>Ga0209190_1000335_pt1 | contig 34540 bp, 24 predicted proteins | sample M_140205_XF_Meta_FD_187315 | JGI IMG/M metagenome (GOLD analysis project Ga0209190, IMG submission 187315) | Freshwater microbial communities from Lake Montjoie, Canada to study carbon cycling - M_140205_XF_MetaG (SPAdes) (version 2) | ecosystem: Environmental > Aquatic > Freshwater > Lake...
TATGATTTTCATTACAGAACTTTGTAAGAAGTTCAAGATTATACCTTATTTTTGGAGCTCGCTGTGTCATTTGTATTAATTTATAAATATATTTGCTTATTTATAAATCAATTTTTTAATTATCTTTATTTTGCATTTCTTCTTTCTTTTTTAAATAATACTTCCGTCTATATTCTTTCAACTTTTCAGGGTTTTTTTCTTTCAAGTTCTTTAAATAAGTCGCACCTTGCTCTTTTATCTTATCTTTATTTTTTTCATAATATCGCTTGTGATTATCTCCATTTGTGTATTTTTTAAGTTTTTCTTCTAAATCTTTGACCTTTTCTTTTAGTTCGTTATTTTCCTGTTGTATGATATCAATATCCATTATGAATAATAATATTATATAAGTTAATTTTAAATAATTTATATAATATAATGAAACAACATAGTGATGACTACAAATTACTTAAAACATAGTTATAGAATATATAAATAAGTTTTACTTTGTCTTATTTTTCTTTTTGGTCGGTGTAATATCTTTTAATAATTTCTCCCATATTAATTTTCTATTTTTAAAATTTTCAGTAAGAATGCAAATACGTTCCATACATATACGAATAGATTTATTAAGGTCTAATGTTTCAATTAAATCCAATGTTGCCTTTCTTTCATTATCATATATTTTTACAAATTCTAAACCATCCCATTTTTGCAATGTAGTAATGATATAATTAAAAAGTGAATAAAGATTTTCCTTTGTATATATATTATGATTAATTAATTGTTTTATATAATCTAAATCAAAATAGTCATGTAATGTTTTTAGCGCATTTTTATCTGCCTTTGGCAGTAATGAGATAATATTATTTTTTAATTCTTCCATATTTCTATTAAAAAGTATTAAATCATTTTTATTTAAGTCTTCTTCAATTTTGTCCCAATATATCTTATTTAACATTGTAAATACAATTTCTGTTTTTTGTGATTCTATATTATTTATTACTGAGACTACTTTATCAAATATATTAATAAATTTACACCTATCTTCTACTTTTTTCAAAAAAATATCAATATGAGGAATCCATTCACTTTCAGTATCAACATTACCCTTAATTGATTTTTTAGTCTCAAGTAAATTATAATATATACCAGCAATTTCTGCAACTAAATTATCTAAATCAGATGATTTCCAGGTTTCAAATTCAATAAAATATCTACTAATTAGAGTATTTTTATTACTGTCATTTCGTAATATAGCTAAAATCATATTTCTTACAATATTAATAAAAATTGGACCTGTAGACATTTCTTCTTTAAATTTATATAGTAATAATGCCATTGCTAATACTCTGCTTTCGGCTAAACTATAAGAATTAAAATATGAATTTCTATATGGTTTTAAATAATTTTGTGCTTTTTCCAAGCTATTTAACATTTTATTATCTAAAAAGATAGTAAAAAAATTCTTCAAATCTATACTCATGCTTCGTTTATATCAACATTTAATATTATATTTTAAAAAGCAATTAATATAAATATAAATATATGTTTATAAAATACTATAAATATGAATATTAATAAAAACCTAAAACTAATATTAGATACTTACAAAGAAGAATTATACAATGAAATAACTAAATCAATTGTCATAAATAGTCGGATTTCTGTTGTAGAAATTGAAGTAGACGAATATAGGTTGTTTATCGATATAAAAAATATTGTATATATTGAAAGTAATAAGAAAATATCAGGAAAAACCTTTGGAAAAAAGGTCGGATTTTTAAAAGATTGTGTTATTCATTTAGAGTAATGAATATTTGCAATAATATAATTTGTTATTATTCATTAATAAAAAAGTAAAAACATATGATAAATAAAAAAATTGAAATTTATATTAAAAGATGAATGTAATATATACATATATTAGCTCAAATATGAAAATACGGTTTTGTAAAAAATGTGATAATATGCTTTATATACATTCAACGGATGCTCTTACTAATTTAAAATATTATTGTAAAAACTGTGATTATACAGAATTAGATGAAAATCCAAGTGGATGTATCTATGAAAATGTATATAATACTAATTATCTTACATATGATATCATAACAAATAAATATACACGAAATGACCCAACACTTCCGCGTATTAAAAAAATGAAATGCATAAATAAGGAGTGTGTTAGTAATTTAGGACATAAAAATGTTCTTCTTTTAACAGATATTAGTATTCATGAAGGAAAAATGGATAGTTTTGAAGAAGGTTTAACCCGTATATTTGGTAGTATTGAAAATGAGCGTATTAATATAGATACTGATACTATTTTAATAAAATTAAAAGATACTACTAATATTGAATCAATTAAAAAGGAAATAGAAAAAATACATAAATATGTAGAATATCATGAAGAATTAGACTCGTTAATTATATTTATAAAATATGACCCTGAAAATCTTAAATATGTATATGTTTGTGATTACTGTAATACAAGTTGGAAAAATAAATAAATAATAGTAAAAAGTTATTATCTACTGATATTTCTTTTATGAATGTATAAATCTTTTATTTTTATGTATTTTTAATATAAAAAATTGAAACATATATAAATATTTATAATATATATCAATATATTATAAATAATGGATGCCCAAGAACCTGATTATGAAGATGACAATTCGTCATTAAGTAGTGACGAATTAGGGTCGGAAGAAGCTGGAAGTATTGATGAAGATGACCAATTAGTTGTAGAACCATTGCATATTCTTGATGATGATGAAAATCCAGAAGAAGATGAAGAAGACGATGAAAATTTAGATGATATAGAAGATGATGAAAATACAATTAATATTAGTGAAAATCATAAATTTGAAATAGTAAGTAAAGATAAAACATATGAGAGATTGCAATCTAGAAAGAAAGAGACAAGTCCTTTGATGAATAGATTTGAAATTACTAAACTTATTGGTATTCGTGCACAACAACTTGCGTGCGGTATGCAACCATGTGTATCATTTGACCCAGATATTACAAATACTGAATTTATTGCGATTCAAGAATTATTACAGAAAAAGATGCCATTAATAGTAAGGAGGTATTTACCAAACGGAGTATACGAAGATTGGCGAGTTAATGAATTAATAATCCCGGATAGTATATTATATTAACGTAAACATTCAAAATAATATTTAGATATTTTAACGAAATAATGAAATAACTAAATATTTTAATGGCTAATACAAAGATTTATCCTTTTTTATAAACAATAATTTATTTACAAATTTAAAATAAATCCCAGAAAAAATGGTGAAACCCCGGTTGTAATTCCCATACATTATCATCATTTATAAATTCATATAAATAATTATCTAACATATCATCCACATCACTACCATATTCTATGCCATTATCTTTTAAATTTTTAATAAATTTTCTTTTTATTTTTTTACATTTTTCTTTCCATATTTTTAAATCATTTATTTGTGTAATATATTCTTCATTTTTGAGAAATTCCTTCTTATATTCATTAAGTACGGAACGCCCTCCCTTTCTAAAATTAATAAGTGATATTTTACTATTTTTTTCTAATCGTTTAATCTCTTTGTGTAAATCATTTATGTCATTTTTCAATACCCTTTTCAACGGTTTTAATACCTCGCACATATTATCATAATCACTATCAATATCACTTTCGTAATCATCATCGTCTTCTATTAAATTATTATTACTATCATAAACTGTAATTTTTATATTTCCATCAGTATCACGACAATATGGACATTCATTATTTTTTCGCAATGATTGTATAATACATTCTGTATGATATTCATGTCCACATGGTAATTTAAATTTTTGTAAGGTATCAATTTGTAATTTTTCTAAACATATCGGACATAGGTTATCTTCCATTAAATTTATATTTTAAAATATATATGTCTTTTTATATACTTATCCACTATAAACTATTGCACCACTACCAGACACAATTCTTAGAATATTATAATTTATTGCTTCAACATTTAAATTATAGTTCCATAGATAGTTTTTCTTTTTATCTATATTTATATTGTTATCATTCAATGTTGTAAATATTATAATTGATGGTGTGTTAAGTGTATCTAATTCTATAATAATAGGCGTTTCTAAATCATTTTCATGATATTTAGTTACATCATACATAACAACTTCATTATTAAGAATTGCAACATATATTGATTTTGATGTATCAGAATATACATTATAAATTGATGTATACTTCATTACACCATAAAATGTAGTTATTACATTATTATATAATAATCGAAATATACCATATATTTTTTCATTAATCGAATCAACTGATATGATTGTAAAAGTATTTTTATTTTCAGTATTTATATCTCTTAACAGATTTTTTACAAACTGATTTATCTTTAATTGATCTATTTTAAATAATGTATTATAATTTGACATATTTGGTATTTTACTAATATATTTACTATAATCATCACTTGATATATTACTTAGATATATTGAATAATCTATTTGAGTGGTATTCATATTCAAAAAATTAGTTAAATATGTCTGATTATTTATAGTTTCAGTGTATGTAAATACTAATAAACCTTCAGTAATTGTATATGAATCAATTTGGTTCCAATTATCATCTAAAATCTTAAGTGGAGCTTCAATAAAACTGATAGTATTATTTGCTATTATACCTTCAGAATTTAATGAATATGTAATATTTTCAATTATTATATTTTTACCTCTAAGACGACCATAAAGAGATGTACCGTTTAATGAATAAATAGTAAAAGTAGTATCAAATACGATATCTTTGTCTTTATCATTATCATTTCCACTTTTATAACTTGGATTACGATACCATATATTATATTCATAATTTTCTACACTTATTTTAACATATGTTATTATTAATTTTCTTATTATAGGTGGTATCATAGATGTCGTCTGCAATTGTAATAATTTTATATTAGTAAGATTACAGCTTCCTGACGGCTGAAACATGTCGGGTTCTAAACTAAAACTATAATTATATATGTATTCATTTTCATTAAAATTATACTCTGTTGAACCTATATGATATTGAAATGCCATAACATTTTTAAGATATTTGTGATCTAATTCTCTAGTTCTATCTATACCATCAAATATTATTTTAGCATTTTTCAATATATATTTTTCATAATTTATCCAATTATCACCACTAGCTTGAAGTCTAATGTCATTAATTAATAAACTATTCATATATGTATAATTATCTAAATTACCTACTAAATAATTTTCTCCTGGATTATCAATATTGCCATAATTGGTCCAGTTATTTATAGTATTTATATCATTTTTAGTTAAATAAAATAATAATTCTTTTGTAGGATGAAAAAATTTCATATCAAGTGTAGTTTTATCAACAACATTTAAAGCGGAAGCATATTGAGTTTGTTCTATTATATATTCATGAGGCAAATCTGCAAATTGTTTTCTTTCATCAACATCTAAAAATATATATGTAGCATCTAAATATACATTAAATGCAGTTCTTAAGCTTGATGCTGAAATAAATTGTATAAATGTATTTGTATTATTTGTTTTTATACGCTTTAAATATTGCGGACTACTCTTATTTGTATCAATAATGGTATATAAATCGTTAACATTTTTTAAAGTTATATATATCTCAACTTCGGTTTTTTGTAATGCAATTAAAGGCAAATATGAACCCGAATTTTCACAAAAATAAAAACATAAAGGTATATATAATTCTGTTTCTGGAATTGATGGAGATTGCTGACCTTTTATAGAGCTTTTATATAAATCTGTATTATTAATCTTAGGATTATATATTTGTGGAATATGACCTATCATTTCGTTATAATTTAAATTTTTAGAATAATTTTTTCTTATACGATGATGTTGGTGTATGGTAGAGCCTCGTATCTCTTGTATCTTATTTCCACCAATATATAGCACAGCTGAATCTATCATTTGAGAACCAATATTTTTAATCCACTTAAATTGTTGTTGGTTATCACTATATATTGCAGGTAGTCTAACTACCAAATATATTGGACCGAGTAAATCAGCATATCTTCCTATTGGAAACTTAAATGTTGTATTTGATATATCTGTTATATTTGGAGTTCCTTGAAAATTCAATTGATAATTTTCAATTGCAAAATTGGTATGTCGTCTATATGTTGAACGGAAAAATGATATTTGTGGATTTGCATTTAAATATACATTTTCACTACCATATGCTTTTAATTGTAATAATCCACCTGTCATTATATAATATATACTTTTATCAAATTAATATTTAAGCTAAAAACATATAAAATATCAAATATAAATTGATATTAATTAAAATATAACTTACAATATATTATATGATTTATCAAACAGCTTATTTATCATTACTTATACAAGTAGTTGTGGGAATTATTGATTTTTTAGCATTAAATATAAAAATACCCGAAAATAAAAAACTATTTAAAGATTTATTAAAATTAGAATTAGGTGTTCAAATCGTTGAAATGATATTTTATGTTTGGTTAGTTTTCAATTTTGCAGGCATACCTAACATTACACCTAAACGATATTATGATTGGATACTAACAACCCCTACAATGCTTATAACTTTAATGGCATTCTTAGATAAAGAGCATTATATTGGTATTATAGATTATATTATAAAAAACAAATACGATATTACAAAAGTGCTAATTGCAAACATATTAATGTTGTGCCTTGGATTAATGGGTGAACTTGGATATATAAACTATCAACTGGCTATAATATTAGGATTTATTCCATTTTTATATTATTATAATCTGATTTACAACAAATACATAAAAGATAAACAGCAAACACTACAAAAAAAAAGTCTATATTGGTTCTTTTTCGTTATATGGTCATTATATGGAATTTCGGCATTTATGCCTTACATATTGAAAAATTCATTTTATAATATATTAGACCTATTTGCTAAAAATATAACAGGATTATTTCTTGTGTATGTTATTTGGAATTTAAAAATTTAAAATTAAAACATTATATTTATATAAAATATATACAAATATAATGGATTTTTTTGAAAAATATCATGAGCCAGACCGTAAAGAGTTAATGAATGAAATGGAAAACTTTAATGAAAGATTAGTATCTATTGTAAAAAAATTACAATCATCTCCAGATATAAATATAGAAGCTGAAAAAAATGATTTTTTTCAGCTATTAGACAGTAATATGCGTAAATATATAAATCTTATAGAACCATTAACTGCAATATTAAAAACAAAAGACAGTATCTTAGAAGAGCTTCAAAATCATATAGTAGATGAAATAGTAAAACTCGAAGAAATAGCAAAGCAAAATAAATGGAAACGTGTAGTATCAAGCACTAAGTGGGTGGAGGCAACACGAGAACTGTGGGCTATTGATAAAGATGCTGGAGATAATATTGTTAATTCATATTATATAAATTCTGATTCCAGAGATGGTTATAACAATAGAATAAAAGATTCTAAATTAGACCAATTTAATATTTCTAATGCGAACTATGATAAAGAAAACCGTAAATTTAGTGAAATAAGTCAAAAAAGTGCAAATTATCAAAGTATATTAGATAATTATGGTGATTTTAATCATTATGCTCATGAAATAATTAACGATTTTAAAAATGTAATAATTTTTTTAAATTCAGATATACTTAAGTGTGTTAAAAAAAGAATAGTTGCTATTGCAGACGGTGATGCACATGTTTTTACTAGAGAATTTTCAGACTATCAATACCAAGAAGATGAAGTAATTGCTATGGAAAGAGATATAATATTTGTAATTTTTGAAGATAGTGGATTATATTATGGTATTGATATTGAAGGTCATCGAAAAATAGGAAATATAAATGAGTATGAAGTCATGCCAGAACCCCCTAAATGTGGTCATTTTATAATATCAGATCTTGAAAAATTTGTAGAAAAAATATTGGATATTCAAATGGATACCAAAAAAAAAATACTATTTGATAATCAATTCACAAAACTAATAGATTTTAATTGTTTTATGTTATATCATAATCACCAAGAAGACGAACATGAAAATTGGAGGGACCCATGTCCTGCTTGTAACGGTAAATACGCTGGCGAAATTATACATAGTGAAATACAAAATTATAAATTTGTAGAATACATGTTAAATCCATTGTCTAATAAGACGGAAGAAAGCCATCGTCGTTGGGATTATAACAGAGTTCCGGTGTATCCTGTTCATGATGCTATCTGGCAAAAATTTATTGTGCAATTTAAAGAAAGTAACTATAATAGAAAAATAATACTTCAACAATTTAAATGTCTATTTACAAAAGATGATGAGCAAGAGACAATGCTATATCAAAAAATAGATATAGCATTACAACCTAAAAAATTAATTGAATTATTTATACCAGAAATTAAATTTTTATTACACAGGATATACATTCCTAACGAATTACTAAGTGAATGGACAAATTATACATCAGCAAATAATAAACCGATAAACACTCCACCCCAACATTTTTTACAGTATTTATTAACTGTCGTATTATCTAACCTAGTGTCTAAAGACCTATACTTATCATTAGAAAGCTCATTAGGCTCTATGATACGGTCACTAACTGCAAATATAGCAACTGATACAAGTAACCCATATCTAGACTTGGGAATGCGTAGTAAAATGATAAGTCAACTAATTAATAAAATTGTTACAAAATTTGTTTTAAAACAAAGTGCTGGTAAATTAAGAAATAACAAATTTAGTAAGAAACAAATTGGTGGTAAATTACTACATAAAAAAATAAGCAAGAAACAAATTGCCGGCAAATTACTACATAAAAAAATAAGTAGGAAACATAATAATAGGTATAATTAAGTTGCTTTAGACATAATAGACAAAATAGATTTGTTATTTATCCAATTAACAAATCTATTTTGTCTAAGGCATTACGAATCGTGTTAATTGTGCCGATGTTTTTTTTGATTTAGATATGCATAATAATACTAAAATCCGTCAAAAAATTTAAATTAAAAATTATAAAAATAGAAAAAATTTTTATAATTATTTAATGATAATTAAATTATTTATTTAATGAATACACATTCACAAAAATATTTACAGAATCCAGTAGTAAATTAAGTGTATTATTAATATAATCAGGATTAGTGCAATCTATCATTTCTAATTTTCTTGTATCAATTAATGTAAAAAGTCCAAATACAATAAGTGAAATAATACTTATATATGTAAATACCATTTTACTATTACTATAGAAAACGGCACTTAATATGCTGATAACTATTAACCCAATTAATACATAGATTAATTGTCTTTCCCAAGACATTGGCACATAATCTTTAAATAAATTAGCAAATACACTTAATGTTAAGAATATACCTACGGAAATAATAAGGGTTTTAATGACAGTATTACTTTTTAATCGACTAGGACTTAAAATCATAGATAGACAAAACAAATATGCAAACCAGAGCAAATGTTTACTACTCATATTCTGCGGTGGCATAGTAATAACAAAAAAAGTTAATACAAATACCATAATAATACTTGCGATATAAGGAACCATATTACTATCATATTGATTCTTAGCTATAACTGAACTGAAAAAATACATGGATACAAAACCTAATAATAGATAGAGATAGCTGCCAAGAATCGGATTTTCACAATTCCATGTAAATTGACCTTTTGCTAGATTTGTTGTAATTTTTAAGGCAACACACATAACTACGATAAAACATATTCCACTAATAACTTGATGATTTATATTTGTTTCAACATTTGACTCAAATTCCATATTATACTTAATATGCTATATATAATATAGAATTATTTTTTGTTTAATAATTTAATATCCATATTATGCAACCAATCATGTATATCATTATTATCAGTTTCCATAAAATCTCTAAACTTATACCCTCTAATTGTATAAATTCCAGTATTAGTAATTGTGTTATAAATTATTTCATAATTATTATTTATGTGATGTGTTGCATTAGGTGATTGATAAACTCTTATCCATAAACCATTTTCATATACAATATTATTACCACTACATAAAATACCATTATAATTATATAGTTTAATATTATTATCTTTAATCAAATGTGTAATAATAGTATCTGAATTTATATCTAGCAGAATATCTACAAATCCAGTGGGATAATTTTCAAAATCATAATCGTAAATTGGTTTGTTATTTAATATTGTTAATATTCTATTATTTAATTCAATAGATAATTCAGGAGTATCAACTTCATTATAATCACTTAATAAATTATCATTAATTCTAATTTTATTATCGGATGTTCCTAGGCAAACTAATTTTTTTGTGAAACCACATATATTCGTTTCATTACAATCAATTGCACGAACGGCAATACCGTCTTTAAAAATAATATGACTTGCTGAAAGTTTAATACCTTTGTAATTATATAATGGCACAAAATCACCTAGTGTAAAATGAAATGTTGAAATAACCTTACTTCCACCTTCAATTATATCTCCTAACTTAACACTACATATTTCTTTTGTAGTTAATAAGGTGTTATCTAAAATATGAATTGGTTGATGTGGGTCAAAACACATAAAACATATTGGACAAGCAAAAATTCCAACAAAAGGGATTGGACATAATAGACACATACTAATAATAAATATTGTAAGAAGTCCAAACATCATTAAAAACATTAATAAAATTGGTGTGGGTCCATTTAAAAAACCATCAAATGTCAATCGTATTGTTTCTAAATAATAATATATCATTTGAAATATAGCGTGTTGTTTTTTCATTAGGTTTCTAAATTTCTCACTATAAAATTGTATTGCAGAAACATTTGTTTGTATCTTTTCAAATACATCAGCTACCATTTTTTGGAACAGTTCTCTTATTAATTTAGCCATATTGCGTAATTGATTAAGTGAATTTGCGGCATCTCCTAATATTTTTGTTATAAGGTCAAATACATATTTTATTGGTCGAATTAAAATATCAAAATATTGTTTTGATATTAACCAATAACAGTTGGTAAAATTATCTCGAGTAAATTTAAAAAAATTTTCACCTTTAAATAAACCCGCAATTGGAATAATATATGGTTGGCATTTATATTGATCCCAATTTTTTTGGACATCGTCCTTTGCATAATATAGTCTTGTGCTTAAAAATATAAAATAAAAAACAATGAAATATACCAATATTGTATATAATGATTTTTTATTACTTAATAATTTAGAATATATGATTTGAATAAACCAACCTATATTTTGGAAAAGCTCATTCAGCATTTATATATATTAAGACGAAAATTACTGTGCAAATAAAACTATAATTATTTTATTTAGATAATTATGGGTTTATTTCATTTATTCAGATTGAGTTGATTATTATGATTTTTTATTCAACAATTGTCATACGCATTGTATTATCATCAATATTGATATCTTTTATATATTTAAGATATTTAGGTATATTCTGTAAATTATCCAAGTATAATGAAAAAAATGTAAGGTGGTGGTCATCTAATTTAAAACTATTATTGAGTAATGAATAAAAAAAAATTTTAACATTATTGTGTGTTAACAATGCTGTTTTTAAAAAATAATATGTCATAAGATTTGTATCACTTGATAATTTATTTAGGTCATCCATATTATTAATATCAAAGAATTTTAATATTTTATAGATTTGATATAATGAAAATGCTTGCTCAATTGCTAAATATGTATTAAATTTTTCATTATCACCATTTGATAAATAATAAATATTAAGCAAACATCCCATAAATTCAGCATATGTTTCTGCTAATGAACATGGTAATGAGAATTTAAGATTATACCTATTTCTTATTTTATTTTCTATTTTTTCTGGTATATTATTATCTAGCTCAAAAAGATGAATTAATTCATGAAAAAGAACCTTCTTTGCTTCTTCTATTCTATATATAACAATAAAACTACTATTACCTGCATATGGATGAAAAGTGCATGCACTATTTATTTCATTAACATCTAATGTTTTCTTATCTAAAGGTATAACCTTTTTAAAGTGAGTTGGAAACCAAAATATTTTGATAGGTAGTTTTTTGATATCAGGTTTAGCCCAATTAATAAATTGCGTAATCCTTTTCCCTATATCATATATATCATTTTCCAATTGAATATTGTCCATAAGAAATGTTTTCATTGAATAATGTGGTGTATCTAAACAACAAATACTGTGCGTATTTTGAATAATATGACCCGCAACATCTTTTGTTACAAATCTTGTAGAAAATAATATTTTATAATTTTCAGGTATACCGTTTTTAAAAGTATATGATTCTATATTCATATATTCTATACAAAAACAAAAAGTTAATGCAAATTTATAATATTCACTAAAAAAATTGAATCATTGCACACAATTTAATTATATATAAAAATAAGCCAAGTTATAAGATTAATACAAGTGTTTTTAAAATGGGTATTAAAGATTTAAATTATCTAGTAAAAAGATATACTAAGAATTCAATTAGAGAGATAACTCTATATGACCTTAGAAATAAACGCATTGCAATTGATTTGCAATTATATCTATATAAGGCTATAATACAAGGTAAAAATCCAGTAGAAGAAATATATAAACAAATACTACATTTTGACCGATATCGTATTAAGCCTATATATGTATTTGATGGAAAACCACCAAAAGAAAAATGGAATGAGTTGCAAAAAAGGGCAATTAAACGAAGTCGTAGTTTAGAGGTTATAGACTATCTTGAAACAGTTTATTTGCGAGACCGACGCCCAAGTTTAAATGATGATGATATAGTTAATTGTGATAAAAGTGTTATTGATAGTAAAATTAGTGAGCTTAAAAAGAATAGTATTAGTATAGACCGTAAAACAAAAAAAACTATAAAATTTCTCTGTCAAGTTATGGGTGTTGAATATATTGATACAATGGACATGGAGGCAGACAAGGCTATTGGCATTTTATATAAAAAAGGCCAAATTGATGGATGTATTTCAGAAGATAATGATATGCTAGTATATGGCTGTAAAAATCTATATCGTTTTTATAAAACAAATAGTAATCATATATTAGAATATAATTTAGACGAAATTAAAAAAGATTTAGATTTAAATGATACTGAATTTTTAGATTTATGTATCTTATCTGGAAGTGATTATTATAAAAATATAAAATTTAAATCGGAATTAAAAAATTCAGTAGTTGCATATTATTTGATTAAAAAGTATAAAACTCTAGAGGTGATAGAAAAACTAGGTTATTTACCAAATGATTTAGATTATGTTAAAATTAGACAAATCTATAGTCTTTGTCAAGAATAATATATATATTATTATAATATAATGATAGTATATTTGTTATTTTTAATTATACTTTTTTTATTATTTTTAGTTGAAGTAAATAACCGTCAATTTAATATTTTTAAAAAAGGTTTTTTTAGTTTATCAAATTCTGAAAATAAAATAGAATATTTTAATGGCACATCTTATACTGGTCCTTTAAATATGCTTATTCAAGTAGATGATGAATTTAAAGTTTTTTTTAGAGGGTCACATATATATAGTGGTAGTGGTTGGAATAGAGGTCATAATATTACTATTCAAAATGTAAATTATGGTGATAAGATACATTTTAGATGTCATAATAGTGGTGGTCCCGGTGGTTTTATTGGAAAATTCAATTTTAATAGCACTGATTACTATAGTAGTAAAGAAAATATTAAATTTATAGGCAGAGTTTTAGACTCTAATGGTGCAATATCTGGAAGTAAATATATGGGTTGTTATAATGATAGAACACATAGAGATTTAAGTAACAGTTATGGGTATGGGTTTAGTATAGAAGAATGTGCAAAGATAACCGCTCGTGATAACTTTTCTTATTATGGATTACAAGATGGTGGCTTGTGTTTTGGTGGTAATTCATATGGAAATTATGGATATAGTGATAATTGTAATACGAGATGTTCAAATAATGGTTCCGAATATTGTGGGGGGAATATGACCAATAAAGTATATTCTAAAAATTCTGAACCAGAAACAATAGACTTAGGTAGTAGGAATAATAGTGTTTGGGGCACAAATACTGATTCGGGCTTTAGTAATATTGCTAAATGGTTATGGGTTAAAAACGGTGATAGAAGTGATGATTATGCAAATGGCTGGTGGGAATGTTATTTTCAACTACCTATTGTCAAAAAGGTTCCATTTTGTTCTAATCCAGAATATAAAGAATTTAATCCATCAGGATGCTCTAATCCATCCTCTCGTGATTTGTGCGACCAATCAGTTAGACAAAATTATCATTCAGACCCAACAAAATGTAAAAATATAATTAATAATAATGATGCTGAATCTTTTTTTATAATAATCAATAAGGTTTTTAAAATGTTATTAAAAATAGATAATATTAAAAATTTTAATGATTCAACATATATAGAGTTAATAACAAGAAAACTAAATGAAAATAATCAAAATATTTATGGAGCAAATTTTATTTCAGAATTTGTAAATGCAAATTTAAGTCTAATTAATGTAATAATGGCTATTGCAGAAAAGATAAACTATCCCTTAGATGATAAGTATCTTACTACAAATAATTTAGTAGAGCCTAATTCACCACAATACTATGAGCTTATTCGGCGCGTAAATAAATGGTCTAATAATAATAGTAGTGTATTATCTAAACAATTTAAAATATATTATGCGGATGTGTATAAATTTGGAAAAATTATTGCAGGTTCACCACAAATTGTTGAAAGTTGCACTTGTCTATTTGACCCTAATGATGCAGTATGCACTCCATGCAATAGCCCCAAAGAAGTGCCAATAACTTTTCCAGTTAGTTCAATACCAAAACCAGTAATTTCTGATTTAATAACATCTGAAATAATACAAAGTTTATTTGGCGTGAATAAAAATATAATTTTGTTGTATAAAGCATCTGTAGATGGATTTAGCTCGCAGACATTTCACTCTAAATGTGATAATCAAGGCCCAACATTAATAACATTTAGAGCAACAAATGGTAGAATAGCTGGGGCTTATACACCATCAAGTTGGACATCTCGAAGTAATTATGTAAATGTTGCGCAAGGTCAGGCATTTCTGTTTAGTGTATCTGGAAACAGTGCGACTAAATATTATAATAATAGGTCTCCACAATATTCAATGTATGATAATAATAGTTATGGCCCAACCTTTGGAGGTGGACATGATTTATATATACCATCTAATTCAAACAGCACATCCGGTTATACTAATCCATATTCATACGATTTACCATCAAATACATCTCTTGTTGGATCATATAATTTTACAACAAATGAAATAGAAGTTTTTAAAATTTAGTTAATATTTCAGATTATGGAATTTTTTTGTATATATATATGTATACATGAAATTACTCAAATCAGTTAAATCTCGCAATAATACTAAAGCTAAAAATATTAAAAAAAGTAAAATTAAAAGAAATTTAAAAGGTGGTTTTAATATGAACCCCGAATTAGCGATAGAGCCTCTTTTTCAAAAATTTATAGAGAACCATAAACTTAGTTGTGATATATTTAGAGGAGGAAACGACCTAGACCCTCTTATTAAAGAAGATGCCAATATAAGAATAATATCGGTGCATAATGGTCATTCGAAAAATATTGTAGATTTTATAAAGTTACAGCGTACTGCAGATATCGCAAAATATGAAATAATTAATGTTCCAAATCCTAATGAAAAAATATATTTTTTAAAAGATTCTGAAAAAAAAGGAAGCTGGGACATTGAATTTAATCAAATATATGATTTTAATACATTACTATTAAATAGTAATACAGCGATTACTGAAATACCCCCAGAATGTAATTACGACAAAAATTTCCCTCTTATTAGTTTTTTTTATTCAAAAGCACTTACTTTAGCATATTGGAATGTAATTTATAGTCAGTTAAATCTCAATGGTACTGGTAAAAAACTAAATATTTTCAATTTTCATATGAATGATGATGTTTCACCATTTATAAGACATTTTGCTACTTCAAATAGTATTAATGTTATGATATCTTGTAAAAATGCTGGAATAGAAAATGGGAATGCTATCGATTCAATATTGTCTAGGTACATAAAAAATAAACCTATTTTTATAGGATTTTCTGATTGGATAACGGTTTGGGGTAGTAATTTAATGGCACGAAGAAATCATGATAGAATAAATTTACCTGAACAAGGGAAGGAATGCAATAATATATTAAATAAAGTGCAAGCTGTATCTTATTATATGGATAACTGGGTTCGGTCTAAATATACACAAGATATAATTTTTCGTAATATTAGAGATATGATACAAACAGATAGCGCAACAATTCAAGTTGTTGATGAGACCAAATGTGCTGTAGTCAATTTAGCAGAAAGAGCAAGACTAGGACACGCATTCGTATGTCCCAATGAAATTCAATATCTTCCTCATAGAAAACCACATGCATTACTCCCAGCAGATCTATCTAATCAAGAAGAATTATTATTTAGAACGTATTTAACTAATGATATTGCAACTCGATTGGACCCAGTGAATTATAATACCCATTTACAATTGCTAAAGCAAAGTTTAACTCCCCAAATTTTGGCAATTATTAATGATAAAATTAGTTCGTTTAATGAATCGTATAGTCTTTTGCTTAGTATACTAATGAACAAGGTAAGTAAGGGAGATATGGACATAGATGATTACATTGAGTTTATATCTCGCACTGCAAAGAGTATGCATCCTATATTAAAACAAACATTTGGCTTGGACCAATATTTTGACACAATTGTAAAAAATTTACAAAAGTTATGTCCAAATCAGTGGTATACTGAAAAATTGAATATAACATTAGATTTTATAGAAATAACTATAGATCCCAATATTGGGTGTCCAAATGCAACATTAAAATTTGATTTACATACTGGACTTTTTATTAGTGGTGCGGTTGATCCATCTTTTTATAACATAGATGGGTTTTTATTATATATAGCACAATTTGAGCCTCAGACTAGTTACACTGATTACAGTGTTGATTCAGATTTTTAAAAAAAAACTATTTATACAAAATTTGTTTAATTAATTATCATGATAATTTATAAAATGATATTATATATGATTTTATTTATTATACTATTACTATTATGTCTATTCACTATTTATTTTTATAAAAATAACACTGAAATGTTTACGGCAAATACATTGATTAATGGTAAAGAAAGTAAACGAGATATAATAGATAAAAAGAAAAATATATTTTTAGAAAGTAAAGATTGGCGACCAGTCGATATCAACTATACATATCGTTCTGATGTTACTAATATAAAATCTGGATATTTAGCTAAAGAACTAAAGGAAGTCTTACGACCTTTAGTTCGCAATATTAAACTTAACGGATTTAAAAATATTATAGATAAATCAAAATTAGATACAGAACTATACTTACAGTTATTAGATAAATATATAAATCAAATTGTGAATAATATTAATAAAGATTTGTTTAAAATACGAAAACATCGGAATATTATATGTCCGAATTTAAATGCATGTCCAATAGAAATTATAGATAAAAAATTATCTAGATTTGAAGAAAATGATAAATATTATAAATTTACAATTATATTAATACTAAATATTGGTAATAAAGAATTAAATCATGTATTAGAATTAGGTGTTTTATATAATAAATATAGCAAACGGGATTATCTAATATCATTGGATATTATTGGAAATTTACCAGAAGATAAAATGGGGTATATTCCATATGCGCCACAACTAATAATAACTAGAGATATAGAGTATCCATATAATGCAGATAAGGGGTATTTACAGTTTAATGAAGATGATACAGTTATACCAAAAATAGATACAGATAAAACTATTAAAAACTATTTAGAAAAACAAATAGGGTCATCTACAGAAAAAAGAGAGCCAGAATTTAGATGTTATGGGTCGACTGGTAATAATCAATATGAATGTGAAAATGACTATGATTTACATTTTAAACCTAAAAATCGTGGTGTATGGGATAGAAATTGTATTTCTGATGATGAATGTCCTTTTTTTAAAAAAAATAAAAATTATACAAATACTCGAGGTGGTTGTGTTTTTGGCAAATGTGAAATGCCATTAGGTGTATGTGGATTGGGACACAGATATTTTGATATAGATAGCACTCCATTATGTTATAATTGTCCAAATAATGATTATAATTGCTGCTCTACACAATCATCACCAGATTATATATTTGAAAATGATATTATTTTAAGACAATTTAATAAAACAGAATTAGATAATAATGGTTTAAAATTAAACTAAACTAAACTTAAATAAACGAAACATATAAAATAAAAAAATTGAATTTAAAAGTTTTGATATATTATTTAATATATTAAAATGGATTTTAGTAACAAAACTATTCAAGAATTAAAAGAAATATGCAGACATCAAAAAATAAAAGGAATAAGCAATATGTCAAAGGCAAACCTAATAAAAATGATTGAGAGTCATTATAACAATTCAACAGTTATATCATCATCATCAGTTATTATATTGGAAGAAACTATAACACCATTAATCTCAATCCTGCCTACGACCATATCAATTTCAGAGTTACTAAATAAAGTAACTCTTGGTGAATCGATAGAGTTTATGAAAAAGATGCCATCTAATTCAATTGATATGGTTTGCACAGACCCCCCTTATTTTCTAGATGGTTTAGGTAATGATTGGAATAAAAAATCTTTAGATGAAAAGGGTTCATCAACAGTTGTAGGTAATTTACCTAAGGGTATGAAATTTGATAGAAACCAGTCTAAAAAATTTAATGAGTTTTATTCAATTGTATCTATTGAGGTTTTTCGTATTCTTAAACCAGGTGGTGCATTCTTATCATTTAGCAGTCCAAGACTATATCATTCTATGGCGATGGCAATTGAAGAAGCAGGTTTTGAAATTCGAGATATGCTTGGTTGGATTTATACTCAATCACAAGTAAAGGCATTTTCGCAAGACCATATCATTGATAAGGATAAATTGATGACCACTGAAGAAAAAACCGAACTTAAAAAATTATGTAAAGATTGGAAAACACCACAATTGAAACCAGCAATTGAACCTATATGTTTTGCAGTAAAACCAATTGAAGGCAGATATATCGATAACTTTCAAAAATATGGTGTTGGATTAATGAATACATCAGATGAAACAAAACTTGGCGATTCATATTTTCCATCAAATATTATTACTACTGATAATATTTGTCAAGAGCTTGATACTGTATTTCTTGTAGCGAAACCTAAAAAAATAGAAAAGGGAGAATATAATACACATCTTTCGGTAAAACCAGTAAACCTCATTACTCATCTAATAAAATTATTTACCAAAGAGGGTGCTGCGGTTTTAGACCCATTCATGGGTAGTGGAACAACCGCCGTAGCGTGTATTCAAACAAAAAGAAATTATATTGGTTTTGATATTAATAAAGAATATATTACTATAGCTGAAAAGCGTATTATGGATGCTCTTGAATAAATCCATTCTTATTATAATCAATTACAAATCCTCTTTCATTAAATATCGCTTTATTTTTATATTGTTGATTACAAAAAGCGCATTGTGGTATTATATTGCCAAGTGAAAGAGGTTCTTTAGGGTTCATATGTCCTTGCTGAAGATGTGTAATTGCATGTTCATTCCATCTCATCGGTTGCCCTTCTTTAGAGCCGCAATTTACACATGAATTACCATACTGTTTTTTTAGTTCGTCCCAGCCCGTTGTAGTTATTTCAACATTTCTTTTTTTTGAAATATATCCTGGATGTGAATTTTCAAGGTCAATAAGTAGGAAATGTGAGACAGGCACTTTTTGTTTTGTTATAGGGTGTATATCATTACCCTTTAACAAATTATAGCCATATTGAAGCGCTAGATGACGAACTTGGAGTGAGTCCCCACCACCTGGTAGAATAACCCCCTTTTTTTGAACATAATCCCTAATTTCATTTATATTGACAGCTTTACCTATATTTATAATTAGACAACACATTGCTTGACCAAAGCTACTTTTTTCGCCTAATCGTTTAACACCTTTTCCTTCAAGATTTTTAGCATATTCATAAGAATAGTGTTTATATACTTCACATATTTCGGGTTGAGACATTTAGGTAATTGAATGAATTAATGCAAATATATAATTAGTATTAATATATATTGCGTTTAAATTATATTCAATTTTTTAAAATAATAAATGTTACTATAATAATAAAAAAAATCTTACTATAATAATATAATAAAATGGTTGTTCATGCTATAGCAAATTATAATACAAGTTGGATGGGTGATGGTGGAAAAATAGTGCCATTTGCATCTGAAAAACATTTATATACAAATCAAACTGTGCCCAACAGTAGGGAATATTTTCTTAATGCACTAAATAATGCTTTACATTTCTGGACTGCTATACCCGTAAGTTCTGCTATATCTTTTCAGGAGATGAATGACCAAGATTATGTAAAAACAACAGACCCCTCATTTCCTGGTGGATTTCAATCAATTACATCAGAATTTGTTAAACATACACATACTGGTGATTTATGTAGTGCATCTCACTGTGTTCAATCTGGACCTGCCAGACCTTGTTTATTAACATTATGGAAAAAAAGTAAATTAGGTAATAAATTGTTTGAATATGGAAACGACCTTGTATATGATATTGGTGACGGCAGCAAACCGCAAACGGGACGTCCTATTTTAATTGTATTAACTGATAAAAATTATTATCTTATTAATTTACATAGTCCTAATCATGGTTCTGAATCAGAGAAAGGTATGCCTAATTTACGGCATTCTATTGAACAACATTTGGAAGCAGCAATAACATATTTTAGTCAAGAATTTACTAAAAAATTTGGTGCTTTTAGCGAACCATATCCAACTTTTGACCCAAAGAAAGTTATGATTATGGGTGATTTTAATGATCCATATAGTGGTATAAATGTGCAGAATAAACTTAACATACATGGTCACCAATATACATTTGGAGATGTGTATGCACCTATTTCTTGTTGCTATAATTATAACTCAAGTTGTGATGCCTCTGTTTTTGGTATGTTAAGTCCAGATCAACAGCTAAATCCATTAGTAATGTATGACCCAGCACAAGGAGACAGATTAGATATGAAACCCAAGGAATGTGCTATAGTTCATAATGACAGTAATCCTGCCCGTGATATGAGAGTAGGTCCCAAAAGTCAACCAAGAACATTAGGTGATAGAGGCACTCTTTTAAATTATAAATTTACAGGTGATTACTGTTTCACATATGCTGGAAATACCATTATTCAACCGTTATCCATTTATAGGTCTGCTAGTTATCCAGATGGAGTCAGCCATGAAAGTGATCATGAAATGGTAGTGTTAATATTTGATGATGGATTTAGGGGTGGCTCAACTCGCAGGCGTGTTTCTAAAGCACGCAAACAACAGAAAAGACGCGGTTCTAGAAGACAATAATTATTTCTTTATAATTTATTTTAAATCATAAATAAATAATAAACGAATATTAAACAAATAATAAACGAATATTAAACAGATTATAATAAATAATATTGACATTTAAGATCTAACAATTGGTTGCGATACTATGCCCGATGTATTAAATAAATAACTATTAATAGCATACACATTTTTTTTTGTTCCATCATGATTTAATTCAATAATTAGACTATTCATAGAACCCAATTTAGGTTCTCTATAATCATTAGTCCCATTCATTCTTGAAATGTGTGTGTCTATTTTATAAATGTGTGCAGATTTAGAAACAGTATTACATAATGATACCGGCACACTAATACATGGTTTTAATGAGCCATCTGCATTAATCCTATTTATATCATAAATTGAAGATATTCCGTTTGTATTTGTATTACATTCATCAAAAAATTTCATATCTGCCGTGTGTCCAACTACAATATTAACATTAGGTCTTTCTAATTGTTCAGTTATATAATTTACAAATTTAGTGCAATCTCGTGTATTATCTTCTCTAAAATTTAGTAATTGTTCTATAATTTGTAATTCTTCGTGAGAAATTGGATTACCTAAGAAAAAATCTCTTAATTTTTTATTAATATTTTCAAAATTACTAATTTTAAAATTATAGGATTGTAAAAAATCAGTATTTAACCCACCATGTAAAAAAATAAAATCCCCTACAATAACAATTGCCTTTAAAATTTCGGAAAATTTATTTGCTAAAACGCCACCAGGTCCTAATAGTGCCAATCTATTTTCGGGTGATCCAAATACAGCATAGTCATAAGGATGGTAATATCCATCATTAATAATTATGTCATGATATTGTGATTGACCATACCAAAATTCATGATTTCCTGAGCATAATATAACCCGACTATTCCCAAATCGTTTAGTTGGGTCAATTGCTTGTTGATGTAAATCGGTTAGAAATTTAATAATTACTAATTCATCTCCAGGATTTCCAAATGCAAATAGTGTGTCATTCAAAGTATTTATATCCCTACTAATTGTTATATTATTTCCTTCCATATTTATAATTTGTTTTGTATAGGGAGGACGTCTTAACATAGATTTTATCTTACGACCTTTATCAAATATATCACCAGTTTGCACTAAAAAAGTGTCTATAGCAATCCATTTTCCAGTAATATCAATTATTTGTGCATCTAACAATATTTGAAACAATGCTTCTAAATCGCCATGAATATCACCAATTGCAACTATTTTGTCAGGTAATTCAGAAGGGTCCAAAAATACGGATTTATCATCAATGCTATGGATTTCATTAATAAATTCAACTATATTTTCAGCGGTAGGTCTATTTTCTCTTTGCAATTTTTCCATATATTTATTTAATATTTTTTAAATTGTATAATTTTAAATAAACTATACAATTTAAATAATGACAATTTAAATAATGACAATTAAAAAACCATTCCATTTTTAGTATTAATATTTTGAACACGCTCAAGATATTGTGATACTTCTAATGTAAAATTATTATCAATATTATTGAAATTAACTAAATTACCATTTTTATCTATATATATAATTTCTAATTCTTCAATACTCGGAATTAATTTCACATCAAATATCAAATCATAATGTCGAACTTGTAAATCGATATTGTTTAATGGTTTATCAATATATATTTTTGCTAATATGATTTTATTATTTATAGTATTTTGCTGTTCTACTATGAAACTACTATCAATATTATTGATACATATAAATATATAATCTAATACATCAACACTAAACGGTTTATATATCGTTTTTTTGAAAATAGTTGCATTATTACTTAATAAACCATATTTTATGGGATATATACAATAATTTGATGTGACAATATTAGTGAAATCATTTGATACAAATGATGAATCCGTTTGGTCTCGGGTTGCAAGACCACTTACTTCTTGAAAATTTGAAAATAGCGGGTTTATCTGGTCACTGATAATTGATTTATGATTATAGTTAATTTTATTTAAAAAATCATTACTGAAATTTTCAGAATTCATAAAATTGTTATTTCTATAAAAAAAATTATAAATATCGCTCGAAAACTCTAAGTCTAATTCTAAATTATTTGTTGAAAGATTAACATCAGATATTTTATAGGGTATTTGATTAAATATATCATTTTTATTTAATATAGATATATATCCACCATATCCAAGATATTTCCCTTTAATCGTAATATAATTGCTTGTATATTTTGGCAAATTTGATACTTTATTATAATCGATATATGTTGATGTTATTTGCCTCAAATTTGGAAATGAATTTTTATTATATTCTTTTGCATAAAATGTGTGTAATAAATCAGTAAATATAATAGAAGGCAATCCTGTGTTATTAAATCCAAATTTGTAATTATTATAATTTGTATTAATTTTAAGTTCAAACTGCATTTTGTATATATATATGTCATTTGTAATATCGGATATTTTTGTAGCTCCTATAAGTTGGCATAACAATATCATATTTGAGTCATCATATAGGTTAATACCATTACTAAAATCAATCGATGATATATCAACTGTACATTGCATGGTAACTGTTATACTATTAATATAGTTATCAATCCATTCATCATCTTGCTCAGGTGAGTTCATATTGTAAACAGGTTTATAATATCCAGGTATAGTCAAATTATTAAAACCATCTTCCATAAAATCAAGCCCATCCTCTTTTTGAAAATATTCAATATTATATATACCGTTTGGCACAGGTTTTATATATTTGTTGTTGAATTCGTCTTCTTTTGCAGAGCTATTAAATATATAGGTTCGCTCTTCTTTTTGAAACCCAATATTTGGTTGTATATATCCTTTCATTCCCGATATATTGATAGTCCTATTTGAATTATTTTGAAAAGCCGATAATCCATTTTTAGAAACATCAAAAATATTCATATTTGATGAGCTTCCATAGTAGATTCGTGTATACCATTCATTATTTATTAAGACAGGCACTGTGCTTATTAAGCTAATATTTATAGAATTTTGACAATATACCTTAGTATCATTATATATTGGTGCATATCTTATAATTACAGGTATATCGTTTGCAAATTCAAATCGTATTGGATTTTGCAATTTACATTTTACAATCGTTTTACCATTAGATAATTGTATCTCTTCCGTTTCAATAATAACATTTATTTCTTCATTTGTAAAATTATCTGCCTGATAACTATTTAATGTATTTGAAAAATCGACTTGTTTACTAATATATTTTTTATATAATAAATTATTACTACCCATATTAATATGAATAACATTATCTTTTTTTAATGTAATCTGATTTGTCCAATTTTTATTTATATAAATAATATTAGTTCCTTTTATGTTAATATTTAGCTCCGGATTTTTATATACCTGCGTATAATAGTCTTTAATGCATATTGGTGTTCCTCGTCTAATTGGATATTTTGGAGTAAATTTAAGTTCTATTTTAAAAATTCGAAAATATCCAGCATCATCTTTACTTAATTTTTCAGGAACTGCTGATAATATTATATTATTGTCAACATATTGATTATATTCTATACTATCAACATTATACTGTTTATTTTGATCAATAAATATAAAATTAAATGTAATTATAAAGTTATTCAAATTTGAATTATTTGTAATTAGGTTATTTATAAATACATAGTTTGAAAATATTATCCAAACAGTTTTAGTGTTAAGGCCTGTTTTTGAATCAATATTTGTGCCATATACAACATAACCATGTAATATATTAATAGTCTCAAATAACGCCAGTTCATTATTAAATGATGCCGATGGGTCATTTGCTAATTTTTTAAAACCATTGTTATATAATTCGCTCCAGTTGCATAATTCATTAATTGTATTAGTAACATATGCTTCTTTTACCCTTTCATTACTAACTAACAATTTAAATAAATTATAAAAATATAGATTTATATTAGTATAGTCATCATCTTTATTTTTATTTGATTTTACATATATTAAATCTTTAACATAAGTGAAATTATCTAATATACAGTTTTGATTACCTAATACTTGAAAAATACTATTCATTCTACGAATATTATATTTAAATGCGTCTAATGTTCCAGCTTCTAATTGGTTTGACCAATCTAAATTAATCATAAATGTATGTTGTGCAGGAAAATCTGCAAGAATTTGTATAATATCAATGTATTTTTTCATTAGTAATGTAAAGTTAGTTATTTTTAATTTATATTCATCAGTATTAGTTGTATTATTATTTTTTTGCTCTGTAATATACGAATTTAGAACTTGAATTTCTACAATATCTGGCAATATACCTAAATATTCACATGATGCTATAATATTTTTATTATCAAGCATTGATATGCATGTGCGGTATGTTTCATTAAATAAATTTGCATCTTCAAAATTTTCATTAGAGCCTATGTAAACATAATATCCATTTTTGAATATGGCTATATCCATATTATCAGTATTAAATAGATTATTATAAGTAGATGTAATACTACTTGGTATATTAAAATTAAGTGTACTATTTTCATTTATATTTTGATTTGAATTTGCGGTTATAATTACTTTAAATCGCAAATATGTATCATAAAAATATATCCAATTGTTTGTTGTATTAATAATAGTCGGTTTCACATTAAGACAATTATAGTGCCTTAGTGTTTTTTCACTATTATATAATTCTGTATAAATTTTAACTACTGTATTTAAAATATCATCTGGATTTGTTTTACTTTTTAATTTATTATTGCAGTTTATAAATAATTCGTTATTATAATTAGTGTCTAATTTTATATATATATGATAGATTAATCCTGATTCTGGTATATAATCATTGTATAGTGATGTATCTAAGATTATACCTATTTTAATATTTTGTTCATCATAAATGTATAAATTTTCTTCAAAAATAAAAAGGTCATCTTCAATTTTAAGTTCTAAACGATATATATTATTTTCAATATTAACATATTTATTTAATACATTAAAATATTCAGATTGCGAGCCGCGCGTAAAATGTAACAAATTATCATTTAGTAAGAACCAAGGTAATATTTTTTCATATAATAATTTATCGCGGATATCTTTCACACATGGTGATATTATTTCACTTGATGTTATATTTAAATTATTTACAAGTTTTCCATCATTCGATATATTATCTTTTAAATTAACATTATTATAACTAATGTAATTTTCGTAACTTGTGTTACCCGATAATATATTAATTTCATTAGCGATATTGTCTACAGCATTTAAAGTCTTGGCAATATAATCACCATTGATTGCAGATATATCATTTGCCGCATTTGGAATAGGTATACCTAATTTGATAAATACTAAACGATATATTATAATATTTAAATACATTTCAAAATTCACATATTTATTTATAGAGTGATTTACTGTTTCACGAATACTAAATAAATTTCGTCGAAATATGGGTTCAACAACTAAATTTTTAAAGAAAACGGTGTCTCCCTTCGTAAATCCATTAACATTATCTAATGATAAATATATTTTATTTCGTAATATGCTATCGGAGCCGTAAGTAAAATAAAATTCCTTTATATTTCGCATATTTATTTCAGTTAAGTTAGACAATGTATGATAAAAAGGTATATTTTTAGAATTATTTTGAAAATCTTCTAATTTATTTATTTTTTTTATATCAATTCCCATAATATCCTTCGGTGATTTGTTGTCTTCAAAAAACATAGAAAAATCTTCACATTTAAGAAATGATAATTGTAATAATTTATCATTAAATGTAATATCTTTATCATAGTCAAAATAAATTTCAAAGCCATAATTTGCATTAAATTCTTCCTGAATAAACCATAGTTTCCATGGATGTCCTACATCATATTTTCTGAATTGGTTTAATTTGTGTAAATTATAATCATTTATTAGTTGAAATAGGTATATTTTCTGAGTATATTTGTAAAGTATAGATAGATAATTAATATATCCACTGCGAATGATATCATTTGAAGGAAGTGTATTATGTATTTTGGCTATTTCTGGATATTCCATGAACATTCCCCATTCATTTGGAACAATACAAAAAAACTGCTTTGTATCTAAACTATATATTACATCACCAATATAAAATGGAAACGAATGAGAGTTGTCTCCAGACATTTGAAAACGAACATTAAAGTTACCTTGTTTGTTTGATGTTTTATCATCAATTTTACAAACACGTCCCAATTTATATGATTCCATTGTATAATGGATATTTGTTACACATATACACAATTCAAATCGATTCAATAGACAAGGCACGCCTTTATTCTCATAAATTGTGCCATCTTGGTTTAATGTAAAATTATTATTATATTTGTTAATAAGTGCCGTGCCTATATTTTTTAATTTAGTATTTAAATTTGGAAAAGAAGTATTTATTTCATATGGATTAATTTTTATCTGCTCAAGTAATTTATCCAATGTTTCATATATTTGTTTTGATTTAACATCTTTTTCTATATAGTTATCTGGAATGGGACTAATAAGACGTAATGCATATTTATATGTTGGCAATATGCGTGTAGTTATTTCTTTATTAAAATATTTAGATGCTAATCCAGATAGTGATGAGTCATATATATCACCAACTTCAAAATATAACCTTTCATTATTTTGCACAATACAATTACTAAATTGTAAAAACAGATATGGATTTATAGAGTTAAAAAATGCATTATATTTTGTTCTATTATTTTTTAGATAAGCCGATATTGAAAATTCTCGATTTGATGGATTATATGTATTTTTAAAAATAGGATGAGCAAAATCATTTATATTTAGAGAGTTTTTATTTTTATCAGGATTTATAAAATCTTTTTTTTGATAGTCGAAAATTTTTACATCCGTATTATTTAATTCTGTTTCAATCTGTTTAGATAATTCATTTTCATTATAATACCCATTTGGTAATTTAATATCGTATACAGGATAAACATTATATGTTTCCAAATTATGCTTACTTGTCTTTATTGGCGGGGTATTTACATAAGAATATGCATATTTATATTGATCAGTGGTAGCAAGTTTTTTAACAGCGTTATCTAGGTTTGTCTTGGCGTCGGCAACTTCAACTTCAACCACTTGCTTTTCTTCTATGGTAGATTCAGGGTTTGCCATTACAATGTCTGCTTTAGCTTGCACCACTTTCGCGTACGCCTGCAGCTGTGTAACTTGTAATTTAATTATAGAAAAGTCTGGGTTATCATATTGAAATTGTATTATAATATCACGTCTTTGCAAATAGCTCATATTTTCAAAATGATTTGATTTTTCAAAAACAATATTATATGAAATTGGGTAATAACCAATATAGTATAATTTACCAACACTTTTATCATCCGAATCAAATATAACGCTATTACGCATTTCTGCTGCAAATTCTGATATACTTTTTTGTGTAAGTGGTGGATATTCATCACCATCACCGCTATCTATTTTTGGATTATCTGTTTTTGATACGGAAACAAGTAATATACCTATATACGGCATATGTGTATCATATCGTATCTTATCTTGCACAATTCTATAATTTATTTTTGACTTAGGAGGAGGTGCATCTGCTATATCTGCGATATATAGAATACTATCATAACTATAGTTATTGTTTTCGACACTAGTTGTATCTATCAATATTTCATATATGATATTCTCAATTTCCGCGATTAATGTTTTATTTGGCAAATATAATGTATCACCAAGCATCCAAGACCCTTTATCATAATCGTCTAAAAAATACACTTTGTATCTATAACATTTCGTGTTTATTTGATAATCAACATATTCATATATTGTATTTATTGTTCCGGTATCATCATTAGATGATGATATTACTTGTGTTAACATATCTTCAGGATTGAAACTATCTGCATTGGACGGTTTAACATCAATATAGTATGACCATGAATATGATGTATTTGTATTATAAGATGATATATTACATACATTTCCTATAATTGGATTAGGTTCTAAATTTTTTAGTTTTAATACTATTTTACTATATTTTTTTAATGTTTCATTTATATTAATTAAATCATGATAATTTACATTATATAAACCTATGGAATAAGTATCATTATTAACATATATAATTGTATTATCATAATATATCAAAGGCATTTTGTTATTTAATACATTTACACCTTTTATCAATTTATCGTCTAAATTCTTAAAAAAATCCAAAGTAATTATATAGTATGCATATGCAAAATTATTGTATGTATTACTATAATTAGTATATTTATATAAAAAATAATATGCTACTTGAAATCCATATTTATCAATCAGTGATTTTAAACTAATTTGTGAACAATTTTTAATTAAATCATCAATAATAGTAATTATAGATGAACCTGTATATTTAGGAATATCTTCAATTGCGCCAGCTAAATATTGTCCATAAAACGTATTTAAATTATCATATAAAGAGGCTCTATTAAAATAATTATAATTAATAGATTGACATACATAATCAATATTACTTACCTTAAATATATTTGATTTTAATATCATTTTAAAATATGCATTTACACCATATGAATACTTACTGGTATCTAAAATAGTATTATTAATATTAAAGATAATCTTTGGTAATTTAATATCTACTAATTTTATTTTATATATATTGTATAATTTATAAGACAACGGTATCTTATAATATGTTGATGTATTATAACCGGATATTATATTATTTACTTTTTTAATGGTAAAACTTTTATTTGAATCAATAAATAAATAGTCATCTACTTTATAATTATCTGCGCCAAATCTAAAACTATAAAATATAACATCAGTTCCACTCGTAAATTGTTTAGTATCTGAAAATAAATCTTTTACAACTGGATATAATGCATTCCATTCAAATATTGATATCATTTGTTTATTTGTATAACTTGTCAATGTAAAAATCGGAGTATTTGAAACCTTGTCATATTCAATAATATTTATATTAACACCGTTTAATGTGTCTACGGTATTGTTCATTATATTTATTTTTTCAAATATTATCATATCTTCATCTTTTAGTGTAGTATTATATATTGTAAAAAATAATATACCTGGATGATTTACATTAAACAAAATAGATATTTTGTCAAAATTAATATATTGACTGACAATACGGTCAATAGTGTCTCTGTTTTTAGAATCGATTAAAACAAATGTATTTTTTAAATAATGGTTGCGATTTTTCAATTTGCCAAATTGATCATCTAATATACTTGGAACTAAATTTAAATTATTTACAATATTTTCATCATTATTACTATTTAAATTATTATAAAATATTGCACTTTTTTTGGGAATAGCGCTGTTATCGTCTAAATTTATATATTTTTTACTATCATCCATCACTTATACTTTAATATTAAAAAATTATCTTTAATATTAAATTATGTTATTTGTATTTAAAAAATGATACACACTATGCAGTATAATCTTCTTCTCTATTTGGTATGGTCGTATTGCACGCATAACTTCAGTATATGTTAGCCAATCAATATTTGAAATTTCAATTTGTTGATTCGATGTAAAAGTGCTGTTTTTATAATCTACCATATTATCCGTTTTTGCAATATAATAAATATGTTTATATTTTTTCATATTAGAACCGTAATATTTTTCGGTAAATGGAATCTCTCTTATAATAACATCTAAATTTTCAATAGGAAAATTGGTTTCTTCATGAAATTCTCTTAATGCAGCGTCAAGATTACTTTCATTCATTTTACGTTTACCTTTTGGAAATTCCCATTCAGGCTCTATCCAATTATGTTTACTACTATATATTACATGGGATAAATTTGTATAAAGGTTATATTTATTAATAAATCCATGTTTAAATAGATTAAATTTTCTTTTAGCCACATTATATTCATGTATAACCTTACGGCGTAAATCATCATCTAAAATTTTATTAAAATCAAAAGAATTATAATCTATTGAAAACCACAATTTATCAAAAGTATCATTTAATATTCTTATTTTTTCTTCAATAGTCATTTCATTAAATATTCGCCTTATATATTCAATGTTATGTATACTATATTTACCCATTACAAAATCCATAAATCCTAAACTGAACTTTCGTCTAATCATTAAAAAACGAATTTTTCCAGTATCATCTCTGTTACACAATATTATACCTAGACTAATAATAGGCTCTAAACAAGTTTTCAGAATATGGCCTAATTTGCCACAATTACAACAGTAGACTTTTTTTTTATGGTTTACAATATTCATATGGTCTACTTATTAATATTTATATTATCTTATTTTTAAGTAATCTTTTATATTATAATTGTATTTTTGAAATAATTTATATATAATAATTATTAAAAATAAAAATTGAAACTAATTTAAAAGTAATCACTATATATAATATATTCCATTACTATGACAAATACACCATTTGTTAAAAACATTCTATATCATAAATTATACTTACTACCTAAGGAAGTAAATAAAAATATAGAGCAGACACTTATGACTAAAATGAAAAGTAATGTAGGTGATAAATGTATAAAAGAAGGTTTTGTAGATACAAATACAATCGAAATTATTAAAAGGTCATTAGGACAAATTGATGCTATTCATTTTAATGGGCGTATATGTTATGATATTTGTTATAGTGCAAAAGTATGTAATCCAATGGAAGGAACAAAATTAGAAGGAAAAATTTTAGATATAAATAAAATGGGAGCACTAGTTAAGATTGGACCATTGTCAGTTGTTCTACCTAAACAATATCATACCAATCCAGCTATATTTGCAAAATTGCACAAGGATAGTATAGTAATAATTAATATTGTTGGAACTAAATTTGAATTGTATGATACTGAAATTGAAGCAGTAGGTCTTATTGAAAGTATTAAGTAATTTCGCTTGTAATTTCGCTTGTATTTTTTATATTACAAAAAAATATTAAATTATCTTTAATAACAGATTAATTTAATATTTTAATAGATAGTGTGCAAAGGATTAATATCATTTAAGAAGAGTTCTAAAATCTTTGAATGTGAGACCCATTTTTGATAAATTTCCAGTATACTTGAATTGCTCACTAAACTCTAGAGTAGGATCTCGCAAGCATTCCGCCATTAATGCTCTTTTTTTTGATTGAACATTTAGTAATAATTGGTCAACAGTTATTTGTTCATCTTCATCAATAATAATTTTGAAGACTTCTACATCTCTTTCTTGTCCAATACGATGGCATCGAGCTATTGCTTGAATTTCGTTGCCCGGATTCCAATCAGGTGTCAAAGTGTATACCTTGTTAAATACTTGCAAGTTAAGACCCACCCCACCACAAAGAATTTGCATGATTAAAACATCTACATTACCGTGCATGCATTTGCGGACACATTCATCTCTCTTAGTTAAGTTCATTGAGCCATTGAATTCTTGTATTTTCAAAGTAGGATATGCTTTTGACAATGCATTATGAATCATATCCATCTCCTGTTGATAGTGACAAATAATAATTGTCTTGTCTGATTTGCTGTGTTGTTGAAACAATTCAACCAATTTGTTCTCTTTCGTTGATGGCTTAGTCCATAATTTTGGACTAGCAATCTTATATTTAGTAGCTAGTCCTTTAATAACCATGTTTGGATGAACCGTCGCTTGCCGCAATCGGAGTAGAAGCTCGAAAAGCTCCATCATCTTTGTTTTCCCATCATCCTGAATTATTCGTAAATATTCACTGCGAATTTCATCACGGACTTCACCATAAAATTTCCTTTCTTCTTCATTATCGAAAGGAACATTAACAATATTTACACTGAGATTTTTAAATTTTTCAGATACTATTGACCGATTTCGTCGCATTATGTAAGTTCTAAGCATATAGTCAAATTGAGTGGATATTTCACTCTTAGAAAAGTGTAAAAAGGTGAAGATTGATTTTAAATCATCCATCTTATTTTGAAGTGGTGTCCCAGACAACCCCCAACGGCATCTGGCTCTTAATGCAAATGCGCCCATGTATGCATTTGTTTGATGGTTTCGAATTGTGTGGCATTCATCGAGAATAATTCTCCCCCAAGTATATGAATGCAAAACGGTTGGTTGAAACTTCTTATCAACCGCCTTGAAAAGTTGGTGGTATCCAGTTATAACTATTTCGCAAGGATGCGCATCTATTTCGGTGTGTGACTGAAACAGTCCATAAGACCCATGATGAACTCGAATGATTGCCTTAGGTAATATTCGCATTATTGCTTGTCGCCATTGTTGGATGATTGACACCGGAACCACAATTAGTGTTTTGCCAACAGGATTGCCTATTATTAGACTTATCGTTTGCAATGTTTTACCTAAACCGGGGTCATCTCCTAGAAGTCCAACTGGTTTCAGCATACCATCGATTGACAATTCATGCGATAGCATCCATTTGACCCCATCTTTTTGGTAAGGGAAAAGCTCTAATTTAGATGCTTTCAAGGTATTTTCTATTCTAGCAAGTGCACTTTCTAATGCACTCATCTTTGATGCAGATAAATAAAACAAATATAGACAACGATACAAAATGTTTATTTTCACACTAATTGTATAATGGACCATCAATTTTTTTTACCCAAATTATATTTTTTAAAATTATAGCAGATTTATTACTAACAGTTATAGACATCTAACTAATTAGGATTATATAAAAAAATACCATTTCTGGCTTTTTCCTCTTTTTTAGTTTTTTTTTGTTTTTTTTGGTTTTTGAAATCAAGTGTGTGAAACTGTGAATTAGTGGCGGTCATCGTAGCGAGGGCGACGGTCATCACGAGGGGCTTGGACCCGGCGGTCATCGTAGTGAGGGCGACGGTCATCACGAGGGGCTTGGTCACGGCGGTCATCGGAGTGAGGGCGACGGTCATCCCTGTTTCTGAAGGCCGTCCAAGACAATGTGCCACCGCGAATCACACGC
>Ga0209190_1000337_pt1 | contig 34398 bp, 46 predicted proteins | sample M_140205_XF_Meta_FD_187315 | JGI IMG/M metagenome (GOLD analysis project Ga0209190, IMG submission 187315) | Freshwater microbial communities from Lake Montjoie, Canada to study carbon cycling - M_140205_XF_MetaG (SPAdes) (version 2) | ecosystem: Environmental > Aquatic > Freshwater > Lake...
CGAGCGCTGCTCATGGGGCGGTGCGCAAAGTGCCGGAAGCCTCCTTACTAGGGGGGTGGGGTGCCGCAGGCGCAGGCTGGCGCATAGGTCGCGCCTCAAATCATGCTTTTGAGCACTAGCCGGATTCCGGCACTGTTTGGACAGTCTTAGTCTTGACTCTGAAAAACCTCCTCAACCTCTGCTACCCCTGCAAAACCTCGCAATATCAAGGCTTCCAGCTCCGCAGAGGTGGCAAATCGTTCGCGCTTGACCCTTGCGACCTATGGTCGAATCCTCGTCTGTTCTCACGTTTGCGAGCGCGAAAGTGCAGAGGTTGCAGAGGTCGCGCACGAATCCCTGCCAAAATGCAGAGGTCGGGAGGCGCGGAGGCGGCGAGCAAATCGAGCGCCTACGGCGATGCTGCCGCACCCGCGATGCGTTAGAGCAGAGGCGACCGCACGAGCGCCCGCACCTCTGTTTTTGTAGCCGAGCGTCAGACCGCGCCCGTGCTCACGCTGAGGACTTCGCCCTCAGCTTACCTTCTCGATTCGGTATCCAGCGACGCGGGCTCCAGCCATCCGCGTGAACCGATACACCAGCCCGTCACGCCCCTTGAAGTCCAGCTCATGCAGCCTCGACTCCAGCTCCTTGCCAAAGCTACTCCGCGTCTTCGGCGATAGCCACTCACTCGCCGATCTCTCCCGCGCTGCATTGATCTCAGGGTTGTGACTTTGCCCACCGAGGAAGTCGTCGATGTCCTCGATCGCCTCATGGCTCGACGGCGTCGCATGCTTCCAGCCTCCCTTCATGCCCTCCGTCTGCATCACACTGGCCACATCCTTCTCAGGCCACAGCTTGCGCGTCGCTACCTGATTGCGCCGTGCCACACCCGCGATTTGCGCCACGCTCACTTCAAATTCCACACGCATCTCCGCATCGGCACCAGGCCCGAACTCCTCCAGCACAAACAGCGCGAGCTTCTTGAACTCACCGCTCTCCTTGTCGCCGATGTCCTCATTCGTCGTCTCAGCCAGGCAGTTCCACTCCATCTCCGCGCCCTTGCGTCCCGCATGCAGCACAATCGCAGGCACCACGAGGCTCCACTGGTTAAAGCTCCCCATCTCACGGAATGGCCACGCAGGTCTGATATCCACATCCCACTGCCGCACCAGTGCCCACAGCGCAGCCAGTCCCTTCCGGCGATTCTCTATGTTCGCGAAAAACTTCGCGTCGATGATCTCCACGCTGTCGGGCAGCTCGCGATCCTTACCCGTCATCCGATTCAGCAAATCCGCGATCAAAGTCCGTCGCTGCAAGTCGGCACTCAGCTCCACCTTATTCCCCGTGCCCAGTGTCACCGACCGCAGCACCACCTGCCCCTCATCATTCCCGCCGAGCTTGCGGAATTCCTTCTCCGCATTCGTCAGCCACTCATCGAGGAGCACTGTCTCCACCACATCACCCTTCCAGTTCACGTTGTCGAAAAACACATACGGATTACCCCGCAGCGCCGACGTGTTCAGCAGCTCTTGCAGCTTATCCTCCGCATCAGGCAGCAGCGGCCGCGTCCGCATCGTCCCATGCACGATCCACGTCACATAGCTCGCCAGCGTCGTCTTGCCGCTCTCTTGAATGTTCGCGTTGTAAAAAAACATCGGCGCCTTGCCCTGGTAAATGCCACGCGAAAACATCGTCACCATCGCCGCCAGATGAATCGCGAAGTCTCTCTGCCCATCACGCCAGCCAAACCAGCGAAACAGATTCCACAGATAGCTCACCGCTTCATCGAAGGGCATGTCCTCGCGATACTCCACGCCACCTCGGCACGTGTAGATCCCGCTCGCCTCATCAAAGCCAGGCTTCAGCAGTCGCATCCGTGGTATGCCGCGCTCGTCCATCGTCTCCCAGTCCATCACCGGCATGCGGATCGGATTGATCCCCTTCAGCTCCGGCAGACTCTCACGCAAAAGATACGACTCCAGCAGCGTCTCCGACTGGTCCTTCGTCAGCCCGCCCTTCACCGCCTTCAGCATGTCCTTCCCCTGCGCATCCTTCTCCTCCATTTTGATCCATCGCTCCACCGGATACACGCCACGCTTGCCAGGGAGCCAGGTGCGAAATGCCTTCGCCTTCATCAGCTCCCGCGTCCCCGTCATTTCATCGACCGTGCATATCTCCTTCTGCCACCGAAACAGCCCCCACCGGCCATCCTTCGCCGCCAGCAGTCCCGCCACCTCACGCGCCAGATCATCCGGCGGCAGTTTCAGGTTCACGATCGGTGCCGCCGTTGCAGCCTCGTCCGGTTGTGTCACACCTGCGGCATCGTAGAGCGGTGCCAGCTTCGCCGCCATTTGCGACAAGCCATCATCCACAGGCGCAGCCGGTGGTGTCGTGTCAGTTGCAGCCATGGCGCTATTCCACGCCTCCCTTCATCACCGGTGCCCGCATCTCACACAGCGGCACGCCGCCGGGATCAGGCTTAGGGTCCAGATAAAGCAGTTGCTGCAGTCGCGTTCCTCGCATCACACCAGGCAGTCGCGTGAGCTGCACCGCCTTCATCGCCGCCGCATCCGCACCCAGCTTCGAGAACAGCGGCCCGATCATCCGCTTCATTGCGTCAAATCGCTCCTTGTTCGCCTGCGGCACATGCACCAGCGCATGGATGCTCTTCCCGCCACTCGTGTAGATCGCCTTGATTGGAAGCGGCAGCTTGCACAGAAAGCCCAGCCACAGCCGCTCAAACTCCGCCATCTTCCCCGCGTCCTTCTTGATGTCCTCGACCGGGTCAGCCTCCAGCACCAGATGCTCCCACGCCTTCACGCTCTCCTCAGAGCGGCGGCTCATCTTCGGCCTGCCCGTCTTCACATCCATCTCACGCGGATTCGCATGCCATGCTCCATCCACTGGCTGCGACAAATACCACGCACCATCCGGCGCTTTCGTCGGCAGCACCACCGGCTCCACCGTGCCACCGTAGAGCTTCAGCTCACGCTTCGCATGCAGCCCTGGACGATCCGCCAGCAGATACGTCCGCCCACGCCAGCGCATGTATTGCCCCTGACTGCTGAATTTCGTAAACACCAGCACCAGCGCCGCCGTGCCAAAGATCAGGTCGAGAAACTGCTCACTCGTCACATGCTCCACCGCAATCGGGCTCCGCTTCGCCAGCCATTCAAAGTCCACCTCCAGTCCCGGCACCTGCACACAGCGCAGCGCATCGAGGTCGAAGCTTAGCTTCCACTTCACCTCCGCCTTCGGCTTATGCATCTCAATCTTCATCTCTCGTTGCCCCGCAGAGGTCGCAGAGGTCGTTGACCGCTGCCCAGGCTTCCAGAATCCGCGCTCCCGCGTGATTTTCCGGTAAAGCCATCCCTTCGGGTAACGGCTCGCGGAATTCCGTGCCCCCGCCAGCTTGTGATTCAGCTCCGCCGCACTCCATGGAGGGGAGCACTTCGCGCCGTTGTAAGTTTCCAGCGCACTCATCAGATCCGCGTCTCCGAGATCAAACCCATGCGCCAGCATGCAGCACACCTTAAACGTCACATCATGCCCACCACTCCCGCTGATGGAAGTCTCCGCCTCCTCACGCACCCACAGCAAAGCCATCTCGATATGCGAAGGCATGGAGTTTCCTGCGGGTTCAGAGGCGGGCATAAAGATTCGTTTGTTGGTTGTTGGCTCGTCATTCAGTCCACTGCTTTTGATCACCCTCACTTCGCCTTCGCCTTCTTCGCCAGCTTGTAGAGCTTCACCCGCGCCGCCGTCCACGCGATGAACTCAGACGATGCCTTCTCAGGAGTCGGGCCGATGAAATCCGTGATCTTCTTCTTCCCCGCCGCGACCTCTTTGGCTGCCTTCGTCCAGTCCAGACTGTTCCACTCGTCCCAGGCATTCCCTACCGGCACCGGCGCCAGCGGCTGCCACTTGCCACCGCACGGCACGCATTCCATCTCACCTTTCGGCAGGCTAGCCGCCTTGTCCCCCGAACCAAACGGCACCGAAAGCTCGCAGTCACACGCATCGCAGCGATAATCCTCGATCTTCCGCACCACGCCTTTGCCACGCTGATCCGCCGCCGCCATCTTGCTAGCTTCGCTGTCCGCTGTGAAATCCGTCGGGTCCGTGCTATTCTTCGCAGCCTTGCCCGCTTTCGCTTCCGGCTTGGCCTTGCCCTTCTCCTCCGCTGCCAGCAGGGCCTTCGCACGGCGCTCCAGCTCCTTCACCTTGATACCACAGCGGGACAACACCAGCTCGAAGTCCTCACAGCGCACCCCGCTCCATTTCATGCCACGGGCAATGCACGCCAAAGTGATGTAGGACAACCAGGCGTTGCTCGTGCCGCATCGCTCCCTCAGCAGCTTCAGAATATCGTCCTCGTAATCACGGCCGCTGTTCGACGTGCCCTTCGGCAGCGTGATCCCCAGCCATTTGCCGATGAACATCATGCCATCCGCACCGCTCATGCCCAGCACGAGCTGAAACATCAGGTCGAGAAATTCCAGATCCATCCCTTTGCCCGTGATGTGATTCACGATCTCCGTCATACCCTCATTGAGCGTCAGCTTGTCCAGCTTCGCCTGGAGCGCTTCTTCCGCCTTACGCTCCTTCTCCGCCACCACTGCTTCGAGATCGAGCGTGCCACCTTTCTCGTCCTTGCCAGCGACCACCTTGAGCAGCGCTGCCGCTTCGTCCTTCGTGATCAGTTCCACGATCTCATGCGTCTCCGGGTGCCGCGCCAACACCACCGTCATCTTCTGGCCCTTCAGCTTCTTCTTGAGCGGTTCGTTGCAGTAATCATTGCCCACATACACGCCCGACTCGTTGAGGCTCACATACTCCGCATCATGTGCCAGCCGGCCATTGTAGCCGCTGAAGGCTTTCTCCGCTGCCTTGCCATCCAGCGTCTTCTTGCCATCACGCTCCGCCGTCAGCTTCTTCTCACGCCATGCCGCATCCAGCTTCAGCGCATGGCAGCTCGGCAGTGTGCATAGCGCCTTGTTGTTGCCCATCGCCGCATTCGACGAGGTCACGGAATTCCGTGACATATCCACGCCCGAGTTGAACGGACAATCCGTGCACGCCCCGCCTTGGCAGCGCTCACCCTCCGCATCCAGCTTCACCGGCACGAGGTTCGCATCGTCCAGATCGAAGCGCTTCGCCTCTAGCTTCACCATGAAGCGCTCACGGATCAGCTCCTTCGTCTGCTCAAAATTCAGCGGCACCTGCTGAATCTCCGGTGCCAGCACCTCCTTCGCGCACGCCACCCGCGCCTTCTCGTTTGGGATACGCCCCACCAGCATCGCCGTGCTCACGCTCACACGCCCTTCATTGACCGCCGTCACCAGCTCCGCCGGACAAATCAACAGCTTCAGTCGGGCCGACACATACTCGATGTCTTTGCTCACCATCTTCGCCAGTCCCGCGATGGTGTAAAGCGCCTCGCCCTTCTCGCCTCGCAGCTTCAGCAGTCGCTCAAACGCCTTCGCCTCTTCCGCTGGGGTCAATCCCTCGCGTTGCAAATTCTCCGTCAGCACCATCGCCTCCGCCGCTGCATCCGTGATCACACTCACCAGCACCGGCACCATCACCAGCCCCGCCTGGATCGCCGCCCGCAGCCGTCGCTCGCCCGCCACCAGCTCCAGTCGTGTATTGCCATCCAGCGGCACCACCGCAGGATAGCGCGCCACCAGCGGTTGAATGATGCCGTGCTCACGCACACTCTCCGTCAGTTCCTTCAGCTTCGACTCATCAAACACCTTCCGGCTTTGATAGGGGGACGGGTCGATGAGATGCGGGTCGAATTTGATCAGTTGCGGTTCGTTCGTAGCGTTCATGCGTTGTTTGGGTTTGGGTTTGATAGTCAAAATGATTCGTGATTGGCCTTCGATAGCGCCCTGTTGCGATTGCCCTTCGCTGCCTTCGCGCAGGCTCGGCTCGTCGCTTCACCGCGTGCGCCATTGCTCAGCAGACCGCGTGCGCCAGCTTCTTTGAGCTTGGCCTCCACCAGTCGCTTCTCCCGAGCGCTCACCGTCGCACGTTGCTCTCCCAGCTTGCGGCTCACATCCGCCTGACTCAGGCCAAATTGAGCCAGCATGCCAGGGCTCACGCGTCTCACGCAGGCCAGCACCTTTCGCGTCACATCGCGCTCATGCTTGCATCCTTCCGTGAAGTATTTCAGAAACAGCCGGAAGTAATCCAGCCTCGTCTTTTGCAGCTCCGCATTGCGGCGACGCAGCTCGTCCACGTCCTCGATCTCCGTTAGATCATCCAGGTCATCGCCGCCGTGCATCAGATCGCTCATCGACACGCGTTCATCCACCGGCTCATCCTCCTCATCATCGGCCGCCACCGGACGCTCCGTGAACGAGATCGCCCCCACATGCCGTGCTATGCCATCCACCGTGAGGAATAGCTCCGTCGTCAGATCCAGCGCCTTCTCACGTCGGCGTCTTATCTTCACCAGATTCTGGAGCGATCGCAGTTGCGCAAAGCACTGCGTGAAAAGCTCCCCAGTGCTCAAGCCTTCACCATCGTTCATTGTGCCGCACCCTCCCGTTGCAGGTAAATCTCACGCATCCGCAGCAGGTGCGCTTCTTCACAGCTCGCCTGGTGCCACTGGTTCGCCGCATTCGTCAGCCAGAGGATCTGCATCCGCAGTTCCATTTCGAACGCCTCGACGGACACATCACGCCGCGCTTCCAGCTCCGCTAAAATCCGTGCGGATTCACGCAACTGCACACGCACCGCGTCCTTCCGCTCCTCCGGTCTCAGGGCCATCGAATTCATCGTGCTCATGCTTCAGTCCCTCCTTGGTTCGGAGTCTCCGTTGCCTCCGTTATCTCCTGTTTAACTTCCGGCTCACGTCCATCCACCAGCAGCGACAGCTCCCTTTTCCGCAGCAGGTCCAACTCGTGAATATCCCCATCTAAGCGGGCAAAAAGTTCAATCGTGGGCGTGTGCCATGTTTCAACAATGACGCCACGCAGAAACCGCAGGCATTCATCGCGGTCCTCCTTCGCCTTCGTGATCGCCTCACGCAGATCGTGCAGGTTCAATGAAGGGAGCGCGAACACTCCTGTCCGCTTCTGGATTAGATTCTCCGCACTCATGCCGCCTCCTTTCCCATCTCACGCGAGATGGCCTGAAACACCGTCTCCACCGCACTCCGCAGTTGCAGCAGTCCCGTATTCATCGTGCAGCCTTGCGCCGCTTCGATCTCCGCCGCCAGTTGCTCCACGCTCATAAAAGCAGTACCGCTGTGTCTTGCCGCCAGCCAGCCGTGCAGCCCATGCAGCGTGATCTTCGTCACCAGCTTCTTCCCTCCCGGCAGTTTCACTGCTGGCAGACCATCCTCCTTGATCATCCGCGCCACCTCCTGCGGCCGTGAGCCGAAGTAACGAGCAATCTGCGCCACTGTATAAAGCCCGCTCATGCCGCCACCTCCTTCATTCGCGCTCGCGAATCACGTTTCACCCGCGCCATCTCCTCACCGCACTCGCGGCAGCGTATCTTACCACAGCCAGTCGGCAGCTTCACGCGACAGTCCACGCACACACCCGCCGCCTTCAATCTCCGCGCGCGCTCCGCGCCATAGGCGCTGTTGAATTTGCCATTGAGCCGCACTGGCGGCATTCCCGTCAGGTCAATCTCCACCACACCAGGCTTCCGCACTTGCACCTTCCCCGCGTTAAACGCAGGCAGCCGCAGCGCCTCACTCACCGCCTCCATACGAAGTCTGCGGCCCCCCATGCGTAGGGTCTTCACCCGTGCCCGCGCCATCCGCAGCATCCAGCCCCATCCCATCTCCACACGCCCCCGCGTCCCATCCTTCACGACATCACACAGGTGCATCACCGCCTCGCTTTGAAGTTCTGCCAGCAGTCGATCCGCCGCCATACACTTCCCCGCCATCTCACGCGGATGATCCTTCCACCATCCTGCCGCGCATGTCAGCGCCAGATCATCGGCGATGGTATTCAGCACCGCCGCCGCCAGCAGCCATTGCATATCCGCCTCGCTGACATCCGCCGCCGAGATAGCCACCTTCTCCAGAATCGGCTTGTGAAACTCATGATGCCGACCATTGGCCATCCGTCCTCCCTGCCAGCAGTCGCCATCCATTTGCTGTGTCCGATCACTCATGACTCAGCCCCTCTTTCCGTGATCTCAGGTTGCAGCCGCTCGCACAGCGCCTCCACACACGCAATCAGCACCGTCAGCCGGTCATGCGCCACTTCTAGCGCATCCTCTCCATCCTCGATATCCAGCGAGGTCAACGCATGCTTCACAAGTCGTTTGATCTCCCGTCCCTCCGCCGCACACGAGGTCAGAATGCGGTGCATCTCATCACCATCAAGACCATCCGTGATTCCCACAAACGGATCATGCAGGTCCAGCTCGGGTCTTTTGCCTCCTGCCTCCTGCCTCCTGCCTTCTTTCTCCTGCCCCAGCCGCACCATCGCCAGCACACCAGCGAACATGATCAAAAACGCCACCAACCCCATAATCGACCCCTGCCACACCGGAGCCATCGCCGTTCCTTGAATAGGCAAAGGGCAAAAGGCAAAAGGCAAAAGTTCGGAATCTCCGTTACCTCCGTTATCTCCTGTAAAAATTCCGGCTCCCCTCAAATCCCGCACACACAGCCCCGCCAGCCAATACACCAAAGCCACCAGCGCGATCAACACCACCACCGCCGCCACCGTCCATACCTTCTCCGCCCGCCGCGCACGGCGGATCTCCGCCTGCACTCTCAATAGTTCGCTCGTTGTATAAGTCTGCTCTCTTGCTCTCATCGTTCGTTCCCCCGTTCGTTTAATGTTTGAAAAATGACCGGGATACCTCCCCGGCGATGACCGCTGTGTGGTAGCGGTGCCCCTCGAAGGTTCTCGCCCTCGTGCTTCCGGTCGCTGTGTCCGCGCCCTGGTATCTCGACCCCTCTCTAGGCTGGCGGGCCGCCCTCTCCGCTCAGACCTTGCGGCCTTTGCTCAAAACTTTCTTCAGCCACTGCTTTTGCTCCGGCTCAAATCCCGCCGCCCATGCCGGTAGCTTCAGCGCGGGCATCTGCTTCACACTCGCCGCCAAAGACTGCCGCAGCAGCAGCGCTCCGAGTCCGCGCCCGAGCGCCAGTCTTCTCGTGCTAATCAGCTTAGGCAGCAGCTCCGCCTTCAGCGCCTTCGTTTGTTGGGTTGTCATGATCATCTCCTTCATGTGTTGTGTTTTTTCTCCCGTCCCCGGCTCACACCGGTTCGAAATTCTCAGGCGGCCATCACAGGCGGTGCGAGCAGTTGGCTTCGCAGAATCGGCAGCCCGCGCTCCAGGCTTAGTCGGATCGTGTTTTGCAGGCTTAGTCCCAAGTCTGACGCCGTTCTGCGCACCTCCGTATTGAGGTCATCCGTCAGTTGCAGCAGCACCTTGGTCGTGGGTCTCTCGTCGTTGCTCTCTTGGCTCATATTTTTTGAATGGTTAAGCGGCCTTCTTCAGTTCACGGCGAGCAGCAGCGAAGGCAGCACGCTCGGTGTCGTAGTTTTTCAGGAACAGCACATCGCCTTCAGAATGCGTGCCGGTCATGCATAGGACGCGGCAGCGGAAAGCAGTGTCGCCATACCCGTCGGTGATTTGGTTCACGGTTGCTTTGTAGTTGCCTGCGATGATCTCGTTGTTGCTCATGGAGCGATAATATACGAAACGTATATGGTAGTCAATGTAAAAATATACATTTCTTATTTAATCCCTCATTTTGTGAGCGATGGTGGCTCATGAAAACCAAGCCCATCCCCATCGCACTCCCTCACGACTTGCTTCAGCAGGTCGATGAAGTGCAGCAGCTCACCGGGATGAGTAAAGCCGACATCATGCGGCTCTGCATGCGCATCGGTCTCGTCGATCTACGCGCCGCCGAGCATGATCTGCCAGGCATCGTCAAGCGCATCGCCGATGACGCGGGAGTTAGCTTTACACGTTACGCCCACCATCAATCTGCCGCTAACACTCTCCTGAAAGGTGGCACCGTGATTCCATCACGCGCTGAGTATCACACTACCAAACTGAACGAATCCCCGACATCCTACGTCACCGCCGATCTCAAACCTTTTACTGCTGACCAGCGCCTCGCCGCACGCATCGCTGCCCGCTCATAAAATCTCCGTTGCCTTCATCCTTTGCAGTCTTGCTACGGAGAACGGGTCCGTTCTCTCCTGTTCAAATCCCGACTTCAAACCACGCGGCACCATCCTCCTTCCGCAGCGGTCGTCGATACCGTTTCCGAATCACGCCTTCCGAGTTCCCCGCCCACTCCGCCACCTGCCCTCGACCGTGCCCCTGTGCCAGTCGATAGCTGATAAACGAATGACGCATGATGTCCTGTGGCCACACACTCAGCACCTTCGCCGCCTTCAGCAGGCGCATGAGATGCGGTTGATCCGTCGTCCGCACGCAGTGCTTCGCCGCACGCTTAAACTTCTTCCCCCAGCGCGCGTCCTCGCCCGCCTCGCGTAGCATTGACCGCACGTTCTCAGGAATCGGCACATAGCGTTGCTGCATCGTCTTCAGCGCCACCTGCGGCCCGATGTCCAAATAGCCCCGCTCCCAGTCCCACATATCCCAAGTGATCCGCCGCATCTCAAACGGCCGCAGCCCCATCCAGCAGCCGATCACGAAAAAATTCAAACACTGCGGCTCCCGCTTTCGGATCAACGCCAGAATCCGCCGCGCCTGGTCAACGGTGAAGATCTCCGGCACCGGGTCCGCCTCTTTCCGCTTCTTGATCACCTCCGCCGGATGCGGCTCACCACGCACCCGCATCCCCCACTCGCGGCACCGATTCAGAAACGTCTTCCACGACGCCAGGCGGTTATTGAAAAACCGCGCACCGATCTCCCCGCCATCCTCCCGATCACGCGAGATCCACGCCATCAGCATCTCCACATCCACATCACACACCGCCACGTCACCAAACCGCGCCACAAATGTCTCCAACTCCTTCCGCAGTCCCGAGCGGTGCTCTCGCGACGAACGCGCATGCAGCCCCAAGAAACGCGCCACAGCCACTGCTACCGACGCACCATCCAGCCTCCCATGTCCCGCCTTCAACCACGCATCCACTGCCCGCGAAACATTCGGCAGCCCATCGCACCGATGCACCGCATCCTTCACCACATCCACCACGGAAGACAGCGACCGCGCCCCAGCGATCTCCTTCAGCGCTTCCACCGCCTCCGCCTCAATCACCGACACCATCCGCGCTCCCGCCTTGCCAGCCAGCTCTCGCACCTTTGCCTGCGCCAGTTTCTGCGCACCCTCCAACGTCATCGCCGTCGTCGATCTCCCCCGCCGCGCCTCCCGCCACCGCACCACAAAACGACCATCCCCCCGCCGCGCAATGCGCGCCTCCACGCCCCCATACTTCACAATCTGAATTTTCGCTCCCATTGACACCCCTTTACACCCTAAAACAGGCTAGAAAAGGCTAAATAAAGCCACTTTGAGCCTTTTAGCATCAGGCGTCATTATTCGGCTGAATCCCTTATAGAATCAAGCCTGCAGCCTCGGAATGGGGTGGTGGAGCTAAGGGGATTCGAAGGCTTTGTTTTGCTGGGAGAGGATGCACAGCAGAGTGATTACACCCTGTTTACACACTCAGCACCTTTGTCGTTTTTAGCGGACTCTGATACAGTTGTCGAGCCGAGAAGATCACGGTAAGCGCCGGACGGCAGTGATGCGAGCGATTGGGAAAGGTGCGATGCTAACGGCGTCGCCTTGGTTGCCGCCGAGGCACCAGACGCGGTCGCCGTCGAAGTGATGGAAGAGGGTGACGTGGTTGCCGCCGGGGCGACTCATGACGATGGTGTCGCCGGGCTGCCAGTCTTTCGGGGTCTTGAGGCTGACGGCCTGACCCCATGTGGCCCAGGAGGCGGCGCGGAAGTGATTGGGTGGGACGCCGGTGGCGGTCTCGTGGCCGATGTGGCCACGGAAGCAGCCACACCAAGCGGTCTGGCTGTCGTCGCTGTTGAGCCAGTCGGCGGCTTCTTTGATCCATGCTTGAATCTGTGGATTCGACTTCGAGCCAGGTAGCTCACGGGTGCCGAGGTATTTGAAAGCGGCGGCGAAGATTTGGGCACTGGTGGTCATAATTTGCGGATGAGGTAAAAGATACCGGCGGGCAGAAGGAACATGATGCTCACGACAAGGATGATAATCGTGATGGTGCCGATCATGTGATGGCGGCGGTGTCAAAAAAAACGCCCCGCGCTTTTGAGGGCGCGTGGCGTTGTGGTGGAAACTGAAGCGGGCAGGAGTGCCCGCGCTCCCTTGTTCAATTACTTGATGCCTGCCTGCTCGCTGGTGACGCTGTTGTCGCGGGCAGCGAGGCCGATGAGGAGGGCACCGAGAGAAAGCATGGCATCACCGACCCATGACCAGGTGGGAGGCACCATGCCTTTGACGGGGAGGGCAGCAGCGGAGATGATGCCGCCGAGAGTGGTTTTCCAAGATTTCTTTTTCATGAGATGGCGCAGGGTGCGGTTGCGGATAAGAGGAAAATAATTGGGCGGCTTCAAGGCTGCACGTTAACGGGGTTTTTCGCGGCGGCATTGAGACGTGATGTGCCAGCGCGGACAGCGAGGCGGGTGCCATAGACGATGCCTTCTTCGATCATAGGCTCGTTAGCGATGACGAATGAGGTGAGAGCGGAGCAACTGGTGAGCATGCAGCATGCGAGGATCAACGCGGTTTTCATGAACAGGCAGCGGTGTCAATGCTCACGGCTTGGTGATGATCTTCTCAATCTTGGTCACACTTTCCTTGATGTATTGCAAATCTCGGTTTTGGAGGGCAGTGTCCTGACGCAGTGTGTTGAGCAATTCAGACTGCCCGCGCAACTGTCCGCGAAGATCCCCACGGTCGGCTATGCTAGAGCGGTCAGCGTCTTGAAGATTGGCAATCTTGGCTTCTTGCAGTGCCACCCATGCGCCCACCGCAAAGGCGACGCTGAGAAGTCCGACGATGCCACCGATCAGCCATTTGATCGTTTGGCGCATGCTTTCAATGGCGCTGCTTTCGTCGTGACTCATGGCGTTATTTATCAAGGGCGGCTTCGGCTTCTTGGCGGGCTTTGATGGCGGCGGCCTCGGCGGCTTTGGCGGTTTCGAGTTTGAGCTCAGCGGCAGACTTCCCAGCCTGTTCGATCAATGCGCGCAAGAGTTGCGCACGCGGGCCGTCGCCGGTTTTCATTTCTTCGGTGAGCTGGGTTTGGAGAACGGTGTCGATGCGCTGCTTGAGTTCAGCGAGTTCAGTTTTTGCGGCGTCGCGCTCGGTGGTTAGAGTGGTGACTTTCGTTTTAAAGTCGGCACTGGCATCGGTGAGCGAGGCAAGGTGCGCGGCGGTCAATTCGTCGCGTTGCGCGATGAGGAGGGCTTGAATGGCGGGCCAGTGTGCAGCATCGGCAGCCTGGAGATCGGCGGCGAGTTGGGCGCTGGTTTGAGCGAACAGACCAGAGATGGAACAGGAGAGAACAAAGAGAACGGAGATCAGAGTTTTCATGGGTTAAAAATGCGTGGCTTTCAGAACGAGTGTGGACGTTTCAAGCACGGAGCCAATGGCGGTGATGGTGTAGCCCGTTCCGGCACTCACGGTGACGGTGTAGCCAGTGCCGATGGTGCCAGCGGAGGTCGAGACCATGATACTCACATGCGTGTTGGCGGTGGTGTCGGTGTCGGTCACGGTCGCGGTGCCTGCGACGAGGGTGCAGGTGGCGCGTTTGAGCTGTTTAATGGCGGTGCCATTGCTGCCAACCTGGAGATTGCCAGTCGTCAGCGATGCGTTTGCGCTGTCATCAGCTAGTCTAACAATAAGCCCTGCCCCGCTGCGTTTCAGCGCCGGAAAGCTGCTCGTTGTGCCGCCAAATTGCATACGTCCAAAGTCGTTCCGGGCGTAATTTGAGAACTTGATGTTTCCGTCAACGTTCACTGGCTCAATGATGGTACCGCTTTGCCAATAAACCGCGCCAGTGCCACTGGCGAAGGCAAGATTATTGCTACCCAAACTAGAGCCGCCAGCGTTGAAAGAATAAGCATACACTGTGTTAGGCCGCGAAGCGGATACCGCCCCGATGTTGCCTGTGCCATCCGTGGTCCACTTTAAATCGACCCCATTAAACGTTTGGTTTGCTGACCACGTATTCGCGGCATTCAGCAGCGGAATCGTCCCGCCACTCGTGCCGATGATGGCATAGGTAAGAAGACCGCCGGTGGCATTGACGGCGTTGCCAAAAGCCGTCGCGGCGCCGGTGCCTAGTCCCGTGAGTCCAGCAATAGGCAAACCAGAACCATTTGTTAAAACAACGTTACTAGGCGTGCCGAGGGCGGGCGTGGTGAGTGTCGGGCTGCTGAACGTGCCGCCAGTGATCGTCTTGCCGGTGAAGGTGAGCGCGGATGGCAGCGAGAGCGTCGGGGTGGTGGTGCCGGTGACGGTGATCTCATTGGCGGTGCCGGTGATGCTGGTGACGCCACCGGTGACGGTGGCCCAGGTGTTGTCGCCGCGAAGATAGGTCGTGCTATTCGCTGTGCCGCTGCCAAGGCGACCGGTGGGGACGGTGCCGCTGGTGAGGTTGCTGGCGTTGAGTGGATCGGTGGCGAGCTTGCTGTTGGCGATGCTGCCTGCGAGCATGGTGCTCGTCACTGTGCCGGTGTCGCCGGTGGTGATGATGGTGCCGGTGGTATCTGGAAGCGTCCAGGCGCGACTGGTTGTCAGTGTCGCAGTGGCGAGCGTGCCGGTGATACCGAATGACGGCACGAAGTAGAAAGCGGTCGGTGCGGCTTGCGTGTAAGGCGCGGCGGAGCCTTCAGACATCGCGGTGATGGCAGTCGCCTGAATGGTTCCTGCGGTGGAGAATTCGACGATCTTGCCAGCATTGGCAGCGAGAGCACCGGATGTCACTGGACGTGCGGCGGGCACGCTGCTCGTTAAGCCAAGGACATCACCATTAGATAAAGTGATGCCGTAGGCGGTGAAGCCGGTGCTGGTGCGTTTGCGGAGTTCGTATTGGCCGATAGTTTGCGCGGAGAGGAAGGCACAAGGCAGGAGGCAGAAGGCAAGAGCCAGAAGGCAAGAGGCAGAAGGCAAAAGGCAAAGGCGAGAACGCATAAGGCAGGAGGAAAAAGCCAGAGGGATTAGGAGGATGGAGGCTCGCCGGTGTTGAGGCCGAGGTGATAGACGGTGCCGTCGCTGGTGACGAAGCGCATGTATCCGAGGCTGGTAATGGTGGTGGCAAACTGGAGAAAGTCGGGGGCGGCGTCGGCGCTGCGAGCCCAGGCGTTTTGAATGGTGACGGGCATCGAAGCGCGCTCGACTTTGCCGCTGATGGTCCACTCGATTTCGAGCACGGCTTCGCAGCTTTCATTGTCGCCGAGCAGCGTGCGGAGCGCGGTGGAGTCGAGGGATGACCACTCAAATTCGTAATACGTTGAGCCGCTGCCGGTGGCGGCGGAGAGTAGGGCGAGGACGCTGCCGCTGGGGGTAGCGGCGTCTTTGAGCACGACGCGGAACGTGGCACCGGAAAGCAGCGCGGGATCTGCGCCGGTGGCGAAGAAGTAGGTCGTCAGCTTGAGATGCGTCTGGAGCTTGACCGCCACAGTCGGCAGTGCTGCCCCAGTGAGGGCGGCACGGATGACTTTAGTGGTGGTATTGACGTAAACGGTGGCTTCCACGCTGAGGGCGTGGTGTCAATTCGTGGACGGTCTAAGTCGGCGCGGTAAAGACGATGTTGCTAATATGCGTGGGGCCGTAGCTGTGCATCGTGCTACCGCTGGGAGAAAACGTCTTGGTGGCGGTGGCGGTAATGAGTTCGATAAAGGCATTACCGGGAATATCAGCGCCAGGCGTGTCGTCGATCTCAATGTAATCCCAGTTCCAGCGCATTGGCAAGATGTCGGCCAGGTGGGTCAGAGTCACCCGTGTCGTGCCCGTAAAGCCGTTCTCATAAACAGACCAATGATCCAGAAAACTGAATGGTGAGGTCTCACCGTAACCGGAAACACTCGCAATCACATCGTAGGGCGTGGAGGTGATCACGCCATCTTCCAGCAGTTCCACCAGACAACGCACATAGACGCACGGAGACACCATATTGATAAAGTCAGCTAAATCACTCATGCACGCACCCAGATGGCTGAAGGTTTAGAGGCTCCCGTGCCATCATCTCGCAGAGCAAATTGCATGCTGGTCAGAATGGCTTGGGAGGTCTTCACCCCGCTAGCGTAAGCAGCGATTTGCCTGTAAATGTGAGCTGTGCCGCCATTAGCGACGGGAGTGGTATCACTTGGGACACTGCTTCCAGTAGCCAGAGCGCAGGTGGGGCTGCCGGTGTAGCCAATGACGTAGCCGTTAGCAGTGACACTAGCTGTGTAGGTAATATCGAAGTAAACATACTTCGTGCCTGTGGCGGAGATGGTCAGGCTCAGATTCGTGGCAGACACGCCGTTGACGGTGCCGCCGACGATGGTGCTGGCGGTGCTGCCATCCGTGGAGTTGGGGCACGCGAAGGGATGCGAGCTGGTGCCACTACCCGCACCGACTTTGAAGTTCATGGAGCCATCCGCCTGCATGGAGGCCGATTCCGCGCCCTGGATGGAAATCTTCACGCCGAGGGCGCGACCGATGGCGGGGATGACGGTGTGCAGAAGCCAGCGCATCTGCGGGCCGAGACCGGCGGGGGCGCGACCGAAGTTGAGCGTCTTGGCGGAGCTGGCGAGGGTTTCAGGCATCGAGTTTCACGCTGGGGAATTGGATGTTCAGGGTGATCGCATTGCCTTCCGTGGTGATGGCTCCGAGATCGCACGAGCCGTGCATGTTCTCGGGCCATTGCTGCATCCAGCAAGCCATGAAATGACGCGAGGTGATGAGCGCTTTGATCTCATCAGCCGTGCAGCCAGGGACGTTGAAGGTGGCGGCGATGCGCAGAGGCGCGGTGCCGAGGATGTTGAGCGTGAGCTGCGGCACACCAGCCGCTGCTACAAGGGACGCGATGAAGGCTTGGATCTGTGGGCGGAGTTCGTTCATGGCTGCGGTTATTTGAACATTTGCGCGACGATGTATTCGTGCGTCTTTCGGTAAATGTGGACGGGGATGCCGCTGTTGAGCGTGGCGACGTGCGCGGTGTCGATGAGGCTCCAGCCATTGGGCCAGCGCCAGCGGAAGAGAGAGGATGCGCCCGTGAATACGATGCTGCGCACCGATGGTGCATTGGGCGGAGAGCCGCCTTCGCCGGAGGATAGCGGGATGCTCGAAGTCGGCAGGGTGGCGGTGCTGACGAAGGTGTCCGTGACGACGATCTGCGGCATGCGGAAGGAGCCCGCACGGGAGTCTGCCCAGCCATCGGTGACATCCCAGAAGATGGGATCACCCGGCGAGACTTCGACGCCGTTGCAGGTGATGACGCGGTGGTAAGGTTTGTCGAACTGCTTGCCGGTCCAGGTGACTTCGATCTTCTTCCACTGCGTGTAGTTGTCGCTGATGCTGATGCCGGTGCAATACATGCTGGACCAGTCAGGATGTGGGCAGCCGTGGCAGAAGCGCGCATCGGCGATGCGTCCGGCAGTGATGTTCGTCGTGAAATTCACGGCACTGCCGCCGAGGGTAGCGCTGACCTGGTAGCCATCCGCCGTGCGGTTGATGATGAAATAAACCACCGCGAGTGCGGAGGTGGAAAGCGCGGTGAGTCCCGCGCCGCCGGTGAGTTCGACGAAGGCGACGCGCATGCCATCGCTGAAGGTGTTGCCGGGATCGCTGATGAGATCGGTGCTGGCGGTGCCGGTGATGCTGCGTGGCTCGGCATTCCAGGAGAGGTAGCTTTCGGCGAAGGTATCAAACTCAGGACCGATGCTGCGTGTCTTGGACCGGCTCAGGAATTTCGTGGGCGAGGTGCCACGGGCATCTCCCAGCCAACGGCAGTTCACGCGGTAATCCCCCGCCTGCCCATCGCTGCCGGGGATGGCATCAAACGCGGGGGCGATTTCCTCAAAGTCGGCGTTGTCGAGGATGAGGCCGCTGTAAAGCGGATGCGGGGCGTCTTCGGTGAGCAGCGGATTCGGGAAGCGATCGGAGAACCATGTGTCGGTCACTTCATCGACATCGGCCTTGTTGATCTTGATCTGCGGGCGCGGATCGGAGAGGCGGAAGGTGCCGGTCTTGCCTTGGATGATGGTGCGAGCGAAGGGCATCGGGGAGGGGAAGACTTGGAGACTTTGAGAGGGGGAGACTTGGAGAAGGCTTAGCCGCCGAGGAGACCTTGGGTGATGACGCCGAGGATCTTGCTGCCGAGATCGAGGCCGCTGGTGTCCTTCTTGTCGCGGGCGTCTTGATTGCCAGCGGCGACGGCGGCGCGGTCGGCGAGGGAGCCGCTGCCGCGAGAGAGTGAGCCACTGCCGAAGGCGGAGGATTGCAGGCGGTTAAAGTCACCGACGCCACCGCCCATCATGCGGCGGCGCATGCCTTTTTTACCATCGGCTCCCGCTGGAGCAGCGGCGTCGTCAGCACCGACGATCATGGCCGCGCTGGCGCGGGCCTGCTGCGCGGTGATGCCGCTGCCGAGCTGGTCTTGAATCTGTTTGGCTTTCTCGCGGATCTTCAGCTCGCGTTCCATCTGTGCGACGAGATCGGTGTTGCCGCTGGCCTTGGCGGCAGCCATTTGGAGTTCTTCGGCGAGGGATTTCTTGGCGTCCTGCTGACCTTGGAATTTCTCTGCATCGGCTGCGGCTTCTTTTTCGATCTCTTCGGCGGCCTGCTGAACGGACTCGGCTTCCTGCTGTTTGAGCTTCACCATTTCCCGCTGGAGTTCGAGGCGCTGTTTTTCCGCATCGAGCATCAGCTCGGCGTCTTGATAGGCGGCGGCTTTGGCTTCGAGGTCCTGCGTGGCGGCGATGTCCTTTTCGAGCGCGGCGATTTTTTCCGTGCGGGTCATGCCATCTTCTTCGAGCTGCTTCTTGAGCTTGGCGTTCTCGATGGCCTTGCCAGCGGTGCGTTCGTTTTGCGCGGCTTCAGCGGCGGCGGCTTTGTCGGCCTCTTTCTGCGCCTTGTCATCGGCTGCCTTGGTTTCAGCGGTGGCGGCACGTTCTTTGGGCTTGGCTTTCTCGGTGCTGGCTGCTGCGTCTTTGGCCTGCGCTTCCTGGTCGAGCGCTTCTTGGCGGAGATCGAGCACGCCGCGATAGTGGGCCATGGCTTCTTCGATGCTGCCGGTGTCGAGCAGGGCGTTGAAGAACTCCATTGAACTGCCGACCATGGTGCCAAGATCATTGGCGAACTGCTGCGTGAAACTGAGCACGCTGGCGGTGGCTTCCGTGGCCATGCTTTTCAGATTGGCAATGAAGCCGTCGATCTGATCATTGAGCGCGGCGAGGCGCTGCACTTCTTCATCCGGCACGATGTGCGCACCGTCGAAGGTGGCGAGAATGGTCTCGCGCGTTTGCATGAACATCGGGATCAAATCGCCAGCGGATTTTCCGAGCAGGGCGAGGATGTCATTGTAGCCGGTGCCGGTGGCGCGGGCCTGCTGGAAGGCATCCGACATCATCAGCACCTTTTCGTCGAGCGGAGCGGCGGCGAGTTTTTCGGCAGTGAGTCCGAGATTGGCCAGCGCTTCCGTGGCGGCGGTGTTTTCGATGTCGCCCAGGGCTTTTTCGAGCTTGAGGAAGCTGTTGGTCAAGCCTTCGGCATCGACCCCAGCCAGGATCTCGCTGGCATGGCCGACGCGCTGGATCATCTCAGTGCTTTCGTTGAGACGCAGCGCGGTGTCGGCGAGGTCATCCATGGAGTTGGTGATGTGCTTGAAGCCACCGACAACGGCGGCGACGCCCATGGCAGGGAGGAGATCACCAAACTGGCGCTTGAGACCGCCGAAGAGATCGTTGCCGAAGCCGGAGCCTTCACGCTTCATGCTGTCCTTGAACTTCGCCACCTGCCCCTTGGCGCGGGCGAGGTTTTGCTGCAGCTCGCCAATTTCGAGGCGGAGGGAGGCTTCAATGGTGGCGGACATGATTGGCTCGGGATTACCCGAGGGCCGGTGTCAAAGCGGCCGGATTTTCACAGGAGATAACGGAGGGAACGGAGAGCCGGAGGTTTTGGAATCTTGACAGCGACGGCGGTGGGATCATCGTGACGGCATGAATCCGTCTGCCGAAACCGCGAAGCGAATCACGAAGCGTCCGAACTTTATCGCATCGCTGATTCTTGGGTTGATCGGCGTGGTGACGCTGTTTCTTTTCTGGCCGCTGGGGATCGTGCTGATCATCATCGCGTGCGTGAATGATAAAACGATCTGCACCTGTGGCGGCTGTGGCAATACGGTGCTGCCGACGAGCACGCTGTGCCCGACGTGCCGGAAGGTGCTGCACTAGGCAGCCTTGAAGCCGTTCTCGCGGGCGAGGCGCTTCATCCAGTCGGACCATTGGCGGTCGAGAGAGCCGGTGCGGACTTTCATGGCGAAGTTGATCTGGCTTTGAAGGTTCTTCACCTGGCGGGCGTAGCTCACGTCGTTGGTCATGGTGATGCCGATGCGCTGGTCGTTGAGTTCGATCTTGAGCAAGCCAGGGCCGCTGTGCTTACCGACACCGTAGGGGAGCTTGGCACCGAGGGCGGTGAGCGCATGCGACCAGCCGGAGGCGAGATACCAGACATGCTGCTGCAGTTGCGTGATGTAGTCCCGCAGAGCGTCGGGATTGGTGATGTAGAAGATGGCGTCTTTGGTGCGCTTCTTGCCCTGGAATTTCTTGGCGAGGGTGCCGCCATCGAAGGGCACGAAGGACTTGCCGAGATCGCGCTTGATGATCTGTGCGGCATCGCCGGTGCGGCCTTCTTTGTGCGCGGCCCAGAAAGCACCGGCGCTGGCTTGGTTGACGTTCTGGAGGTCGCTGTAAGCACGGCCGGGCATGCCGTAAATCTGATGGAGATCGCGAACGATGGCGAGCTTCCCTGCCTGCTCGGCGGCTTTGCCCTGGAGCGTTGCTCCCTGTTTGCCGCCAGCGGGCGGGGTGACTTTGGCGACTTCGACGAATAGCAGTTTCGCCTGCTGCTTCATGACTTCGAGCGCCGATTTTTTCGAGGTCGAGATGAGACGCACCAGGGCGGCATCGAAGGCGGAATTGTCGATGGTGATGCCGTCCATGGGTGATGCGTGAAGTCAATGCGGCCGGAATTTTACAGGAGAAAACGGAGGTAACGGAGATTCTGAACTCTGTTTACTCTGTTCTCTCCTGTTCAAATTCGGGATTGTGTCAAAGATCGCAGGCGATGCCGTGGGTGCGGATGTCGGTGACGAGGTCGCGGACTTGGAGGAGGTGGCGACCGACGGCGGAGAGGCGGGGATCGGGCCAGATCTGTGGTTCGCCATGCATGAGGGCGGTGGCGAGAATGCGGGCATGGCCGCGCACCAGGGACGTGTGCCAGTCGAGTTCGTCTTGATCGGCATTTGGAAAAGCCCGTGCGAGCTGAGCTTCATACCAGCTCAGTTCGTCGGGCAGGGCGAGTTTCCCGCGTCGCGCTTCCTTGTCTGAGCGTCGGGGCGTGGGAGGGTCATGAGTTGACGATGCGCGGTGCGCAGCGTGTGGGCGAGGCGGACGGCGGGGGCGAGTTCGTCGGTGTCGATGTTGGCATCGGCCCAGTCTTCGATAACGCGGAGCCAGGCGGCGGGATCGGCGCGGAGGGTGAGCCAGTCGGAGGGCTGATGATGCGCAAGCCAGAGGACGATGGAGGCGGCGGGCAGGAAGCGGGACCAGTGAATGAGGCCCGACTCGGAGACTTGGAGATCGGGAGACTTGGCGACGGCTTCGGCGAGCTTGGCCTCGATAATAGTGAGGTGATCGAGGTTGTTGCTGATGCTGCTCAGCAAATCGGACTCGGCGGCGTCTTGGAGGGCGAGGTAGAGCAGCTCGCGGCGGGCAGTCCAGGGTTGCAAGGGGACGCCGTGCCAGAAGTGGCCGAGGGCGTTTTGCGTGATGGCGGCGGCGCGGGATGCGGCGGCGGTTTGTTCAATGCTGGAGGCTGGATCATTCATGAATTTTGAACAGGAGATAACGGAGGGAACGGAGATCAGAATTGGCTGTGATGGGCTTCCCATTCGGCTCGCTCGAAGTCGCCGAATTCGGGCGGGCAGTTAGATGGAATAATCAAGTGGGAGCTTGGGATCGGTGAGCGGCATTTGCTCGGCGAGGGCGAGGAGCTTGAGGCCCCACTGCCGGCACTGGTTGCCTCCGAGATGGAGCGTGCGGTGGTGGTGATGGTTGAGGGGGATGGTGAGATCGATGTGATGATTCTCGTGATACCAAGCGAGGTAGAAACTGCGATCATGGAGGTCTTGATCGGTGATGATGGTGAAGAGGTGGTCGGTGCGTTCATGCATGATCAAAGGCCGAGGCTACCCGGTGGGGCTTTGAAGTGGCGGGAGACGGCATCGCCGACGTGGCCTTTGTAGTTGAGGGCGATGAGGGCTTGCTTGGCGGTGCCGTCGCCTGCGGTGATGAGGAGATTGGCTTCGGCGCGCTGGATCTCTTTCTTGAGGCACTGGCGGGCATAGAGCGCGTCGTAACCGATGACGAGGGGATGCAGGGGCTGCGTGTCTTCGAGCGCGAGACGACGCGGGCCACGCTCGGCAAAGCGAATGAGATCAACGGTGCGGTGCGCGATCATGGTGCCGACGCTGTCGAGCACGGGATAGCCGGTGGCGATCATCTCGTAGCGGTGCTGACCGTGGGAGCCGTGGAGTTTGACGAGACCGATGCCGAGCGGTCCCAGGGCGGCGGCGAGGCTGAGATCGTCGAGCATGACGGAAGATGACGACGGATGCTGGATCCGGGAGAAGTGCGGCTGATAATAGAGCGGACGCTCCGAGGTCGGGGCGGGGCGGAGTCCGAGGTTGCCTCCTTCGCGCTGAAGGGTCAGAAACGCGTCGTAGCTTTCTTGTGCGCGCATCGAGACAGCGAAGGTGTGCAGCGGCTCCTGGAGCAAGCGATCGTGCTTCCAGTGGTTCACGAGAGCGACGGGATCGAGATCGGGGAAGCGAGTGCTGGCGGACTCGAAGCGGACCTCGACCTGCGTGGTGCGGGTCTGCGTGTGAATGGTGGCGTGAACGGAGCCAGGGAAGCCGAGACCGAGCAGGGATGATGAGATGCGGGTGTCGGTGACGTGTAATGAGTTCAAAGTTTCAAGTTTCAGGTTTAAAGTTGGGAAAGAAAAACCCGCGTGTCAGAGCACTGGAGAGGAGTGGTGACACGCGGGAACACGCATGAGGAGATTGGATCGAGCTGTGAGTGACGATGGTTAGGCGGCGCTGGCGTCGGAGGTGATATACTCGAAGTATTCAGCCTTCCATTTGATGGCGGCGGGATTTTCGGGGGAAAGATCAAGCGTTGGGTCGGTGATCTGAAGGAGCTTGGTGCTGTCACGTTTGAAGCCAAAGACCGTGCGGCCTTCGAGCGTGACGTTGCCTGCGCCGTCATCGACATCGGCGGCGAAGTGCGCGCAGACGGCGAGGTTTTGACCGGCATAGACTTTGGCGAGACCGGTGAGCTTGCCATTGGCATCGGGGATGGCCTCGCCATCGAAGTCGATCATGAGGGAATCGACATCGGTGCGGGTCCGGACGGTCTGATTCAGCGCTGCGGCGGAGACGTGCGCCTTCGTCTTCTGGACGCTGACGTTGAGGCTGAATTTGACGCCTTTGGTGAGGACGCCGGTCTCGGAGAGTTCATCGACATGCCATTTGCCGACGACGCCTTGAACGATGGTGGGGATGTGCATGACGGTAGAAGAAGACTTGGAGAAGAGGAGATTGGGATACGGGGAGATTAAGCAGCGAGGGCGAGGTCATTCTCACGACGAGGAATGACGAAGGATGAAGGACGGCGAGCGAAGGCGAAGCGGCTCGTGTCATCACCAGGGAGATTGAAGGCCGTTGCTGGAGCGGTGCCGCGTGTGATCTTGAAAATGGCCTTCGTGGTCGATTTGGCGATGAAGACGACGATGGGATACTCGCCGACGCCGATGTCTGCCGTAGGACAGATGGCACCAGCGACCGAGGAGAGGCAATAAACAGGGGCCGCCATGGAGAGTGTGCCGCCGACGGTGAGGTCATCATCTTCCGTGATGATGACGACTGGCTGACCACTGGAAGCACCAGAAGCGGTGATGCCGATGACGTTAGAAGTCGTGGCCGAAGCATCTGCATCGGCGAGCTTGATGGTGCTGGCGGTGCTGTCGAGATAGACGAGCTGGCCTGCGGTGAGTGTGGCCCCAGCGGTGCCGACGAAGGTCTTGGCGCGGGCACCGGGGACTACGTTGGCGGCGGTGACGCTGAGATCGGCGGCGGGGCAGAAGGCAGCAGGCAGAAGGCACAAGGCAAAAGCTAGAAGGCGGAGGGATTTCATGGGTGAGTGAAGAGCTAAAGTGTTGAAGCGGACGATGGTGGGAGTGTGTCAAACAGACCGCGAGAGGACTCGCGGACTACCGTGCCCAGGCGAGGATGAACTGGACGGCGAGGGCGAGAGTTTGCGCGTTGGTGGGCTGGTCTTTTTCACGCTGAATGGCGGGCTGCTGGCGGACGCGGATGCGCAGGATGGCCCAGCCTTCGCGGGTGTCCTCGCTAAGCGTGGCGAGGTAGGTGCTGAAGGCAGCGGTGTCGCGAAGCCTGCACTCAATGAGGTCCATGTATTGACTGGCGGTGGCGCGGCTGATGGTGCGGGCCGTGCTGGTGGCATCGGTGGGCGCGTTGCTATCGGTGCTTTTCAGCATGTAAGGCAGCAGGACACCGACATCGACGACGCGACGAGCGCCGGAGGAGTCGCCGGATTCAGCGGCATTGATGGCGAGACAGGGCACCTTGCGCGTCTCGCCGCTGTCCATGATCTGCTTGGGTAGGATCGAGTCTGCGGGCACACCAGCGGTGATGCTGGCGGCGCTGGCGAGGTAGTCGCGTATCAGCGTGGCGCAGAGGTAGTCGGGGGAGGCACGAGACATGGCGAATTAGGGAGCGGGTGGCAAGCGCATGGCGTGGATGACCCAGGCGGGTTCGTGGCCGGACTGGCCATCGACGTGATCGAGCGTGAACTGCGTGCCATCGATGACGAGCACGGTGTCACGCGGTGGCGCGAGCTTGAGAAGGGTCTTGCGGATCTTGGCCGTGATGCGCTGAACGTGGGCGAAGCCGGAGCCGTCGGCATGCTGCTCGATCTTGTTGCCCGCGACGAACAGCTCGCAGGCGTAGGTGGTGGCGCCGATCTTGACGCTGCCGAGGTAGTGCGCGTCACGGGCATCCTGCCCGCGTGTGCGCTCGGCGAGGATGGCGGTGCGTGGAGCGAAGGCGGGCATGTGGAGGCGGTGATGTCAATCCTGCCCGGAATTCTTTGAACAGGAGAGAACGGAGAAAACGGAGGGACAAAAAAGCGCCGTGTCCCCCAACCAAAAGGACACGGCGCTGGCGCATGAACAGCCGGGTGATGAATCCCGGTGATTTTTAACCGATGATCGTGGCGAGGTGCTCGGGTTTCATGACGGCGACACCCCAAGCTATGGACACATGGTAGGTGACCATGCGGAAGCCTGGGTAGCAGGCGACCTCGAAGGCGAGGCCGGTGCGGGGATCGACGATGGTCTCGCGGTCGGTGGCGATGTCGCCTTCCATCGGCAGCGCGGGGAGGCGGGTGCCGAGGAGGATGGCGTTGCGGGTGAAGACGAGGTTGCGAGCGCTGGTGGCGAACACGGTGATCGCACGGGTGGCGACGCCTTGAGCCTTGCGCAGGCCGGGAGCGGCGAGCGTGATGCTGTCGCCCGAGGCAGGGTTGGCACCGGCGAAGGAGACGCTGGCGACGACGTATTTGTTCGTGTCGTTGGCGAAGGTGACGATGTCACCGGCGGCGACGACTCCGGTGCCAGCGGTTGCCAGCGGGATCACGGTCTGACCGACGGTGAAGGCGGCGCTGGTGGAGGTGGCGGAGGCCATGGCACCCGCTGTCGGCGTCTGGATCTGCGCGGATTCGCGGATGTCTATGCCGTAGAGGTTGCCGAGCATGCCCTGACGCAGGAGGGTGCTTTCTCCGGCCTCGTTGACCTTGAAGAGGTTGCTGGTGCCGCGAAGAGCGACGCCTGCGGTGGTGTCGATGACGGCATGGCGGTCAGAGGAAGGAGCGCCGTTGTCGTCGAGGATTTTCTTTGCCTGCGCAAAGTCAGCGAGCACGGGTGCGGTGCCAGCGGTGGCACCGAAGGCGCGGGATGCACCGAGGTAGCCGTAGGTGGCGCAATCGACTTCGATCTCATTCACCAGGGCACGGATGGCTTGCGCGATCTGGTCCTGCTTGATGGTGAGGTAGCCGGGACCACCGTTCACGTTGCCCTGCTCTTCACCAGTCCAAGAAAACGGCGCGAAGCGGGATTTTTGAATGGTGAAGGTCTTGCTGCCGATGGTCTGATCGGCGGCGGATGGGAGCGACATGGCAGGCGTGACGTTGCCAGCGGCAGCGTTGGCCGGTGCAACGATGGAGCGCATCGTGGCGTTCAGAGCGCAGCGGTCGGCGCGGGGATCACGCTGGACGGCGGGAATAAAGCCGGTGAGTTCGCGAGAAACCACGTCGAGCGCGGCGTAGAAGTCGGGGATCAGATTGGTGAGAGTATTAGCCATATATTTGGGTGCTTAAAAGTGAATGTGGGGTGGTGTTTGGTTACTCGGTGATCTTGCCGCCGGACTTGATGAACTCGGCGCGGTCGAAGGCGTTCATGACGGCGAACTGCGCACGGTTGACGACTTTGGCAGCGGCTGGGGCATGCGTGCCAGGCGTGGGCTGGGCACCGCCGAGCTGGGCGGCGGTGACGCCGTGAGTGGCGAGGTTGGAGATGCGGGTGATCTCGGCCTGCAAAGGAGCGACGGCGGCGTTGACGGCGTTGGTGATCTGCGTGGTGAGATCAGGAACGGCATTGACCGGAGCCGCAGGCGCGGCGGGTGTTTCGATGACGGGTGCCGCGCTCACTGCCGGGGCAGTCGTCGAAGGAGCGGCGTTGGTAGGAGCGGGGGCGGTGGTTTGCATGGGTGCGATGGGGAGTGGGACGCGGGCAGCGTTCGAGATGTGGGACATGTCAAACAGGGCGAGGACTTCAGCAGGCGCGTGACGGAGCACGGCGGCGTTCGTTGGCTGGATGGTGGCGGCGCGGCTGGCGAGGTTTTGCAGCGGTTCGATGACGGTGTCGGCGAAGCCGAGCTCGACGGCTTTGGCTCCGTCCATCCAAGTCTCTTCCTCGATCATGGCGGTGATTTCCTCGGCGGTCTTGCCGGTGCGGGCGACGTAGAGGTTGATGATGGAGGCGTTGACGCTGTCGAGCATGTCGGCGTAATCGCGCAGCTCTTGCGCGTTGCCGCAGACGCAGCCTTCGGAGCCGTGGATCATCATCCAGGCATTGGCAGGGATCTGGACTTCCTGGCAGGCAAGCGCGGGATAGGTGGCGGCGCTGGCGCAGATGCCGTCGATGACGGCGGTCTTCTTGGCGGGATGGCGCACGAGGAGATTGTGAATCGCCATGCCGGTGAAGACATCGCCGCCCTCGCTGAAAATGGAGAGCTGGATTTTCTTCACGCTGCCGAGGGCTTCGAGTTCGGTCTCGAATTCTTGGAGCGTGCCTGCGCCACCGGAGGCGACGAGTTCGCCGGTCATCCAATCGCGCTCCGTGGTGGGCATGCCGATGTAACCGCGCAGTTTGATCTCGGCGACGCCGGACTCGGCGAGGTTGGTGATTTCAAACCAGCGCTTGTTCGCTGGGGCGGAGGTTGGCGCACTGAGGGTGCGGTTGCTGACGGAGAGTTTGCGGAGATCGCGGCGCATGGTCTGCGCGGTGTGTCAATCTGCCCGGATTTTTTACAGGAGAAAACGGAGGGAACGGAGGTGTTTAGAATGGGCGCGGAAATCCGCGCCCATTGTTCACGCGGCGAGGTCACGGAATTCCGTGACCTAGTTCTGCATCGCGTCGGCCAATTCTTGAGCGGTGACGCCGGGGGTGCTGCCGGGAGTGGAAGCGCGAACGAGCTCGTAGGGGACGCCGCTCTTTTTGCAGAGTTCGAGCCAGTCAGCGACTTCATCGACGCGAGTGCGGCGGATGTCGGAGGCTTCGAGGCCGAGTTCGGCGTAGAATTCCTCTTCGGTGCCGAGTCCTTTGTCGAGCCGATCAAGCCAGGTCTTGAAGAAATAACGTTCGTCGATGGTGATGTTGCGCGGACCGCGCCAGCGGCAGAGGAAGGGGGAGGCACCGTTGCGCGGCGGGCGGCCGTTGTTGATGCGGCCGGTGAGCAGGCCCCACTTGATGACGAAGTCGCGGGAGGGCTTGCAGAAGCGGGCGATCATGCGGCGCATGATGAATTTGAAGAACCACTGCGCCTGCTGAAGTGTCATGCGGGTCTCAGGACCGCTGCGACCGGCGATGGCCCACACATACGAGGGCGGGATGCCGAAGCCCCAGGCGATGTCGTTGACGAGCCAGTCCATGAAGCCGGTGAAGGTGAGGGAAGGGCGCTCGCTTTTGACCATTTCGAGCTTCTCGCCTTCTTTGAGGACGGGGATGAGTGCGCCGCCCATGAAGTTGGCGTATTTGCGCATCACTTCAGTTTCGGCTTCGCCGCTGCTGCGTTTCTGGGTGGTTTTGGTGTTGCGATTCTTGAAGACTTCGGCCTCGAAGCCTTCGGGGACTTCACCGTCGGGCGTGGTGATGACGGCACCGAAGAAGGCGTTGAGGTAGGCGGCGGATTCTTCGAGTTTTTTGAGGTCCATCATCGTGATGGATGACTCTTGCGCGTGATGTGTCCACGGGATGCCGCGACCGAGGCCGATGCGCTTGGGATCGAGGACGAGCATGAAGTCGCGGGCGTCGAATTCGGTGAAGGCGTTGTTGCGCCAGCCGAGCGGTGAGGTGGGATAGCCGGGGGCGGTCTCCTGCTCGACGCGGTATTTGAGGACGCGGCCATATTCATCGCGAAGCACGCCTTCACGCCACTGCGGGCCGGTGGCGTTCATGGCGGGGAAGGCGTAGGCGGAGCCGTCGCTGATCTGCTCGGTGGCGAAGAGCTGGAACTGCGGACGTGAGGTGATGGGGATGCGGCCATTGGCATCGCGAGTGAGGACTTTGGCGATGCCGCAGTCGCCGTCGGTCATCATGGCGGGGCAAATGACTTCCTGCTGCTCATACCAGTTCAAATTGCCCGCGACATCGCAGGACTTTTCCTCGGTGCCCTCGAAGATTTCATCGCACACGCGATTGCAGGAGTCGTCGAATTCTTTGTCGCCCGTGGAAGCGAAGCCGATGATGCCTTCGTTGATGGCGTAGCGGGTGGAGCCTTCGATCATGGCACGTCCGAGGCCGAGGCGATTGGCGATGAAACGGGATCGCGTGATGGAGGTGCGGCGCTCGACGGGGCGCATGTCCTGCAAGCTGCGGACGGGCATGGTGGGATCGCTCCCGCGACCTGCGCCGGTGCCCCAGGGCGTGATTTGGGGCGTGTTCGCGTCAGAGGTGAGGCCAGCGGTGTTTACCGGGGCGCGGAAGGCGGCGACGGCGGCGCGTAGACGGGTGAAAGCGTTCATTAGGTGAGGATGCCGCTGAATTGAGGCGTGAGGATGCCGCCGCCGCCGATGTCGGTGGCTCCGAGGTAGCGCAGCGCGGCCATGATGGCGTCGTGATTGGCCTGGTCGGACACGCCGCGACGTGAGCTGGAGGAACCGGCTTCGCCGCTGGCGCTTTGGGTTTCCCAGTCGCCCGCATCGACGAGGGTGGCGTATTCGGCGCGTTTGGCGCGGAGCCAGATGATCTGCGCGGCGGTCTGATCGACGCCGCAGGCGTCTTCGGCGTTCAGGAGCCAGCGATTGCGATGTGAGGTGTCCGCCATGTGTGATGGCGGCGGATGTCAATTCGGCGGCGAACGTCCGATGCAGCGAACAACGGACTAGCCGTTGTCGCTGATCTCTTTGTTCTCTGCCTCGACCATCGGCATTTCTTGCGCGACTCGGCGGGCGGAGATTTCACAGTATTTCGGGTTGCGCTCGATTCCGATACTTCGGATGCCGAGACGTTTTGCGGCCACCAGCGTCGTGCCGGATCCCGCGTAGGGGTCTATCACGAGTTTGCAGTCCGTGACTTTCAGGATTCGCCGCATGATTTCTTCGGGTATCTGGCACGGATGCTCCGTCTTTTGCTCGCCGACATTTTTGACCTGATTCACTTCCCACCAGTCATACAGGCGGCATTGCTTTCCGGCGGCGATGCGTCCCGCGATGCGTTTGTCGGTCGGATTTTTGTAGGCTTGACCGTCCTTCGTGAAGTCAGTTTTGCAGCCCCACCATCCGATGCCGCGCCACTGGCGAGCGGTGTTTGACGGATAGACCCACGCGACCATCTTCACCGGGATTTCTTCGAGCGTCCACGCGAGCGCGCACAAGTCCTCGGCGTAGTGGATTACGACGCACGGCAGCGGGCAGGTTTCGCGGAGCATCGTTTGATATTCGTCCGTGTCCATCTTGTCATCGTAGCCGTCGTAGTGGTAGCCGACATTGTAGGGTGGGTCAGTCACCACGAGTCCACGCGGGATTTTGTGCATCACTTCGCGGGCATCGGCGTTGATGATTGTGCAGAGTGAGTCTTGATAAAAGACCGGCAGAGAACCAATCGCTGATGCAGACGGCGAGGTTTCTGGTGCTTAAAAGTGTGTTGGCGATGCGATAGTCATTGGTTGTTTGCGCCGCTGCATAGCTCCCCGTTAGGCGCTTGGCGCGGGTCGTAAATCAACGCACCGCTTCGGATGAGCCAGTTGGCGTCGATATACCATTGCAGCGAGTGCGTGGGTTCTGACCAGTGTTCCGGCCACGATTGCGTTGCGACACTCCACGGCGCTTCCCCTTGTATCAGGTGGATGATTTCCGAGAGTTGGATGATGTTCGAGATTGTCATAATCGCGCCTAACCAGTCAGTGCAGCGAACGTGTGCCCGTTTGCGGTTTCTCTGTTTCGGACGCCATCGGCGGGCACACGTCGCTGACTTCTGCGTTAGCCGCCTCGCACCACGCCTCCCATGCGAGTTGCACGGCGATGTCTTTGTATTGGCCGGGCCATGCGTGCTTTGTTTCGTCCATCGGCCAGCGATACAGGTCGCGCTCGTATGGCGGGCCTCCAATCCAGTCCTCGAATGACCGGCGGCTAACCATGCGCTGCTGCGAACCCTGCGGGTTCGCGCTCGGTGAAGTCGTGGCGTTCATGGCGCAGGGTCGCAGAGCTTTGCGTTCGCCTGAGAGTCATCATCCTCATCGGTTGCACTTTGATCGGTGCGGGGTTTGACTTTATACCAGGCGGCGAGGCATTCGATGAAGGCGTCGGCGAAGTCTTCGGGGCCGCCGTCGCGGAACCAGTCGCCGACTTTGAGGAGCTTTTGGCGGCGGCCGCTGGTGTTGGGCTTTTTCTTGGCGGTGGCGCGGGCTTTTTCATCTTCTTCGGTCCAGCGCCGTTTGGAGGTGAATTCGAGGCAGAGATCGGTGTCAGGGTTTTTGAAGAAGCGGAGCTGGCCGACGGGCGGGGTGAGATGATTGGCGAGGGCGGTGGCGATCTCGGCGGCGCGGGCGATGCGCTCGTCGTAAAGCTCCTCATGGAAGGCGTCGGAGTTGAAGAGGTAGCGGGGGAGGCTTTGGCGGTCGTAGATGTTTTTTGCCTGCTTGGTGACGAGGTCGGGCATGCTGGCGGTTTGGGAGCCGCCGCGACCTTTGGCGGGCCAGAAGAGACGACGTGCCCCAGGCGAAGCGCAGAAGGCGAGAACGCGTTTCGTGAAAGCGCCGTCGCCTTCGTCGATGAGTCCGATCTGGACGACGGGGTTGATGCGCTCGTCTTCGGGGGTGTCGGCCCAGTCATCGACGAGGACGGGCTTGAGGGCTTCATCGACAAGGGCGTCGAAGCCTTTGAAGACGATGCCGTAGTCGATGATCTCGGAGCTGTCGTCGTCGTAGAAGGCGGCTTTGACCCATTTGCGACCGTAATGCTGCGTGTCCACGCCCATGATGACGATGCGGGGGACGCGGGAGCAGTGACCGCGTGCGTGGATGCCCTGCATGGCGAGGATCTGCGCGAGGGTGCGTGCGTTGTCGCTGGTCTGGCGCTGGACGGGGAGGCCTTCGCGGGAGCGGCGGAATTTGCGCTGCTTGGAGAGATTCGTGGCAGTGACAATCTCGACGGCGAGGTGGCCGAAGGTGGAGTCGGGCTGATGCGGGAGCGCGTAGAAGTCGGAGCACTGGAAGGAGAGCTTGCGCGGGACGGGCTGCGGATGGCCGGCGTCGGGATCGGTCTCGGTGGGATCGCGATCGGTGCGGAAGGTGGTGCAGTCGTCTTGAAGAGCGCCGTCGGGGGTATTGGTGGGGAAGTAGAGGCGATGGCGGAGCATCCAGGCTTTGTGCTTTTCCTCGATTTTGCCTTTGCACCAGAGGCATTCGTAGTGCGTGTCGGTGAGCATGCGCTGGAGATCCCACTGGCGGGAGTTTTCGCGACGGCAGTGCTGATAGCGGAGGCCGGAGCGCACGAGGATCTGGTAGCCAGGAGGGAGCGGCTGCGGCAAATGATCGAAGAGGCGGGCGGAGTCGTCGCTGGCCTGCGGCGGGAGGGTGTCGCCGTGGCAATGGGGGCAGGGGACGAAGACCTTGTGGCGGGAGCCGTGCAGAAACTCGGGGTAAATGATGTCGTCTTCGTTGCGGGGCTTGCTGATGACGAAGAGCTTGGAGCCGTCCTGGCGCTTGAGTCGATCACGGGCGAGATCGACGACGGTGGATTCTCCGCCGCGCAGCTCCTCGGGGGTCTCGTCGCACTCGTCGATCTCGCACCAGTCGAGCGATTTGTTGGCGAGACCGCCGACGGAATTGCCACCGAGGAGGTAGATGGTGAGGCCGATGAGGTAGAGCGTCATGTTTTGGAGTTTGTCTTTGTCCGCCGGGATGCGCTGGCGGATGGCCTGACAGGCGTGGATCATGGGCTTGAGGCGATTGATGCCGATGCGCTGGATTTCTTCGCGGTTGTTGATGACCATAGCGACGTCACGCGGGGCGAATTTGATCTTGTGCATCAAAGCGCCGAGGAAGGCGAGCGTCATGCCGATTTGGGAGGGCTTCACGCAGATGAACTCGCGCCAGTGGTCGGACTGGATGAAGTCGAAGAGGATGGTGCAGATGGGGGAGAGATTCGGGTCGTAGTAGCCGGGGAATTGCTTCGACTCGCTGGCCTCCAACATGACGTTTTGCCGGACCCATTCGAGAATGGGCGGCGGGATCTCAATGCGGGAGTGCGTGGCAAAGATTTGATCGAGAAACGCGGAGACCTCGGTGCGTTCGCGGTCGAGGTAGGAGCGGAGCGGGGTGGTGCGGAGGTAGGAGGCGGGGACGGCTGAGAGACGGGGAGACTCGGAGACGGGGAGACTGGGAGAGGGGGCAGCGGCGATCATGCTGCGTCGAGGGTGAGCGTTGGCGGGGCTTTGGCTTGGAGCCAGGCGGCGCATTCCTGCCAGAGCTGGACGGGGGCGAGGCGGATGAAGTCGGGGACGAATTTTCCCTGCATGAGCGGTTGGCAGTGCTCGATCCAGAGGGCGCGGCGCTTTGCGCGGCGCTCGGCGGGATCGACGATGGCGTCGAGCTGGGGCTCGATGCGGTCGAGGAAGTGCATGCCACCGACGACGATGCCGGTGATGCGCGGGGCGAGATCCTGCTCGATGCCGGAGCGTGAGATGAGGAGCTTGCGTTTTTCGAGGACTTCCAGGGTGCGCTTTTCGGCGATGGTGAGCTCGGAGTAGGCGTCATTGTAGCGGGCGTCCTGGAGATCGCCCTCGGGGCGGTTGCCGGAGGCATAGGCAGCGTCACGGGCTTGACGGAGAGCGACGACGCGGGAGCGTTTTTCGTGGAGTTCGTGCTCAAGGCCCTGAAATTCATCGGGAACAGCGGGAGGCGGCGAGCTTAAGCCGAATGGCGCGGGCGGTGGCGAGGGCGGCGCGGCAGCGTTGGACGCTGGCGACCGTGCGGAGGGTGGCGGATTGCCAGCGAGATGCACCGCGATGGCCTCGCGAACGTCGGAGGGGAACTGGTGCTTGAAGGCACCAAGCTCGCGCATGCGGAGATACCAGGCTTCGAGTTGCGCGGGATCATCGAAGGGTGGCCAGTCATCGTGCGCGAGCCCGTAGTCTTTCCAGCGAAAGAAGGTGCGCCGCCCGATGCCGATGTGCTGGTAGTCGTGCGCAGCTCGCACATAGCGCGGCCCCGAAGCGCTTTGAGGCACTGCGGGGGCTTTCAGCTCAAATTCAGCGTCGGCGGGCACATAAAGCGCACAGTGTCAAAAAGCGGAGTGTCACAAACTAAAACAGTGCCTTGTATAGCGTTTGCCTGAGCGAGCGCTG
>Ga0209190_1000338_pt1 | contig 34395 bp, 17 predicted proteins | sample M_140205_XF_Meta_FD_187315 | JGI IMG/M metagenome (GOLD analysis project Ga0209190, IMG submission 187315) | Freshwater microbial communities from Lake Montjoie, Canada to study carbon cycling - M_140205_XF_MetaG (SPAdes) (version 2) | ecosystem: Environmental > Aquatic > Freshwater > Lake...
AAATTCTGGTATGCCTTTTCCTTTTTTACAATCTGTTCAGGTGTGTTTTCCGGTAATTGTGCAAACTTCAAAAAATCACCTTGTACATCTTTTAGTTCATTATCAACTTTTTCCACATCAAAGGTGCTTAACTGCCCGCTCGATCTTAAATCCAAATCGTTTCGCTTTTTGAAGCCGCTGGCAATTTCTTTATCATCACCTGACAATGTCTTAAACGCTTCGGAAGCAATTCCATTTTCCAATTCATCAGTATGCGCAAGCCCTACAATCGCATTCCCACACTTAATGTGGTGATCCAAGAAGTTGAGTGGTTCACCTGGTTCGTGTGCTTCCAACCACAAGGCTACTTTACACAATTCAACTGCCAAAGGGTTTAAATCCACTCCATAAATACAGTAGCGAATAACATCTCGAACAGCAACACGCAACACAGATGGTGTAGGTTGATCTTCCTTGCTGCGCACTTTTGCCAGTTCAAATCCAACCCTACGAGCAGCAGATAATAGAATATGTCCACTACCACAGGCGACGTCGCAAATGGTTAAAGACAACAATCCTTTTTCAGGATCAGATTCTTTGAGTTTATCGGCGATTAAATAATCAAGTGAATGGGTGATTAATGGTTTTACTAATTCTTCTGGTGTATAATGCGAACCACTCGAAGAGCGGTCATCGCCTTTTACAAAACCAAAAATAGGTTCGCCAGCATTATCAATGATTTCAGGTGAAAAATCTAGTAAGCCTTCGTAAACCGAACCAAATTCTTCCACGTCTAAATCAGCATAGTTTACACGAACGCGCTGTCCATTTTCATTTTCAAACGTTACTAAGTAACGGAGTACTTTTAACAAACATTCGTTGTCTAATAACTGATGACTGATTTCACCCAAGGCATTTGGAGAGAATATCCCTGCTCCCAATGGAGCGATTCCTAATGACTTTCCATAGTGTTCGTGTTCAAATAATGCAAAAGTAGTGAGCAAAGATTGCCATAAATCTGTTTTACGTGGATCAACATAGCTTAGCTTTTCTGCTAATTTAGTTAAGCGTTGTACACTGTAGAAATTACAGTAAATAGTACGCTTTTTGTTCAGTTCTTCGTCTCTTTTATCTTTGTAAATTAATTTTCGTTCTTCAATCACCAATAAGAACAACATCCGGTAAACCAAGCGCATGGTATGCAAATAATAACGCTTTGCATCAAGTTCGCCCGATAACAATTTAGTCCTTAAATCCTCATTTTTTGGTTGTTTTAAGAAACCGTTCGCCAATTCTTTAATAGAACCTTCCACAGCTAAACTTAAGCGTTGCCGAATACGGGAACCTGATGCTAATGCTTCTTGGTGGTAAAATTCCAAAATACTTTCTGATCCAGCATCTTGCTTCTCTGGCATCCGACTCGCATGCAATGCTCTGTATAAAAGAGCAAACTCTACATAGAGTCCTTCCTCCATGATTTGTTCTAAATCAAATTCTAAATAACTTAATCTACTCAAGCGTGTAGCATCGCGCAATAGTCGTAAAAAACGACCATTACTCACTAATGCATACATGTGTTCGTTGTTGTTCAGGTATTCCTGAGCCAAAGCATGAGGTGATAAGCGAGTTCCACCACTATCTGCGCGCTTATCTAATGATTGGTTAACCCCAACAATATGAATTGGAAAACCATCTTTATTGGATGTTCGATGACTAATGGCGTAACTTTTACCGTTAATAATTTCAGCTATGGAAGTTGTTATATCGTATCCGAGTATTTGAAGTAAAGGCAACATCCAATAGCGTCTTGTTTCAGTTGTTCCGGAATCTGTATCAGCTAGATTTTCTCGTTTTGAGTTAAATGCTGACCAATTTGAAACTGCTAAAGACCAAGCCAAATTAATTTCATCACGCACGGAAGCACTTGGAGTCAAACCGAAATCTACTGCCTTTTGGAATCGCGTATCTTCAGTCCTTATTTTTTCAAGAATTTCACTTGAAAGAATGTTTCCTTGTATATTGATTGCTGTATAGTTCATTTTTACAAGGATTTAGGTTTTGGTAAAAGAATGTAAACACCCATTACATCTGGCGGTAAAATGGGTGTAGCTTTTTCATAACGTCTTCCACCAATTAATTCTTTAAACCTGCTATGTGCTTCAACTAATTTATCTGCTCGATCACTTGCCAATTGCATAAATTGCGGTTTGATATCATTGAAAAGTATCATTTCTTGTTCAATATCTGCTTCTTGACGTTCTTTCGATAAATTAGAAAGAACATTCGCTTCAGTAAGTAATTTTTTCGCCGATTTGTAATCTATAGAATCGATTGTGCCATTTTTTGAATGATACCCCCACAAATACATTTCTTCTGCCACAGATTCTCGAATGGAAGAAACCTCTTTAATTACATTACGAACTCTAAACATTACCAAGGTTGTTTTAGTGTCAACGGCATCCGTTTGAATTTCTGAAACTCTTGCTAAACGACCATATTCAGGATGTTTTTCAAAAGCAATAGATAAGAGGAATTGGCAGAGTTGTTCCACAAAAGAATTGTTTCTACCAATGTATTTATATCCTTTTGGAGTAGGTGAAACGAAACTAATTTTCACACTGTTTTCTTTTCCGAAAAAACGGCAAATATGTGCTGGTAAATTTTGAGCCTGAATGACATAACCAAGGCTATCCCAAACACACGTTCCTCCTAATTGAGTAACACCGTTAACTACAAAATTTGCAACCGTATCCGCATCTCCAATCGCCTCATCTACTTCTTCCAAATCTTTTTTAATCAACTCTGGATCGATGCTTTCGTGGGCAAAAATACTTCTCAGATTTTCTCCTTTTTTTCTTGCCAATTCTAAATCATTCGTCACCGTTTGATCTGCAAACAACTTTTGTTGCACGGCTTTCTCATCATTATCAAAAAGAATACGCTGGGCTGCTTCCGACATAATTGACTTCGAATTTTCACCTATGTTTATTGAAACTCCGATTGATTTTTGAATTTCTCGGACTTTCTTGATTAACACCTCTAATACGAATGTATCCATGGCGTTGTCTTCTCCATACAAAACATAGGTTTTGATTTCTGGAGCCATTTGTCCAAATCGATCAACTCGACCTTCTCGTTGCTCTATTCTATTTGGGTTCCAAGGCAAATCATAGTGTAAAACTGCAGTAAAATGCTCTTGTAAATTGATTCCTTCACTTAAACAATCTGTTGCGACTAGTACACGCTTTTCAGCCTTTCCCATGATATCGATGCGTTCTTTACGCTGTTCATCGGCTAATTCAGATGTTATTGCCTCAACATGAACATTCTTTGGTAAAGCAGCTTTCAATCTTTCTGCAACATAATGTGCCGTTGAGATATAATGACAAAAAACAATCGGGTCATACCCTTCCTTGCTCCATTTTTTCACAAGGTCAATAGTAATTTCAATTTTACGATCAATCAAACCTTTCTTTAGGGTCATTGCTTCATTTTGCAAGGCAATTAATTCCTTTATTTCGGCATCTTTAAAGTCTAAACTTTCGATTAAATCTTGTCTAGGAATATCAGATGAGAACTCTAGATCTTCAAACAAAGTATCTTCAAGTGAAGGAGTTAAAATTTCATCACTATTGTTAAGCATTTTTTCCTTTCTGCGTTCCAGCATGTCAATTGCCATTGCTGGACTAGACATCGCACCTTTTATGAGTGCAATTGCAGCCCAAGAACGCAGTAATTGGGTTTGTTTGTTATCACTTTCTACTGCTGAAATACCTCTTGCAAACCGCAATAAGTTTTGATAAAACAACTGATATTCTGAAGTTAAGGAATAACCTATTTCCTTTGAATCTCTGTCAGGAAATTCAGTTTTTTCATTCAACCAACGTTTAATATTTTCTCGCTTTCTTTGAATAAAATGCTTTGCTAATTTCTTTTTTTCGCTTTGCTCAATATTCTCGAAATTTAACTTAGCAAATTCTGGTTTTAGCAACCCTAACAACGAAGTAAATTCTCCATCTTTACCACTATGAGGCGTGGCTGTTAGTAATAACAAATGTTTCTTTTTATTTGCTGCAATATCATACAACAATGAAAAGCGTTGTTGTTGCGTTTTTGATTTAGACCCTTCCGGTAAAGCACAAGTATGTGCCTCATCTACAATAACAAAATCTGGGCAGTCATTGATGAAAATTCCTCTTCGTTTATCCGCTTTTATGTAATCGATAGAGATAACCTGAAATGAAATGTGGTGAAATACACTTTGATCATCTGGTATTATTCGATCCAATTTTGCTGCTGTACTTGACCGTATAATTTCAGCATCAATATCTAATTTATCTTTTAATTCTTGTTGCCATTGTTCACATAAATGTGGAGGGCAGATTACAGCAAACTTTTTAATTTCACCACGCTCCATTAATTCCTTAAGAATCAATAATGCTTCAATTGTTTTTCCAATTCCAACATCGTCTGCAACCATCAAGCGAACTGTATCTTGTTTTAAAGCCATCACTAATGGCACTAACTGATACGACCTTGGACGAAAGGATAATTTACCCATACATCGGAAAGGGCCTGCAGAATTTCTAAAGGACAATTTAGAAGCATCGAAAAGTAATCGAGCAGTTTCAAATGCTCCAATTTCGGAAGGCTTTGGACTTGGGAATTGCGCTGAACTTATTTTTTCAGAAGGTAAATTTAACGGTAGATAAATGGCCGTTTGTTCCTCTTCAGATCCTCCTAATGGTTTTATTTTTAAAATATCTGAATCATCAGAAGGAAGCACCATCCAATCACGATTGCGATAATGTACTAATGTTCCAGGTTGATGTTGTATAGTTGAGCCCATGCTTAATTCACTTTTCTAAAAATGTCTTTTCTTCTCTTCACTAAATCCTCAAGAGATTCCGTATAATGCCATTCAATAATATCATATCCGGCTTCCCTAAGAAGTTTGCGTTTACGACCATCGTCTTCTTTTACTAATTCGTCATCATGAACTGAACCGTCGCAAAAAACTAAGGTTGAACCATTTACAGTATTGTATACAAAATCTACACTGATATAAAACTCCTCCATATTGATTTGAACTTTATCAGGGAAATCCAAATTATGCTTATTTAAATATTCAATTAGCGGTTTCTCTGTCGCACTAGTTTTGTCGTAATTATCTAGTAGAAAATTGTATTGTTTCGTTCTATCCTTCCCACTTTGCACAGTCGATAAATCACATTCCATCAGTTCTTCTAAAGCATCCTTTATTTGATACCGATCAAGTGTCTCGTGATCACGTTGATTGTAATAAGAAAGTAAATCTTGATATGATGCTTTAGGTAATGTTTTTCCTAAATCTGTTTCTTCCAAAGTTAAAGGGTCAAAATGCATACAACGGTAAGATTCAATAAACAATTCTTTCAATTTTTGAGGTTCTTGAATCAATTGGGACAAAATCCCCAAGCTACCTTCTGATGCTTCAAAAAGAAGAATATTAGGATTATCCTTTTTACCCATTACACGTACACCAATTTCATTTTCTTCCACTTGAAAAAGACGCTCAGCGCCGCGTTTTATAGCATAACTTAAACTAATTGTTTGTTCAGAAGATAATTCTAGTGTTTTCAAAGGTTGGATGTATAAAGTATCAGCATTATCACGCACGAAAATCATTACATCTTTTTTGTTATCCATCGTCTCTTGGACTTCAAGATCTTTTTGAGATAACCATTTTCCGTTTCTTTTATCAATAGCAAAACCTTCTTTTGGAGTCCTTCTTACCTTTCTATTGATTTTTATTAATTCAGTTGACTGGCCATAGATTATATTCAATAAACTTTCACCCCCTTTTTGAATCAATAAGTTTTTTGTAGAAGCCATACCTTCTGGATATCTGAAATATTCTTCAATTTCATATCCAGATGAATTTCTTTCTTCTTCAATACAAGAGATGCGCTCTTGCGGAACACCTTCACTTTCTGAAAGCTCAATCAACGTTGTTTTGTATTCAGAATTAACTCCATTTTTTAATTCAGCACCAGTAATTGGATCAATATTAACTAATTCTGCTTCATCATCAATAAATGCATAACCTGTATCTGTAGATAATTTTATTTTTCGTTGGATGTCTTCAGCATCTAGTACCATCATTCTATTGATTCGGTATTTGCTTCCGTTGTGATAAAGCGTATTGTGAGGTCCAAATTCTTTCAACGCTACCGCTCTTGGTCTTGAAAGATATTCACCTTGATCGTTATGCTTGTATCCAACAAAAGTTCTAATTGGTAGGCGAGTAAAGTTATATCCAGGCAAGAATCCCTCCGATGCTAAATACCTGAAAATGTAAAACTCAGATTCATTGTTTGTAGAACTTCTTGAATCATTTTTCAATAATCCAATCTGTTTTTGAGAAACAGCATATTGAACTTTAGCCTCTTGTCTTTGCGGACTATCCGATTTTAACGTTGGATCTTTTAATAAAAGATGTGCTTTATTCATCATACTGTTAGCAGATTTATAAAGTGTTATCCAACGATTAAATGATTCAACAAAACGTTTTGAAAATGAATTAGCCTTTAACTCAAACCATTGATCCGTGAACCACCAGGTTGACTGTAATTCAGGTTCAATTGATTCGATTACCTTTTTAAAGGAAGCAATCCAATTCGATTTGTAATGTAACAAACCATTTTCAATTGAATCTAAAATATCCTTTTTAACCACAATATTTTTCTCATCTGTTAAATCCAGCATATCTGCTACGGAAGAATTTAATTCTTTGATAGAGAGTTCCATCAGCAAATAGGCATTAAAATGAGTCGTCAATAACTCTTCATTTTTAAGATCAATTCTTGGGGCAACAACAGAACCAGCAACCATGGTCTCAGCAGCCTTAAAATAATTTTGATCATGGGGTGACCATGCCGAACAATATGTAAATACAACAGCAGTTTGCCCACTTCGTCCAGCCCGTCCACTTCTTTGCGCATAATTTGCAGGATTTGGTGGCACATTTCGCATGTGAACAATGTTTAAATTCGCAATATCTATTCCGAGTTCCATTGTTGGAGAACAAAACATCGTTGAAATTTCACCCTTTCGAAAGGCATCTTCCCTATCTATTCGATCAGAACTCGATAATTGTCCCGTATGTTCCCTACCTATTATCTCTTTATTGTACTTTGAAAAGTCAGTGTTGTATAGATCTTGAAAAAATCTATTCGGTTTAATTTCTAAAGTCTTGTATGCATTAATTCGAGTTTCGTCTAATTGAACCTTTTCCCCATCACCAGGCAGCCAAGTAATAAAATCCGATTTCAACAAATATCCATTTACTTTTCCGTTAGTGCCACTTAAATCTTCTCTTTTGATCAAAATTTTAACATCAACTAATTTATCACATAAAGCCTCAATAAATAGGCGATAATCGTCCTGTTTCATTGCACCAAAACCATATTCTTGCATCTTGCGCTTCATGTATTTTCCGATACCTGATCGACTAGCCATTGTAGAAAAATAGATTCTTTTTTGCATACTTCTACCCGGATGGTATGAAACCATGTAGGTTGGGGCGTCCAAATATTCATTATGATCTAAGGACCATAGTTTTTTGTCATCTAATTTGTTTTTTAGTAAACTTTCTGTTTCGGATCTATTTTCAAGTAAATAGCGATGATTTATAGAGTAGTTTGTTCTGAAAAAATTCAATAATTGAGTTAGTACTTCTTCTCTTTTTTCTGCATCTAGTTTATCTAGAAATGGGATTTTTTCAAATTCATCATCATAGGAACAAAGTTTTCTCAAATTTTTATATTCAACTTTAAGTAAAGCAGTTTGTTCTAAATTTGGCAATGTATACCTCCAACCACGTTTCAGGTCTTGAATAATCCTATATAATAAGTATATTTTTAAAGCCTTTTCATTTTCTTCATCTGGAAATCTAGGATTTGTGGAAGGATCTTTTGCATAAGCCTTCTCCTCCAATTTTAAAACATCAAAAACTCTTTCTGCAATAGAATTAATATCGAGTCCATTTGGATTGTTTTTGAGAGCCACACTTAATGCCGCCCGCAATCTTATGGATGATAAAAAGTCATTAAAATGTCCGGCTTGCAAAGATGCATCTTGTCTATTATCTGTAAAACTCAACAATTTTTGATTCGCCTTATCTTCATTTTGTTGGAATAAAGTATCAATAACAGAATAAGACATAATTGTTGTTGCTGTACTACGCCCTTCATTCCCTAAACTCATCAATTTCGTGCCCTCACTAGTCTTCGAATCTTCATAAATTATTCCAGCAGTTGGATCAATCCTCAATTTCACAGCAATAAAATAACCCTTTAAAGGATAAATTGCCTCGGAACTATATTGTCCTTTTGAATTGAAATAGACGACTTTTGGCATTAACCAATCATATTTAGGTTGAAATTTCGTTTGATCCTTATTAAGCCATTCAGGAGGTGCTATTTCAATTGGGTCGTCATTCCAAAAATCTTCACCCTCATCCAATATCAAATAGCCCTCTGAAAACTTTTCTTCACGTAAATTCTCACCTTTAGCATCAGCCATTTTTAATGGATCAATGGGTTCAACTGGATTTCTAGGTAATAAAATTTGATTTGAAACGTCTTTTTTAACACAAATAAAATCAATGCCAGAATAACGGCTAAACAATATCGGGTAAAGTAATTTTTCACCACCTTCCCCTTTCACATAACGTCCAGGTTGAATGGAAATAACACGAGTGTCTCTTGATTCAAGTGTTACAGAAACTGTACTCGTCTGCGAAATAAACTGGTGAAATCTAAACGGTAAAAAACTCTTACGTGTACCATTTAGCCTGTTTTTTTCATTTAACTTTTCAGTCCACTTAAGCAAATCAACCATGGTATGATTAATTTTTTCGAGGGTTAACTCTGTAATATCTTTTAGTACTTCCGAAATTGATTTGAGTGTTCTAGGTTTTCCTCGTTCTAAAACCCCATCATTATCTTTTAGTGCAATTTCCACCTCTAACCAATTAGTTAAAGGGTGATTTATAAAATCATCCTCATTAGCTGAATTATCTATCCCGACTTCTATTGCTTTTCTCAATTCAAGCGAAGTTCCAACTTTACCTAAGGTGCACGTTTCCAAGTACTCACCAATAATTTGCTCTTGATTGTACGTATCACCAAATATTGTCGAAGCAACTTTAGCAACAGTTAACTTTTTTTCTATCGGAGTCCCATCAGATGACATTGTTGCTGATGTTCCAATACAGATGAAATTGGAATTACACCAACTTTTTATTCTTCTTACAAGTAAACTTACATCTGATCCCTGACGTCCACGATAGGTATGCATTTCATCAAAAATCAAAAATTGAAGATTTTCTTTTATTGAATCTCTTAACCATGATTCCGATTGACGAGTCATAATCAATTCAAGCATCATGTAATTTGTCAAAATAATATCTGGCTCATCTTCCCTTACTTTGTCACGGTGCTCTTGTCCTTCTTGCCCTGTGTATTTGGCAAAGGTTATTGGGAAATCCCCTTTAAAATTTTCAGCAAATTTTTCAATCTCACCTTGTTGAGAATTTATCAAAGCATTCATTGGATAAACGAGAATTGCTTTAACGCCTTTTTTCTTCGATTTCCCTTGTTTAAAAATCGAATTGAAAACTGTTGCAAGATATGTCAAAGATTTACCAGAGCCAGTTCCAGAAGTAACTACAAATCCTTTTCCAGACATTCCAACTCTTAACGCTTCAACCTGGTGCTTATATAAATTGTAGCTTCCGAATGAAGTTACCAATTCTTCTGTCACCTCACCTTTTAAGAGTAAGTCTTGTAAACTTTCCCCTTTTTGAAATGATGGATTAAATTGCACTAATGGTTCAGGAATAAAGCCGTCCGAATTAAAAGCATCAGCGACTTCATTGCTAATTCTTTGATCCGCTATATTTATAAAAGAAGTTAAATATTTTCTGTAATTTGTAATTACATTTTGATGAGTAATAAATGCATCCATTATTTAATAATATTAATCTTGTTAAAGTTAAAAAAAAAGTCAATATACTGTTTATTACTTGATGCCAATCCCACTCAAAAACCTTACAACCGACGCCAACTCATTGATTTCAATATGCTTTGATAATTTGCCTGCAAATTAGGACTTTTAGAACGACCTAACCAAGTATTTGACCTGAGTTGTCAAACTATTTTTTCGTAAAGAGTTCATATTGACTTGAATTGTCAAGCGAGTACATCATCCGGCAAACAAGGTATAAAGTGTACAATTTCTGAGGGTAAATAATCTGAAAAACACCGTAAACTACATTCACAAAAAAAACCTTACTTTTATAATTATGGATTCATCGCGCATTTTATATAGAACCAACCCTCTAACCGGGAAAGAAGAATTTTGGAATCAGCCTAAGGGATTACCTGGGATTTGGATGGAACCAGGGTTTTGCGATCGCTGTAAACCCTTTAACGAATGCTTAGGATTACGTGATATGGATGATCAAGAATGGGCGAGTGTAGAGAATCTAATCACTCAAACAACTAATTTATTAGAAATAAAAGGGCAACTAAAAGTGAAAGAGTTAAAAGTCTGTGACGCTGCTTGATGTTTCATTCATTCTAATACTACTATCACCCCATTAAAAAACCGCATAATAAAATTAATTTTCTTTTATTTCAATAAACTATTAAGCGATTAGAGCCTCCTACTTCCCAATACAAAAAGTAACTAAATGACTGAAACCTTTTGTTTACATAGTTTTGATAAAACCCAGAACTTTCAAGGTACAAATAAGGTAAAATTTATGTTACAAATGATTTAAAAGTTATTAAAACGATTTGCCTTTGACTCCTATTAAATTAGCATCTGTCAAAATACTATATGATAAATCCACTCCTGTTAAGTTAGCATTGGTTAAGTTAGCATTGGTTAAGTTAGCGCTGCTTAGACGGGTTCCCTCTAAATTAGCCCCCTCTAAATTGGAATTACTCAAATTAATACCTCGTAAATCAGCATCAATTAATTCAGCCCACCTTAAATCAACGCCAGATAAATCAGCATCCTGCGCAAAACAAAATGTTAAACAAGCGTGTGTCATATTAGCCCCCCTAAAATCGGAAAATAGAAACCAAGCTTTACTCAAGTTAGCTGCTTTTAAATTAGCATTTTTCAAATTAGCCTCTGATAAATTCGATTGAATTAATTTAGCTCCTGATAAATCTGCTCCTGATAAGTCTGCTTTACTTAAATTTGCTCCTGATAAATTAGTTCTAATTAAATTTGCCCCTGTTAAATTAGCCCCCTCTAAATTAATACCCCTCAAATCGTGTTGGGAAAAATTAACTCCTGATAAATTCCCAGAGGAAATAGCAATTTTTATTAGAACTTCATCTCTCGTTAACGTACTCATTTTATTTTGTTTGTGGCGAATTTAATAAAATTAAAGAGTTTTAAGTTAATTAGTAAAGGTATAAAAAAGTAATCTCTGACTTGATTATTTGTCAAGAAAAAGAAGTTTAGATTCTTGTTTTATTAGGCTAAATAAATTTAAAGATAAATGGATAAATAGTTAAAAAGGTATAGTTTCGTTTATTTTATTAATTGTTCTTTACTATATTTGGTGTGTGGGCGAAAAAGAGGTAGTATTTTTTATTATTGCGTTTCTGTTTTTTTTGCTGTTTCATTTTGTAGAGAGCTGCAGTTAGATATTAACATTATGGAAAACATTGAGGTAAAATTCTTTATATTAGTAGTGTTCCTTTTTATTCTTTACCAGCAAAGCTGCGTAGGCTACAATGAATAAGCCCTTGTAACGAATAATTTACTTATCGGCAAGGGTATTAAGATAATAAAGAAACGGCGTTAAAACGCTCTAAATGATGGTTGTTTTGGCGTAAATGATTAAGTTTACTTGAATAAAAGTGTTTTTTAATAACTACGAATAGTAAACTTAAAATAATTTTTTCAGTTTACTTTGTTCCTGCATCAAGTAATTCCAAATATTTTCAATTTCATCTTTTTTGATTTCTTGGTTATTAAACAAATCTAAAATATCATTATTAAATTCTCTGCCTAAAAATGAAATAGAGCCGCTTTTTATTAAACTGACCAATTTAATTTGTTCATTCATTTGTTTATCAAATTCTAAATCAACAATGACACTACCACTTTTTAAGTTTACAACTAAGTGTCGTTTTCTATGTAATAGTTTCAAAACATCTGAAATTGATTCATAAAAAACTTGATATTTATTTATTTTAGACGGCTTTCTAAAAATGTCGAAGATTCCCATATTTATTTTTTGATTAAAATTAATGAATTACTTTAATTTAGTGTGCATATAGATTTAATTTAAAATCAGCCCATTATTGTTCAATTTCTTCAATTTCACAACCTGATAAAGGCCCATCATAACCAACCCCTCCATCGTTATAGCTCACTACCACATTGCAATCTATGCCGCCATCAAATTTCCACCAATCATCAAAATATTCATCTTCGTAGCAATAGCCCTCACCATCGTATTCAAATGAATTACCATCTAGGATTGATTGATATTCTTTTTGAGTAATTACGATAGATTTCCAATCATCTGGCCAGTAAACACTAATCCTAATTTTAAGTTTTTTTTTCATATTTCGCACAAGAGATGTATAAATGGGATTAAACTTCCTTATAAACATACGATTTTGGCTAGATTAGCCATTAATCTTCTTTTTAAAATTATGTCAGTATCAAAACTAAATAAAACTAACCAATAAAGCGAATGTTTGGTTAACCTCATATGTGCCTGCAAAGGACTGAACCGACACTTTTGGCAAGGTGCTTTTAAACGTTCGTATTTATTTTACATAATTAGTTGTCCATTCACCACTTTCATTAAATAGGTTGTATCCATTTTTAGAGTCTGAACACAAATATTGTCCCGTCCATTCACCTTCCAGTGAAAATAAATTAAAATTAGTCTCCGCCCTAACGAAGTAACCAATCCATTCTCCGCTAGTGTCGTAAAGTAAATAAATATTGTCGTTTGCCAAAGCCAAAATTCCGGTTAAATCACCGTTTTCATTAAACAAATATTTCCCTGTCCAACTACCTTTATATGGATTTAAACCGGAAGTGTATTTAGGATTAATACTATATGTATATTTAGGATTAATACTGTAAGTATATTTAGGATTGATACTATAAGTGTATTTAGGATTAATGCTGTATGTATATTTTGGATTAATGCCATAAGTATATTTTGGATTGATACTGTAAGTATATTTAGGATTAATGCTATAAGTGTATTTTGGATTAATACTATAAGTATATTTTGGATTATGGTCAATTGGAATGTTTTGTCCGATGACGTTGACTGAAATCAAAAATGCGGTTAGAAGTGTAAGAGTTATTTTCATTTTGATGTTTTTCGTTTTTTGATATGAAGCATAATTTGTATCGAAGCGAATCCTTTTATTTCTTTCCCAATAAATCCAATGTTATTTTGATACCAAATAGTAATCCTAAATATGCTTTAATCATTTGCCTACAAATTAGGACAATAAGATTGATCCCACCAAGCCTTTGACTTGAGTTGTCAAACTATTTTTTCGGGTAGTTTTTAAATTGACTTGAATCCGACAAGTTATTTATTACTCATTATTCCTGTCTAAATTATCTTTTATTACTAGAGGCGGTCTATCTTTCAGGACAAGCCAAACTACAAAAGCAATTCCCCCAAACAATAAAATATTATTTAAGACCTTGTTACTTTCAACTTTCGTTGCCTCTGGAACGAAACTATTGAACGCTGCTGCATTCAAGTGATTAAATTTAATATGTGCCATTTATGTTAGATTTTGTAAAAAATATAATGCCCTTCTTTCTTATAAAAGCAAAAGGAACCGAAGGCAGACATCGTCCCATTGTAACGATCGTCTTTTAATTGAACCGTAGGCAAATCAAATGGGAATGCCTTAGAAACCAGTTCAACCGTGCTGATTATGAATTTACCCTCCTTGTCAGCCTTAAATAGATCCATAATTATACGGATAGCCTTTCTAATTTTTAAATCCTCTCCTTTTGCAGCCTTGCTAACTTTACTTGTCTTACGGTTATTGTGTGCTTGTTTACACGCTGGCGAACAGTAAATCTGGTTCAAGCGACCGTAAAATTCGCAACCACATAAAACAAAACCGCATTCATGCCAGTACTTTCCGTCTTTGTATTCCATAACTCTTTTTTTACAAATATAAATAAATTTTCTTACGACGATGTAACAGGTATTATTTTTATCGCTACATTTGTAGTATGAAAAATAAATATGACATATATTCTAACAGTATGGATCATCTTGATGCCAACGAAAAAGAACCCTTGGACTTCATTAGAATGCCAAGATATAATAGAAAAAATATAGATATCCCTGCGAGAATACTAAATCATTGGGATAAAATGGACTTGCTGATCAACAGAAATCCGATAGGTGCTACGTATTCCTTTAACCTAGCCGAATCCTTCTGGTTAAAATTAATTCAAAAACTTAGAGCATACAATCTTCCACTTGAACTCATCAAACAACTAAAGGAAGAACTTTGTACTCTGCCGAAAGCGGAGGAAATAGCGATTATCGATGACAACGCAGTTGAATTCTTGATTTCAAAGGATAATACACTCACAAGAAAAGACATCGAGAACTTATACAAATCTGCTGACTTTCTTGAGTTTATTAGTAAAATTAAACCGACAATCCTTGAAAATACACTTCTTGACTTAATCCTTAACAGGTCGGACCTCAGGATATTAATAAATGAAAATGGTGAAGTTATTTTATTTAATTACGAAAGATCTAATCCAAATGAAGATTATAATCAAAAACTGAATGAGTTTTTAGGTAAAACTTATTTGAGTATTTCTTTGTTCGACATAATCAAGGATTTAATTAAGTTCCTAGGTGAAGACGAATGTTCAGAGCATCAAAATATCCTATCGAAAGACGAAGCGATGATTCTAAAACTTTTGAAGCAAGATGATATTTCCAAAATCGAAATCACCTTTAATGATAAAACCAAGAAAGCAGAAACCATCAAAGTCACTAAAAATAATAGTGTTAATAATTTTAGTAGAGTTCAAGATCTAATTCTAAGGAATGGGTATCAAGATATTTCCATTAAAACACAAAAAGGAAAGGTTGTGCAATGCACAAATACCACCAAATATAAACTCGACACCGAATAACCCGGATCAAATGAAAACAAGTAAAAATTACCTCATCATGGAATTTTCGCACATCTTCATTATAGGATGGAAGAAACAAATAACGAAAAAAGAAAATTGAATATTGAAAGAATAAGTAGAATTAAAAACATCTCCTTGGAGCAAGCCAAAGAACTTCTTGCAACATTGGAAACCTATTGCGAACTAATTATTAATTACACTTTGAACAATCCAAATGAATGACCATAAAAAAGACTTTGAAAAATTATTCGGGATTAAAGAAAAGAGGAATAACCGCAATAAAGCGATTATTTACACACGTGTATCTACTAAAGAACAAGCGGACAATAACACAAGTTTGACAACTCAAAAGAAATTTTGTGAAGAATATGCTGTGAAGAGTGGTTTTGAGGTTGCTGAATACTTTGGGGGAACCTACGAGTCTGCGAAAACAGATGAGCGCAAAGAGTTCAAGCGAATGATTCAATATGCTAAACAAAATTCAACCATAGGCTATATTCTAATCTACTCGTATGATAGATTTTCTAGATCAGGGACAAATGCATCCTACATAGCAGATGAATTAAAGAAGCAAGGAATCACACTTGTTGCTGTAACTCAAAAAGTAGATACTTCCAATGCTGGAGGAATAATGCAACAGGATTTCTTTTTCTTGTTGAGTCGCTTTGATAATGAAATGCGCAGAGACAAAACAAAAACTGGGATGATGGAACTCCTGCGCAAAGGTTACTGGTTATGGACACCACCGAGAGGATATATTAATACAAAAAAACATCGCCGTGCAGTGGATTGGGAAATTATTATTAACGATGAAGGGGAGTTGCTGCGTAAAGCATTTCAATGGCGCTTAAAAAACACTTACAGTTCAGCAGAAATTGTGCGTAAATTGAATCTTCTTGGGATGAAAATTAACGAACGAAGATTACATGAAATTTTTAAAAACCCTTTCTACTGCGGAATCTTGATTACAAAAATGCTTCCAGGTGAGATAACGCTTGGACAACATCAGGTAATAGTATCTCAAGAAGATTTTATAAAAATAAACACCCCAGAAAGCAAGATAATATCCAAAACATACGAAACAATGTCAGATGATTTGCCTTTGAAAAAATCCCTCTACTGTTCACTGTGTGGTAATTTGATGACAGGGTTTCTTGTAAAAGCGAAAGGACTGTATTATTACAAATGTCAAAAGAAATGCAAAGGAGTAAGCTACAGCGCACTTAAATTGCATCATTCATTCAAACAATTGTTAAACGAATATCAATTTGATGTAAAAAAATTGGACGTCCTTGTTCCGGAAATAATGCACGACAAATTAATAGAAATGTCGAAATCTGATGCCAATGAGATTGTTGCGGCTAAATCTAAATTATCGCAAGTAAGAAAAGAATTAGATGCCACAGAAGAAAGGTTTGCAACAGGTAAAATTGAAACTTCACTATACAACAAATTCAGTGAAAAATTTAGAAATGAAATTTCAGAATTAGAGGAAAAACTGACGAACCCCAACCTAACGAGTTCAAACCTTCAAAAATGCCTAAAAAACGGCTTTGAATTATCAAAGAACCTCAGTAAAATATGGGATTCTGGGAATTTGTTCGATAAACACAAATTGCAACATTTTCTATTCCCAGATGGCTTTGCTTATGACAAGCAAAATGGTCGAGTTCAAACTTTTCGAACGAATGTATTTTTTGAGTTAATCCGTTCAATATCAACGGTTTTATCGGGAATAAAAAACGGAGATTCGATCAATATTGACCAAATCTCCGCTAGAGTGACCTCGTTAGGATTCAAACCTAAAACCTCTACAGCCGTAATGTAGTGCTCTATTCAGTTGAGCTACGAAGCCTATTGTAGCTGCAAAGATACAGCGTTTTTTCTTTTTTGCAATAAATAAGTTTGATTTTATTCAATCTCTGCGCTAATTCCTCTCTCTAGTAATGCAGTGCATAGCGGTTCAAGAAGCTCATACTCCCCTCTTTTCACCTGACATTTGCCATTGTGGTGAATGATATACGTGCATTGTTCAGCTTGAATGGGGTTGTGCTCACAAACCTTAATAAGTGATTCAATCACGTGTTCAAATGTATTGTAATCGTCGTTGTAAATGATTAAATCCTTTTTATCAACCAATAATTCCAATACAGAAACATCAAATTCCTCTTCCGTTTGTGTCATTTTATTTTTCTTCTAATTCAAGTTCTTGTTCTGTCTCAATAACCTTAGACCAAGTTAAGCCAAATAATTCTAATTTCAATTGTAATTCTTTCATTTTAACATCTGGAATTCTATAAATCCGAAGTTCTATTGTTTCTTCCGATTGGATAAATTCTCTTCTGTAGTTATAACGTAACAGCCAATCGATGAAATCACCTGGTAAACTTTTGCTCTCAAATTTCACTGAAACAATAGTTGAAGACTCGTTCAAAGCCTCCATTATATATACTGTATCAACATCCTCTTTGAAATGATAAACTTGCGGCAATTCATCTTTTGAATCGGCAATAGCAGATTTTACGCGTTTATCAGTTTCATCATAATAGAAGCTACCATGACTATTATAACGATTCAATATTTCACGTGGGAACTCATCAAACGTCTTTTTAGTAATGATTTGTATGCGCTCAATTTTGTTTTCAATTTGCGGTTCGTCAGCAATGATAACTTTAATCGGATCAACAACATCTCCAATAATTGGCGCTTTCATATTACCTTCAAGTATAGAAGCACCATTATCATCCAACAATTTTTGAGCTTCTGCTAAGGTAATTCGCTCTGCTTTATAATAGGCAGTGATAAAAGCATCTTTAACACCTTTCTCGATTACCTCTAGTTTTTTAGGTCGTGCATTGTCAATTGAGCTAAACATACCTGTAGAATAACGGATTTGGCCATTTGGTAACCTTACTGTCATTAAAGAGCTGATGTTATAAACAGTATTTGCATTCACCGGCTTGTTGTAGACACCTATTTGAACCGTGAAAAACAAACCTAAATGTTTTTCAATTGGTTCGGCAATTACAGCTCCTGGTAATTTGTTATACGATAATTCATCCACATTGCTTATATTCAACTTCTCTTCTAATCCCATCTTAATAGCGGTATTCGCTGCCACCTCAAGAATTAATTCATTCTCCCCTTTCGCAACACATTCACCATTTGCTTCTAATATTCGCGCTTCAGCCAATGAAATGCGTATTCCATCGCAATAAGCTATAGCAAAAGCATCTGTATAACCTAATCCTTTGATTTGATCTCTTACCTCAATTACTTTCTTACTATTATTGAAATATCCGGCCATGTAACGCGTGACGCCATTGTCCAATTTTTCACCAGATACCGGATTGAATTCTTTGAACAAATCTTGTGGAATGGTATTAGCAAAGGCACCAACTTGAACGCGGTAAACTAAACCAGTAGGGTTTTTAACGTCAACTGGAATTGGTTTTTCTGCAGAATACGTATTTGTTCCTTCAGCCTTAATCTCCAAACCATTTGCTGGAAGTGGCACCAACGCAGCAATGACAGCCAATCGTTTGATTGGTAAAATTCCTCTTTCAACAAGATTTTGCATTTTCATTGCGACTTCTGTATTGGATGGTAAAGCTTCTTTTGCTAATCGTTGTTTGGTTTTTAATTCACTTAGAAGGGTTTCATTCTCCGCTTCCATTTGTTTGATTTTTTCAATATTCACTTGAAGATTCGCTTGATTTTCTTCAGATGGATTATCAACACTGCTCTTAATCAATTCTTTCGTGATTGATTTTTCTACGTTCAATTGAGCCTCTAAATTAGCAATTTGTTTTTCAACTTCCAAAGCTGGTCTTGCCTTCTCTTCATAATTCTTGTATTCCTCTGTTGCAGCAATCTCTTGTTCCTCAGTATAAGAAATACTTTTTTTCATCGCTTCAGGATCAGTCGTTGTTGCTGTTTTCTCTTGCTTAGCGAGACGCGTATCAAGAGCTTCTAATTGCTGTTGAACTAACTTTCTTTGTTGCACTTTCTCAGCTCTTTGTTCGTTCAATGCAATTAATTCCTTTCCTTTTGCCTTCGAAATTTCATAATCTAATTCCTTGATTATTCGTGTTAACTCACCGACTTGAATTGAATAACGACGCTTCTTTTCTTCTAAAGTAACTTGCGTTTCCAAAGAAGTGATGTTGTTCTCTTTCGCTAATTGCTGGAATTTATTTTCAATAATTGCTTCTTCTAAAATAGTGTTCGCCTGTTTTTCCTTTTGCAAAGCAGAATTTAACAAGTAATTCTTTTCTTCTACACTTTTCGTTTCTTGAACTTCTTTCAGGATACTTTTAACTTCTTTCGACAAAGATTCTTGCTGCGCAATAGCAGTTTCAGAAGTTAATTTTGTTTCAGTATTTAATGTAGAACCAGCTTTCAATTGTTTGGTTTGCGCTTCAATTACTTTTTCTTTAAGAGTAATTTCATTCGTGATTAATTTATTTTCTTGCGTTGATTGCTCCTTTTGAACGTTTGTTAAATCTTTCTGAATTACTTGCTTTTCCTTAGGCGTTAATGCTTGATTTGATAACTCTTTTTGTAATTTACCTTCCTTTTGAGTTAATTCAGTTAAAAGCGGATCGTTGAATTCATTTCCTCCAATCGTAGGATCTTCATTTGCAATTTTCTCCAGTTCACCAATAGATATTTTCCATTGACGACGTCTTTCTTGAACGTTTATCAATTCTTCTTTCATCCAACTTACTTCCTCTTTCAATGCATCATTTTCAGCATCATTATTTAATTCGTTTGACTTTTCAGCAATCTGAGTTGAAAGTGCTTTTTCATAGTTTGCAAGAATGACATCCTGTTGTTTGAGCTCTTCGATCGTCTTAAATTCTTCTGTCAATGCAGTGCTATTACCTTGCAATAAATCTTCTCGTAAATTGGTTACAAATGCTGTTTTGTCGACACGATTTTCAACAACATCAACAATCCCATTTCTATAGTTCTGCTCGTTCTCTTTGCTTAGAAGTAGTTCATTTTTCAATGCGTTATTTGCAGCAAGAATTTCTGGATTATCCTTTTTTGCAAGAATCCTTTCATTCGCAGCTATTTGCGTTGCAATTCTTTCTTGATGAATGACCTCTCTTTCTGCTAAATCCGAATTCTTCGTCTCTGAAGTTGAGGCTTTTAATTTTTCGATATCTACAGTATAATTTACATCAGCTTTCGAAATGATCTCAGTTGCTTTGATTTGTGCATTCAACTCCGTATTTCGAGCTGTTAATTCAGAAATAACTGCTTTTTGATTGGCAATCAATTCTTGTACAGCTGCTAATTTCTGTTGATTTTTTTCGTCCGTTGGATTCTTGTCTAACTGTTTATTCACACTCTTTTCTTCCAATTGAAGTTTTGTCAACAATTGATTTTCTAAGTTGATTTGCTCAACAATTTTGATATTTTCAACCATTTTAGAGTTGGCTAATTCCTCTTTCCTAGATGTATAATCTGGTAAAATGTCGGCAACAATTTGTTCTTTATCAATTGTATTGTTAACAGATTCATTCGCATTGTTCAAGACATTTTTATTCGCAGCAATCAACTTTTCCGTTTCTAGTTGAATTGCTTCTAAAACAGCTAATTCCTGTTTCAATAAATTATTATTTGGATATTGATTCAATCGTTCTTGAATCTTGATTTTCTCAGTTGTTACCTGATCTAAGAATTCATTTTCTAGTGTCAATAATTGTTGCGCCTTTTCTTTAATTGAAAGATTATTATTTCCTTCGATTGTTTCCTTTTGAGCAACATAAGAAGCGTCTATCTTTTCTATTTTAGCTGTTTTTTGTTGCGCAGTAACATTTGTTTCAGAAGATAACTGATTTTTTTGTTCGTTCAATTGTTCAATTGATGCTTGTAAATCAGAACGTATTGCTTCTAATTTTTCCCTTTCTTCAATTTTCACTTGAATATCTCGATTGTTCATCAACGCCTCTTCGATGGAGAACAACTCATTGTTTACTTTTGATAAAAGAACAATTTCTTCATTCAGGAGTTTTTGATTTTTTTCCGATTCATCACTATCTAATTGATTAATCGCTTCGATATTCTTGAAATAAGAAGGATCAATTTTATTAATGGCTGCTTCTTTTACTTCTGTCGTAAGAGTCGAATTGCCAGTTTTTTGGGCAATCTCAATTTGACGATTTTCAATTTTATTATCAAGTTCTTCACTTAATGCATTTAAAATTTCTTGTTCTTTTTTCAATTCAACGGAGGAAGGATCTTCCAACAATTGATTTTCAATATTTTCAAGCTGGTCGTATACTTTTCCTAATAATTTTTGATCTAATAATTGAGACAGCTCCAACTTTTCCAAATCAATTTGATTGCTTTGTTCAATTGTATTCACTTCACTGAAATAAGCGTCATTTAATTGCTGAATAAGCACATTTTTTTCTTCTTGGGAAACAAAAACAGCAGGTTCATTCGTATCTAAAACTGCTTCATTTTGAGCCACTTTTCCTTGAATATCTTTTTCAATTTGTGCTAAAACTGCTTGTTCCTTTAACAACGTTTGGTTACCCGGAGCTTTTTCTAATTGTCCTTCAATATCTTGTTTCTTCTCTTCAATAGCGTTCAATAGTACCTTTTCTTCGTCAATTAATTGCTGTGCCTTTTCCTTTTCAGAAATTTCTGTTGATTTTTCAATTTCCGCTACGTTAGCAACATATTCTTCAGATAAATCGATGATTGCAGCCTGTTTTTCTTGCTCAGTTATTAAATTGACTGGCTGACCGCCTTTAAGTGCAACGACATCTCTATTGATACTATTAATATTATTCTGCGTTTCTTTTTTCAATTCAGCTAAAACAGTCATTTTGGATTTAACAGCAGCATTGAAGGGATCTTTGTCTATTACTTTTTGTGCAATTGCTGTCTCAGCTTGTATTTTTTGCAATAACTGTTCTTCTAATTTTAATTCAGCATTTTTCTTTTTCAAGTCAGAATCGTTACTTTTTACACTACTTTCTCGTTTAGAAATATACGTTGGATCAATTTTATTGCGAAGAATATTCTTTTGTTCTACAAGAATTTCATCCGTTAATTCAACATTCGACTTGCTATCCATCAATTGAACACGTTCTTCAATTCGTGATTCAATCAAGGATTTCAATTCTAACAATTTCCTCTTCTCTTCTTGCAAAGATTCGTTATTCGGCTGTTTTTCCAATTGTTTATCAATAGCAATCAATTTAGCATCAATTGCAGTCATCAACTTTTGATCTTTTAACTGAAGTTGCGACATTTTCTCATCCGAGCTTAGTAGCGTGTTATTATTTATAATTGAAATTTCTTTCGAATATCCAGGTTGAATTTTCTCAATTAATGCATTGGTTACATCGCTTGAGGATTCACTTGTTGAAGTAAGCACAATTTGTTCTTCTCTATCTTTAATATCGTTTTCTTTTGTTGCTTTCAGGGCAACCAGAGCTTTTCTCTTGTTAATTAAAACCTCATTGCTTGGCGCTGCATCTAATTTTTCATTGACTTGTGTTAATTCATTATCAATTTTCTCAATCAACGTTTTATCAATTTCATTGATAGCTTTAAGTTCTTCTTCATTGGTTAAATCATTGTCTGCTTTTACTTCTTCAATTTTGTCCTCATACGTTGGATCTACTTGCGCAACAATTTCCTTAATATTCGGCGATTCGTTCGTATTCTTAGCAGCATCTATTTCGGTGTTGCGTTGCGTAATTATTGTATTCGTATTTTGCTTGATTTCAATCAAAGCTTGCTTTTTCTTTTGAAGCGTTTTATCGCCAGGATTCTTCCCTAATTCAGTAGAAACGACTTTCAATTCCTTGTCAATTGCAGCTAAAAGTTGTTCATCTTCATTATTCAACTCTTGAAGCTTTTCCGTTTCATTTAAATTAACATTCGCTTCAATTGATTTCCTTTCAGCTTCATAACCGGGTTGTATCGTTTGAATTAATTCATCACTATCACCAGTTCCATTTTGCGACAATAAAGCTGCTACTTGATTTTCACGATTGGAAATCATTACTTCCAACTCTTTTTGATACTTAATAATTTCTTGCTTTTCTTTATTTAGATTTTCATCGAATTTATTATCAATTAGTGATTTTTCAATTTCCGCTAATCGTTTATCTAATATTTTATAGGCATTTCGATCATTTAAAAGTTGTTTGTACATTTTATCTTCGTTAGACAAAGAAGGGTCATCTTGAATTCCTTTTGACGAAGTTTTGTATTCTTCAATAATGTTACTTGCTTTTAATCCTGATGCAACAACAATTCTTTCTTTTAAAGTTGGGTCCTCCTTTTCAAGCGCAACAATTTGTTGACTCACATAAGCAGTTAATGTATTAGAATTAGTTTTCTCTGTTTCTGCCAATGCTTTTGCCGCTTTTTCTTTCGTTACAACAGCAATTGATTTATTGGAAATAGCATCTTGTAAAATTTGGATTTGTTTATTAACCAAATATTTCTCCTGACTTTTTCTATCGATTATGCTTTGGATGTTACCTAGTTCTTCTTTAATAAGTTTAATTTCCTCTTGTTTTTCAGCTATTTTTTGTTCTATCGCTGGAACATCCTTTTTCTTAACTGCACCAATTGAGTTTTGAAGGGATTGCATTTCAATTTCAAGTGTTTTAACATCTTTATTATAACCGTCAACCTTTCCTTTTAAAGTGCTAATCTCGTCATCATATTTCACGACCTTATCAACTAAATTTTGCACTAATTCTGTTGAATTATCTTTCAAAATATCTTGAAGAAAAGTTTTGTTTTCTACTATTAATTGAATTGCTTCTTTTTCATTTCCTGCTTTGTATAATTGATCAAATTGTTTACTAACCGATAATAATTTCTGTTGATCAGCGCCACTTGATGATTTGGAGAGCACTTCTTTAATCGAATCATTTAAATGCAATAAATCTTTTGAGTAGTTCTTAAGTTCCGCTTGTTTAACAATGAGGGATTCAGCTTCTTTCAGAAGGATGTATTTATTTTCTTGATTTTGAGTTTTATTTGCTTCTGCAACTTTATTTTTAATCTGTTCTTCTAAAGCGATAAATTCAACCGAATTCTCTACAACTAAATTATTAATATTATTCCCAATATTATTAATCAAATTATTGTTTTCGTCTCCTCTTTTCAATTGTTTATTTAACACATCCGAGACTTCTACAAGCAGCAAATCACCTAAACCTAAATCATCTAAAATTTCTTTATTGATTTTATCTTTTTCAACTTCATTCAAGTCAAATTCTTCAACATTGACATTTAAATTTGAACGCATCTTTATTACTTCTGCTAAAACTGCTGCAGGGTCATCAACTTCTTCATCAAATAAATTCACAATTTTAACTACCTCTCTCCCTTCTTCCATTGTATGGGTAATTTTTTGCTTAAGAGGTTTAAACTCTTTCATGAATGGAATTGAAACGATGAATTTGAATTCTTGAACACTTCCCTCAATTTTCATATTGTACTCATATTTCCCTCCTTTTGGAAAGGTTATCAAATACACAGCTTTATCATTTGAATTGAATTTACCAATGACTTCACCATTTGCATAATCTTTTATCTCAAAGTTGATCTTCTTGATTTTCGGATCTATTTCCGAGACAAAATTCCCCTTAATAACTGCTAATTGCAGCGGGACTCTGTCAACATTCACTTTGTACACAAATAATTTACCTGATTCACTTTGTCGAGCAGAGGCAAAATAGGCGTTTTTATTTAAGGAATCGACAACATAAAACACATCATCATCAGGCGATGAAACGGCAAAATCCATGTTTTCTGGTGGACCAAATGAATTGTTATCAGGATCAAATTTACTTCTAAAGACATCGTATCCACCCATTGAGTTGTGCCCTTTAGATGAGAAATACAAATAATTTCCATCTGGATGCATATATGGAAAATCTTCGTCAAAAGCCGTATTTACATTTCCCTGAATTTGTTGAGGCAAACCCCAAGATCCATCAGGCAATTTTTTTATGACATAAATATCTTTTCCAGTGTTACCATCATCACCATAACTTGAATAGTATATTAATGAAGCATTTTGGGGGAAATGTACCAAAGGAACGTGGGCATTTTTCTTGTCTAATTTTGTTTGAAAATCTGCTGTAACAAGAAGATCTCCGCCAATATCTTGTAAATCATAAATACGGAAAAATTTATCTGTTGTGATTTCCTTTTTCTCTGAAACAATGATATCGGTAATGGTTGTCATCAAACGTTTTCCATTTTGGCACATTTGGATTTCTCTTTCTGCGTCTTTTACCTTATTTCCATTTGGATTTTTTTCCAAATAGCGTGTATACTGTTTTATCGCTTCGTTGAACTGATAATTTAAATGCAAGGCTCTTCCTAAAAAATAATACGCATCAGAAGAAATGGCAGGATCGTTTACTGCAAATGATAAATACTTAATTGCGTCTTGTTTATTATTGGAATTATATAAAAGGCATGTACCGTATTTATAATTGTATGCGAACTCTCTTGGTTGAAGTGACAACAAGCGCAAATACAATGGAGTTGCACTCAGATATTGTTCTGAATCGAACAGCTTATCTGCTTGCGCCTTCATTTCTACCTCTGTTTGCGCGTCATAAATAAACGGAAATAAGATAAAAAGCAAGAGTAATACTCTATGTTTTTGAATGTTCACTTTATAATAAAACTGTACACTATTTAATACCAATGGAATAGTACGATTACTTCTTAAAAAGGTTCATCTTCGCCTCTTCACCTTTCACCAGCCTTCCAATATTTTTTCTATGTGCAAAAATGACAAGAAAACTCAATAAGATACTGAAGCAAAAAAGCCAATTAGAATCCTCTTGAATAATGAATCTGATAACTAACGGAAACGATAAAGCGGCAACAATCGCCCCCAATGAAACGAATTGAAAAAGTATAAAAACGATTAAAAAAAGTACTACGCAAACTAAAGCCGCTAATGGTTGCAATCCAATTATTACTCCTAAGGATGTTGCAACCCCTTTACCGCCTTTAAACTGAGCAAAGATTGGAAATACATGTCCTACAACAGCGAATACTGCCGCTAGAATCTGAATTTGAATGATGTGTTCATTTTCGATTCTTAAATTCGAATTTAAAACAATTACGGGCAAAAAAGTGGCTAAAGCTCCTTTAATGATATCAATGGACAACACAACAATACCAGGTTTCTTGCCTAAAACTCTAAAGGTGTTTGTTGCGCCTGCATTTTTGCTTCCATGTTCACGAACGTCAATATTATACCGAGCTTTACCAACCCAAACAGCTGATGGAATCGACCCTAAAAGGTATGCAACAATCGAAAAAATTATATAATCCATTTTTATTCAAATAATCGTAAGAATTTACTCAAATAAACTTGTGCTGAAGTTGATTCAAATTTAAAATTCTTTGTTTTACGCTTTTCCTCTTTTATGGCATTCACAGCAGTATTAAAATCTGGATCGGCAGTGACAATTCTCATATCACCGTCTTTTTTTGCCATCGAATAATCAAAATAATAATCATATCCTGCAGAAATTTCAATTTGCAATCCAAATCGGTCGCCTCCATTTTCAGAATAAATCTGTTGAAAAAAGGCTCTCATAGGCACATATTTCATAATTGGCTTTTCAAAAATATTAACGAGCACAGCTGATTTATAATTAGTAATCAATCCTTTTTCTTGCGACGATATTTTATCATACGAAGTTAATCTCAATCCAGTTACAGTAATAGCCGTTTCAATTTGCTCTGGTAATTTTTTAATTTCACCTTTTATCGTATAATCTGATTTAATTCTATCCGCTGTTTTTAGGTCAGTCCATTCTACTAAAGCCTCTTCTAAAGTCGTAGAATTAAAATCCATTGCTTTTAATCCTTGAACAGCATTAATTCTCATTGCCAGATCTTCCATTACTCCTTTATCAAGTGCCATGTTAAACCTTGCTGTCAGGTTCATAGAAGTTGCACCAGATTCTTGGTTGTAATTAACAACACCAACAGCATCTATAACAACATCTCCATAATCCATTCCTAAGTTTATAACACCTTGACCATTTAAGGAACAGCTTGCAGTATGAAGCGCCAAGAAGTTTCCTTTTTCTGATCTGTTTAACAACTTTTCTTTTGAAGCAATTTGAAACTCTTTAGCAGCCATGTTATACTGAAGATAACCACTAGCCGTCATTACAATTGGGTCATTTACATCGGCTAATTGTGACAGGAAAGTTGGGTATAATTTTATACTATCTGTATCTCTTGAATTGCGCCAAACTATACCAGCAGAAATTGCTTCTCCCTTTAAGTTCTTCATTTTCGCAGGAACGGGAATCTGGATGTTTTTCGGGTCAATTGGTGCACTAAAACTCATCCACGTTTTATCAAACTTTTCGCATTCATGATTTATTCTTGTTGCACCTTCAAAATTGATTAGTGGATTGGAAGCTAAAACTGCTACTTTTCCATAATAATCAAACTCAGAACTCAATTTAAACCCTGCTTTTTCATCAATCACACCACTTGCATATGTTTGATAGGCTGTATCTAGTGTGATTTTTTTCATTTGGAAATAGGTTAGAACACTGTCCTTATCATAAAAAGGATATTCACCACTTCCTGTATAGGCCCTTTTCGCAGTCACTTCAACATTTGCATTGGTAAACGTATGGTATTTTGTAATATAATTAGCAACGATTTTGGCATTCACAAAAGGTTCCATCCTCGCCTTTTTTTGTATAACCACTTTCATACTATCAGGGTAAATTCGAGCATCTGCAATTTCTAAAAACTCTACTTTATCACAAAATATCGTTCTTAATTTCAAATCATATTTTGCTTTAGGCGCTCTAAATTGAAGCGAATCTTGGTCTGGATGAACAGAAAAGAAATTCGGTCCAACTAAATCCATATCTGAATCAATGGTAACATCTTGTTCACCTGATTCTTCTAATTGCAACTCAGCATAATCCATGAACCATGAGAATTTATCCATTCTACAGATGTATTGGTTCACAGGGAAATTTACTTGCGATGATCCTCGATTTGATTTAAATTCTCCCATTCTTTCTTTAAATGAAATATGCGCTTCAACATTATCTGCTTGGAATGCCATCGGATCCTCCCCTTCTTCGGCAAACGTATTCTTCAATGAAAAACCGGATGTATCAGCGTCTATGTCCCAACGTTTAAAATTATAATCATCAGAAACAGTTGTTGCAGTGTTAAATGTCATTAAACCATTACCCCTCATTCCTTTAGACGTTACAATTGCTTGACCTCTCAGTTTAGCTTCGCCTTTAAAAAACAATAAATCACTTTTAGGTGTTGATTGAGCGCGTAAATAATTTTTCTTTGGAACATATGTTATAAAAGCTTCTTCAGAGTTTACATCAGGGAATTCAATGCCTATTTCAATTGGTCGATTTACAAATTGTGCCAAGCCAATAGTTGAATCAGGCAAGAAATTTAATGCTTTTGAGGTAGAAGTTGATTCAACAAAATTTATAACCCCTGCACCTTGAAGTCCATTGTTCGAAAGGACAATTTTGTTTTCATATTTTGCGCCAACTCCATAAAAATCATATCCACCAGCTGGAGCTTGAGCAGTAAATCCAAACGAATAATCAGCCATAATTTTTATGTCTTCCGTAATTTTAGGAAAAATACCTGCAGAAGTAAGTTCACCTTTAAAACGCAATGTTTTTTCACTAAAATCATCTAAACTATCCATATCAAAAGGTGCTACAGTATAATAAAAACGAGAACTATCATAAACTCCCCTGAAAATAGACTTGTCATTATAATAAACAAATGACGGTTTTGAAGATTTTAATTTCGGGAAGTCTTTAATGGTTTTGTCATTACCAGAGCGATTTTCAGGACTATCAACAAAAAGTTCTCCTTTAATTCCATTTATGTTACTTACCATTGGAATTGGCTTTGTTCCATCCGTTATCTGTAAGGGTCTAACCCTAAAGATTGATTCTCCTGATTTTAAGATGTTAAATTTATAATCTCTGTAATTAAAATTTGCAGAATAGGTGTTAATTTCCATTTTACCCGCATTGATCCATCCACTAAATTCAAAATTTCTATTCTCTTTCAAAATAACACGACTAGCTTCTGGAAAAACAGTTGTATTTTGCATATCTGAAATTTTCACTTTATCAACTGCATTCAAATCAATTTCTAAAGTTCCAAGATTCATCTTCCCAAAATAGGTCATTAACCTTCTTTCTTCAGATTGCTTTTTAAATAATTCTTTTAAAGCCTGTAGATTTGGATCCTCTTTAATTTGTTCATCTGAAAAAGCTTTTAATTCCTTCGGTCTCAAATCTGAAGTAAAAACTATATTATCATAATCTTTTTTACCTGCCTTTCCCAAAACAAAATTATCGAGCTTTGGATTAACAGTAATCATCTTTGTTTCTAAATCATAATTAATAAAACCCAAACTTGATAATTCAATTAACAAGGGCTTCACTTGTTCTATTGTCTTCCCTAAAGCCGTCGCAGCCTTTCCTTCGTTTATGATATACTCATCATATTTATAACAATATTTTGAAATTGCTGCCAATGGGTGCACTGCTTCCAACCCTTGTAATTTGTCATAAAGACGCTCGTCAAAATAACTTTTTGATTCAAAATTCGCAAACCGTTGTTCTTGTGACGTTCCAAAATCAAACGTGTAATAGATATCTTGTTCATCCACTTTCCAGGTAATTTTAGGAACAAAAATATCAACCATATGGTATGAATCATGAAAAGGTGACATTCCATTTCCAGTTGAGGTACGTCTCAATTCAATTGTTTTTTTATCTAAATCATATCCAAATTGCAAACCTCCATGCGTGATTGAATCTCCCGTATTAAAATATAGGGCTGTCGCAGCATTATTACTTGAAATTTTGGTAGGTGAGATGTATATAAATTGTGCAGTTAATTTGATGAAAACAATATTGTTTCTATAAATTAAAAGCTTAGCTGGATCCAAGGGTGTTCCCATACCAACAAAACTTGCTCCTTGCATCGTGAAGCCTCCATCATAATCAACATTCTCTTTTATGCTTTTAATTCTTAATCTTTTTTCATAAGATAGAAATTGCGGAAAAACTTTATCTTCTTCGCGGTTGATTGTAAATGCACGATCTGTTAATTGACCTAAAATCGGTTTAGAGAAATATTTTGTAGTTAAGGCAACTGAATCTGCAGAAAGATTAGGCGTCTTGCAGGAAACATCATATTTTTTAAGGGTTGCAAAAGTTTCATTCTTCGATAAACCAACTTTTTCCCACGTGATATTACCTCCTAATCCATCCCATTTTTTTAAAACCGGATCGTATGTCCCACTTGTTTTAAATACAACCAAACTATCAATAAACGGCTGCTCTTTTTTTGTTTTAGTATCACGATTTTCTATTCTACAAACCAAATTTCCATTCGAACACTTAATGAAAGGCTTATCGGTAAATTCAAAAGAATATTCTCCACCTTCATAAAACCATTTAAAATTTGAAGATTCTGCAATTTTTCTTTCTGAGAAAAACCCAGCTGATAAATCGATGAAATCCTCAAATTTCTTAACATTTGTTTTGTCTAATAGTTTATCTATAGAAATTTGCCATGCCTGAAAACTAGCATTGGATTGTTTTGCATTTACCAGGGAATAAACAGAATAAACATATTGGTATATTTCAGGATATGGACTTAGTTTTTTTGTTTCCATCAAATTGCACGTTTCCACCATTTTCGTGAAATAGGTATCTGGAAAAAGAGTTGTTTCTAAAAGTATAACAGGTAATGTTTTCTTTGCAAAGTCATGAAATTCACCCTTGCCATATTCGGTTAAGGAATTTTGAAATTCTTTGGTGAATTTTTCACGGTTATTAGAAAATGTTTGAGAAAAAGTGACGAATGAACAAATAAATCCACACACCAAAACAATTCTTTTTGCTACCATATTATCAAATTTATTTTTTCAATTCAATTGCTGCCCAATTATCCTTATTCAATATTCGATGTTTTTGTAGTCCCAATTTCTCAGCAATTAGAACCAATTCATCTACGTCAGTATCAAAAAATCCACTTAACAATAGCGTACCATTTTGATTTAACATTTTAACATAAGAAGGTAAATGATCTTTCAAAACATTTTTGTTGATGTTGGCAAGAATCAATCCAAAATACTGACCTTCTAAAACTTCGATATTTCCACAAATTGCTTCAATTTTGGTGCAATTATTTCTTTCTGCATTTTCAATTGTATTTTCTACCGACCAATCTTCGATGTCGACCGCTACAATTTTTTTAGCGCCTAGTTTTTCAGCTACAAATGCTAAAACACCCGTTCCAGTGCCCATGTCTAGTACATCAAACGGCATGGAATCCAATTCGAACAGCGCTTTCGACATCATCCATGTTGTTTGGTGATGACCTGTCCCAAAAGACATTTTTGGCTGAATTTCGATTAACATACCTTTTAACTTCTCCTTCTCATGAAAAGGAGCATGAATTGTTAAATAATCTTCTACTTCTACGACTTGAAAATCAGCCTCCCATATTGCATTCCAATTTTGCTGAGGGATTATTTTCCATTCCCATTGAGCGATAAAATCCGTTGAAGGTATTTTTAAAAAAGTATTAAAAATTGGATCCTCACTATTGACCAATGTAACTTGTCCAAAAGCCTGAATGCCAGTTTCTGTTTCTACAAAACTTTCATAACCACTTTCGGCTAGTTCAGTTATTAGGATTTCTGACCATGGATCCTTCGGTACGATGTTTACGGTTAATTCTATATAATCCATTAAAAAGATCTTGCAATTGTGATGAATGATTCTGCTTGTAATGATGCACCTCCAATTAATCCACCATCAACATTTTGACAACTAAATAACTCCTTTGCATTCGATGCGTTACAACTTCCTCCGTATAAAATTGAAATTGAATTTGCTATTTCTGAACTATAAAATTCAGTTATCCAAGAACGAATAGCGCAATGCATTTCCTCCGCTTCATCAACAGATGCAGTTCTACCAGTTCCAATAGCCCAAATCGGTTCGTATGCAATTACACACGTCTGAATTTCTGCATCCGAAAGGTGGAATAAGCTATCAATTAATTGTTGTTTGACATAACTTGATTGAGTTTCATTTTCTCTAATATGCAATGGTTCACCGCAACAAAATACAATTCCAATTTCATGTGAAATTGCTGCGTCAACCTTTTGTTTTATAAGCTCTTCTGATTCATGAAAAATTTCTCGACGTTCGCTATGTCCAATTAGAACATGACTTGCACCACACTTCTTTATTTGTGTAATTGAGATTTCACCTGTAAACGCACCACTTTCTTTTGGATAAAAATTTTGAGTTCCAACAGTTAATTGATTTTTGATTTTTGCTATTTCCAATAAAAATAAAGCAGGTGGAAAAACCATTAGCTCAACGGCGGATAAATCTTTGGAATTATCTACTATTTCATCTATAAGCTGAATAGCATCATTCAACTGTAAATTCATTTTCCAGTTTCCTGCAACTATTTTTTTTCTTGTCATTTTTTAAAAACATTAATTTTTAACCAATCAACTGTTGGAATAGATCGATGAGGATATTTTGCTTTTACTATTCCTTTTTCAATAATTAAGAGGGATGGATTTGAGCGACCAATTGATTTTAAACCTGTTCCATCATTTAAGAGAATTGGAACATTGAAACTGTTTTCTGCTCGAAAATTGTTGATTTCATTTCTACTTGCATTAGTAATCATAACAAAAGGAATATCATTTGATTTACAATAGTTAAAGAGCGATTTAAGACGGGCAATATTTTTGAAATTTGCAGTTTCTAAATTTTGAACACTTAATATAATCACTTGTTTTTCTCGCACAATTTCTTTCTTGAAAGAGAGTTGCGTTTCCTCTGGATTCTTTTTTAACTTATCCGAAACGAAAGAAAGATTGCGCTCAGCATTTTTCAAGTCTTTCACATTAATAAAAGGATCTAATTGGTCAGAAATTGTTGGGTCAGTAGAAGCAATTATTATTTTTTCGGTTTGATCAACAATTGAATATTTTTTATCATCCCACAACCTTGCGTTTGAATTTGATGTATACGCTTCTTTAGAATACGTTTTTTTTACACCTGTTTTATTGTTCCGAACAACATAAAAAATATCTTTTTTACCTTCCTTTCCATCATTCATTTCCCACATTAAATTTTTCCCCTCAGCAAAAGGACTAAAATCTTTTATTGGTTCGTATCTCAGTGTATAGCCTGTAAAAATCGAACAAAGAATAATTATGAACAAAATACTTCCCCAATGATTACCGAGGAAATAACCACCTCGATTATACATCCATAAGGCTCCAATTAATGCAATAAAACTGAATCCAATTGGAAAATACCATCCAAAAACAAGTGATAAAGCTGTAATTAAAAGTAATGATAGTATAATAAATTTAATATTTTGCTTTTTCGTGTTTGGTTTGATAATCCATTGAGCAAGAAAAATCCAAAAAACCAAATAAACTAAAACAATGTCTTTCCATAATGATTCAGATGGTGTCAATGATCTTCCGACAGAACCTTTAAGTGCATCACCAAAACAGCCACAATCAGAAACACATTGCGGATGTTTTCTTTCATCTACAACCACTTCATCTGCTGATTTTGAAACTATTTTGATTGATTTATTTGTTTTAGCATCTTCAATTTTTAGTTGAGCTATTGAACTCGTAATAGCATACGTATCCCTATCTAAAAACGTTGTTTTTGGATTGCAACTAGCTGTATGCCAAGTTAAAAAAGTAAAAAAAAGCATCATTAGCGCTAATAAATAAGACACCAATTTAATTTTCCCTCCAATAATTACTAATACACCAAGTATAATCTCAATTACACAAATGAGTATCGCTATTGTTAACGCTGAATCAATTAAAAAATTGAAGGAGAAACCGGGCATTCCAAACAATTCCTTGATTCGGTATGCTAATGCGCCATCTTCAAAATACTCTTCCAATTTATATGCAAAACCGATTGGGTCGTTTGCTTTAACTAATCCAGAAACGATGAATAGACTTCCGACCAAACCACGAGCAACATTCGCCATCATTAAACGCCCTTGAAAAACAAAAATTCCCGCGGCACTTAATGCAATTATAATATAACCTAAAAA
>Ga0209190_1000339_pt1 | contig 34381 bp, 28 predicted proteins | sample M_140205_XF_Meta_FD_187315 | JGI IMG/M metagenome (GOLD analysis project Ga0209190, IMG submission 187315) | Freshwater microbial communities from Lake Montjoie, Canada to study carbon cycling - M_140205_XF_MetaG (SPAdes) (version 2) | ecosystem: Environmental > Aquatic > Freshwater > Lake...
CACCCTCGACTACTCTGCGGCTGAACCACCAAACGGTGAGCACGTGCGCAAGAACGAGCTTCTCGCACGCGACTGGCAGGCGGTCGGGCTGAAGACGACGCTCATGCCTCAACCCGAATCGGGCAGTGCCTTCGACAAGGCATGGGAGGCAAGCAAGTACCAGACCCGGTCGAACTGGGAAGTTGGTGACGGACCAAGCCACCTCGTGTATCCACAGTGGCTGGTGCCGATCGAACCTCAGCGTTGGGCGCCCCTGAACGGCAACTGGTACACGGTTCTCGGGACGTCCAAGGCAGGCGAGGAACTCGAAAAGGAGCCGTACGACCGGACGCCACCACGCGAAGCACCGGAACCGGGCGGACCAGTCGCTCGCATCTGGGAACTCTATGACCGAACCAAGATTGAGCCTGATCCGACGGCACGTCATCGCCTGGTCTGGGACATCATCAAGATTCACATCGAAGAGGGTCCATTCTATGCGGGTTCAGTGGCTAACCCGCCAAGGCTTGTGCTCGTGAAGAAGGGGTTGACGAACGTACCGCGTCGCGATGACCTCGCGCTCGGTGGATTCATGAACCCATGGATTCACCCGACGCCTGCGGTATACGAGCCGGAGACCTGGTACTGGACTGACCCGGCTGCCCACGCGTAACACGGTCACGGGACGGTGCTGCCACTCGCCAAGCGCGTGTCGGTATCACCGTCCCTGTGGCACCTCGACCGCCGTAGCCGGTTACAACGCACTTGGAACCGGCCACGGAACGTTTTATCGGAGACGTGTCGGTCTCCTGACGTATAACGTGGCGTCCATTCCAGCCCCTTGACCCATGCGGACAACCAAACTTGCCCTTGTGCAGTCAGGCCAAAGCAGCCAATGGCTACGTTCCTCATCCGACGCTTCGCAGCAATGGTCTTTGCGGTTGCCCTGATTTCCGTGTTGAGTTTTGTCCTCATTGAGCTCCCGCCCGGAAGCGCCCTTGACTCGAAGATTGCCCAGCTTCGTCAATCGGGCGGCGAAATCTCAGCGGAACAGATCCGCGCGCTTGAGGACCGGTACGGCCTCAACGACCCGATCCACGTGAAATACACAAAATGGATCTCCCGCGCAGTCACAGGCGACTTTGGCCAGTCGTTCACGATGGACCAGCCCGTCTCCACACTGATCTGGACGCGACTTGGGTTTTCCATCGGACTCTCGCTCTTCGCACTCGTCATCAGTTGGGGTATATCCATCCCGGTGGGCGTTTACTCGGCAACGCACCGGTACACGCTTCCTGACTATGTCATTCAGGTCTTGCAGTTCCTCGGCGTCGCAATTCCGCAGTTCCTGTTTGCGTTGGTGCTGCTGATCTTCTCGGCGACGGTTCTTGGTCAGGAAGTCGGCACCCTTTTTTCACGGGAATACCAGAACGAACCGATGAGCCTCGCGAAGATGGTTGATTTTGCGAAGCACATCTGGATCCCAATTGTCGTCCTGATCGCCGGAGGGACCGCTAGCCTCACACGAATCATGCGTGCCAATCTCCTGGACGTTCTGGGCCAGCAGTACGTTCAGACCGCGCGCGCCAAAGGCCTCCACGAGCGCCGGGTAATCTGGCGCCACGCTGTCCGAAATGCACTTCACCCGCTTGTCATGGCACTTGGCACAACGCTTCCGACCTTGATCTCGGGAGAGGTGGTGATCTCGATTGTCCTCAACCTTCCCACGACAGGACCGCTCTACATCAGAGCGCTGATCCAGAAGGACATGTACCTCGGCGTGACATTCCTCCTCATGCTCTCGATCCTGCTTATCGTCGGAAACCTTCTCGCGGATCTGCTGCTCGCCTGGGTCGATCCACGGGTGCGCCTCGACGAAAGTTGATGCGAAGTGAGATTTGATCAGATCGGACGAAAGACGGCTCGGATGCGTAACGAGGTGAGTTCGTGACTTCAACGGTGCATTCGACTACACAAGGCCCATCTTCGGGTCGGGTCAACCCGGAAGATCATAGCGACGCAAACGAAGAGGCACGCAGCGCAGAAATATCCCAGTGGGGGCTAATTTGGCGTCGCTTCTCGCGAAATCGTCTGTCCGTCTGGGCTCTCCGGACGCTTGTACTCATGTACGGCTTGGCGGTATTCGCACCGTTCCTCGCGCCCTACGGTGCAGATCGAATCGATACGAACCATAGTTATGCGGAACCAACCCAAATTGTTTTCTTAGATGGCCAACTTGCGGTATGTGCTCTGGAGCAATCGCTTGATCCATTCCTCCTCAAGTATCGGTACGTCGATGACTGTTCCCGCGCCCGTCCGATTGAGTTCCTGCCGAAGGGTGACCCATACTGGCTTTTCGGTCTCTTCAAACTTGAAGTCCACCTGTTCGGCATCACTCCGGGCGAGGCACTGAAAGGTGGAGCGGTCCCCGTCACGCCTGTTGCCACCCCCACCGCCGCCCCCGCGGACCCACTGGCGTCATTCCGGGTGCAACAGCCAGATTCTGTCGCTCCGAAACTGGACACCATCAAGAACCCGCCAAAGATCTATTTGCTCGGGGCAGATCAGCAGGGTCGGGATGTGCTGTCGCGCATGCTGGTCGGATCGCAGGTATCCCTCACCGTCGGACTGGTTGGTGTGTTCCTTTCGCTAACAATTGGTTCGGTGATGGGCGCGACATCCGGATACGTGGGAGGAACCTGGGATAACGTCATACAGCGCACGATCGAGATCATCCGCTCGGTACCCACTCTGCCGCTCTGGGCCGCGATTGCGGCGGCGCTTCCGCGAACCACAACCATCGTGCAACGCTATTTCCTGATCACGTTAGTTCTTTCACTGGTCGGCTGGACAGGTCTCGCCCGTGAGCTGCGTGGCAAAGTCATGGCCTACCGTTCACTTGACTACATTGCAGCTGCACGACTTGCCGGCAGCTCTGATTTGAGGATCATTCTTGCTCACATGCTCCCGAATGCAGCAAGTCACATCATTGTCGTCGCGACCCTCGCCGTACCGTATTCAATCCTGGGGGAAACAACCCTGAGTTTCCTTGGACTGGGCATGCTGCCACCGGCAGTCAGTTGGGGGGTACTCCTGAAGGATGCCCAGCAATTGGACAGCGTCCTCATACACCCTTGGATGCTCATTCCCGCCTTGCCGGTTGTCTTGACCGTCGCGTGCTACTTCCTGCTTGGCGACGGTCTTCGGGATGCGGTGGATCCGTATAGCAGTTGACCCACCATCTCCAAGAGGCCAGGCGTCGGACATGGAATGTCTCGATTTGAACCTTGCCCGCGGTACGCTTTGGGGATACGACCTTCGCGCACCCAGGAGGAGAATCAGGTGGTCACTCTTGAAGTTCACCAGTTCTCAGAGTTCACCACGCGCGAGACAGACGCTGTGGCTGCCTTGCGGTCAACGGTTGACTTTGGAGTTCCACCGTACACATGGGCATCCGCATGGGATCGACCGACGCGGATTCTCCTCTGGAAGAATGGCGAACTTGTCGCTCACGCGGGTGTGCTTGAGCGAACCATCAGGGTCGGGACCGCTGAACACACGGTTGCCGGCCTTTATTCAGTCATGGCCAGGCCAGACGTACGAGGACTCGGGTATGGATCCGCGGTAGTCCGTCGGGCAACCGAAGTCGTCGAAGCAACAATGCCGGCTGCCCGACACATCGTGCTCGTCTGTCTTGAGAGCCGAGTACGTTTCTACACGCGCCTTGGTTGGAACCGAGTTGAAGCACCCGTAAGGTTTGACCAGCCCGACGGACCCCAGTTGATGGAGATCACCACGATGGCGCGACCCGTCGGACTATCAGCGTGGCCCACGGGCGACGTCGATTTGTGCGGACTTCCCTGGTGATATTGCCCAGTGCCGCGCGCACGGCTCCTCAAACAACACGCTGATCGGTAAGACTCTTCGAGACTTGCACCGTCCCGGGCGGAATCATCGTCGCCGCGAGGAACGCACCGGATTGACGCATCAACGTATCAATGAATTTGGAAGCGTGTTCGAGGATGCCATCAATGCGGGCATGCTGAACGGGGTATCGCTTTCCCGCGTCATTATTTAGTCGAATCCGAAGCCGATCCATGACCGCACATCGCATCTGGATCGGAGACTTGCCATATCTGGCACCAATTGTGTCAATGGTCTGCCGGGTTGCGAGCTCCCGAGCAAATGCGTCATGATCGATGCCTACTGCCTCGGCCAAATCCTCTAAAAGTGCGGTGGGGCCGTATTCCGAAACTGTCCGGTCCGACCGGTCAAACCCCACTCCGGGAGGGCCGAGGGCAAGCCGAGGTTCTTTGGCTAGCTGCATGCGAGCCGGAGTGATCTCCACCGCCAGCCGATCCTGCACGCCCATCACAACTCCCTCATTGTGGCCTTCAGGCGCGAGGCCAATGGACCTTTGTCCATCCTGAGTGTGACGCACCAATCCGCAGTGGACTTCAGGGAAACCCCTGAGCTAACCATAAAGAAGCCCTATTTCGGACCAAATCCAGACGTGACATGCGCACCGCCGGCGCGCCTTCAAAACTGTCGTTTATGGAGAAACTCGTGGACGATAAAAACGTACACCCACCACAAGTCTGGAAACGCTGACATGCGCCTCCAGACCGACGCACAGGTGGAACTCTGACTAGTGCGAAGCGCCGAGCACGGCATCGCGGGCGCGGAGGAAGACCGGCTCCTCCTTGGTGATCGCTTCAATCAGCGCCGGTCGGCCACCCAGCGTTGCCTGAATTGCCCGGGCAATCGCCCCCGCCAGGTCTCCGGGCTGTTCAACTCGCTCAGCATGAGCGCCGAGGCCCCGGGCAACAGCTGTGTAGTCTCCACTCAGTCGATTGCTCCGGTACGTCGACGATGCCGTGGGCATGTATGCGGTGTACCCGCCCATCACGGAATTGTTCAACAGGATCGTGAGTGTCCCGATGCGCTCACGTACCGCTGTCTCTAGCTCGATTGCCGCCGTCCCAAACGCAAGGTCGCCCATGAAGTTGATGCAAAGCTTCTCGGGATGGGCCAGTTTTGCGCCCATGATGATGCCGAGACCGGTTCCAAGTTGGGTCGACTTACCCCACCCGAGATATCCCCGCGGTGAAGTCGACACCCAATTCGGAAGCACCTGGTCACGTGGGTTGCCGGAGTCGTGGGTAACAATCGTCTCGTCCGGATTGACCGCACGCATCACCTCGGAAATCACCCTGTACGGATTGATCGGGAGTGTTGATGCCGTGTTCTGGTCGTGACGATCGGCAACTCCCTTCTGTCGTGCTTCCTCAATTGCACTGTGAAAGGCGTCACGTGAGGCGCGGACGTGACCCGACGACAACAGCGCATGGACCGCTTCAATCAGTTGCCGGAGGACAATCCGAGCATCGCCGACGATTGCAAGGTCGGCCTCGACGTGGCGATCGAGATCCGCAGGGTCGTTCGTGGCGTGGATGACCGTCTTTCCCGGAGGAATTGGCGGCGAGAATGAGCCTTGGGCAAAACTGCACCCAATGCCGAACACCACATCGCAGTCCCTTAGTGCCCATGCAGCTGCGTGGGCAATTGAAAGCCCACCTGCTCCTGCCGAGAGGCGATGCGTCTCCGGGAAGGCACTCTTGCCCGCGATGGTTGTCACGACCGGCGCATCGAGCAATTCGGCTAATTCACGCAACTCACCCGTTGCCTCGGACCAAAGCACGCCATGCCCTACGTGGATCACCGGGCGGTTTGCACCAATCAACAGTTTGGCGGCGTCTCGTACGGGTTCGGGATCGCCGCCACTACGCACGAATGCGGGCGGAGTGTAGTTCAGAGGCCCTGACAAGTCGATCGCCGCCACGTCTCTGGGGAGTTCAAGCATGACGGGACCGGGGCGACCGCTTCGGAGTTGGGCAAATGCGTGGCGCAACATTACCGGCACCCTGTCTGGCGATGGGATTCGCGCGGACCACTTGGTGATATGCCTGAAGCTCGGCATTGGGTCAAACTCTCCGCCCAGGCCATGCTTGCTCATCTCTCCGCCACCAGGCAAGACAAGTAGTGGGGTTCCATCGGCAAACGCCTGCGCAATTCCTCCAAAGGCGTTCTCGATCCCAGGTCCCGCTTGGACGGTGATCACGCCGATCTTTCGTCCGTTTGTCGCGCGTGAGTACCCATCCGCCATGTTGATGAGTGACTTCTCCGTCCGCGCGATGATCGGCCGAATCCCGCCGACGGCCGCGGCTTCGATCAGGTTGTTCATCGGGTACCCGAACAGGAGTTCAACACCCTCCAGCTTTAGGATTTCCACGACCGCTTCAAGTGCCTTCATAATGGTTGCCCCTCTGTCCCAGACTATCCGCACTGCCGGTCAGCGACGAATCGCCGGGCCCCCAGGTGAGGTCACATCGCGGAGGCTACGACGGCTCAGCGGACGATCAGGGCCACCGCTCAGTTTTCACAACACCCGTGTCAACCCAACTCCGTGGGGTGCAGAGGCTTGTGTGGTTTGCACAACCGGCGCCAGAGATGTTCGTATGGCCTGTCCCGTTACACGGCGCTTGGTGTCGGCCTACCATCGGTGCGACGGTTCACAGGATCCAGTAGCGCACAGCGGCGCTGAAGGGTTGTGCATACCGCCCAATACGACGGGGAGAACTGGGGAAAGCAAACGTGGACGAAAAGTTGGTCAGTGCATGGGACTCTGCAGCTTCACTCGCTGTAAATTTGCCCGCAACATTGTGGATGCTGCTCGCGACGTTTCTGGTGTTCATCATGGTGCCGTCAATCGGGTTGCTCGAAGCAGGATTGACCCGACCCAAGAACGTGGTTCACGCACTCATGAAGAGCCTTTCGGCCGTGGGAGTGATGAGCGTCCTCTTTGTCCTCGTAGGATTCTCACTCTCATTCAATCCCGAGACAATCGGAGGCTTCATTGGCAAGCCATTCGAGTTCGGTTTTGGTGCCGGTCTCGAAACCGCTTGGCCAGTCGCCTTTGACTCCAAGGGCACTGCGCTGAATGGGGTTCCGACCAGCGTGTTCATGTTGTTCCAGACAATGTTCGCTGCGGTCACCCTTGCGCTCATCGGCGCCGGTGTTCCGGAGCGCATGAAGTTCGGCGCGTGGATGCTTTACTGCGTCTTTGTCTCGATCATCGTATGGCCCCTTCTGGCGCACTGGGTGTGGAGCCCGAACGGCATCCTCGGCACCTTGGGCACCGTAACTGGACTTCTCCCCGGACTCGGTGTCAAGGACTTCGCCGGGGGGACGGTCGTCCACATTCAGGCTGGAGTTGCTGGCCTCGCCATCACCATGGCGCTCGGTGCTTCAGTGAAGCGTCGTCAGACCCTCACCTTGCGGTTCCGACCAGAGACCGGCGGTGGCTCAGTTAGCCGGATCCGGCCCGTCGACGGCGACTTGGCAGGCATCGACACCGCCAAGGAAGTGTCCGAAAAGTATGGGTACAGCCTTCCGCTCGCAGTGGTCGGCACCGCGCTTCTGTGGCTCGGGTGGTTCGGGTTCAACCCGGGCAGCAGCCTTGACCTGACCCGGCAGAGCGCAATGGCTGCCATCGCCACGAACACTGCAGCGGCTGCCGCCGGAATGGTGGCCTTAATGATGGCCAAGTGGCTCGATGGCAAGTGGGACCCAGTTGCTGCGATCTCGGGCATCCTGGGTGGACTTGTCATGATCACCCCGAACGCCGGGTACGTTGATGCACTTGGTTCGATCATTCTCGGTGTGCTTGCCGGCGTGGTCACCATCGTTGCCATGAAGGCGATGGACAAGTACCTCTATCACATCGATGACCCGGTTGGAGGTTTCCCAGTGCACGGCGTGAACGGCATCGTCGGCACGGCTATCGTCCCGCTGTTTGCCAACCCCGCAGTAAGCGGCATTTCGCAGGCGGGCTTCTTCTACGGTGGTGGTGGGTCGGCCTTGACCTGGTTCTTCCTCCAAGTGGTGGGCGTGATCGTCGTATCCGTGGTCAGCTTTGCGGCGTCGTGGTTCTTCGTAAAGATTGCGGAAAGCTTCATGGCGGTACGAGCTTCCGTCAGTGAAGAGGTCCAAGGGCTTGACATCGCCGATCATGGTGTCGAGGCCGAAGTCGAGCGCATCTCCGCGTAGCATCTCCGGCGAACGGGTCGGGACCTAGTGCGGACCAACCTGTGCTTCACATCCGTTAGACGATGTGAAGCACAGGCATTTTGCGCAAATGATGCACTTTGCATTGAGCGCGACAACACAATGGGTGGGCAACGATGCTGTACTCCCCCGGCGAAAACATCGGCGGCTACACAATCATCCGTCGGGTTGGCCAGGGAGGGATGGGTGTCGTCTTCGAGGCCCGGTCCGAAGACGGTACACGGGTTGCCCTGAAAATCCCCCACCCCCAGCTCCTCGAGGACCCCGGGACGCGCGCCCGGTATGACCGCGAACTCGAAGTGTCCAGGTCATTGATCCATCCGAATATCCAGCGCGTCGTATCGACTGGTTTGGATGAGAAGCGTGACCTGCCGTTCCTCGCGCTTGAGTGGGTTGAGGGAGGCCTGCTTCGCGACTTCCTCAGAAGCGGCCTTCCACTTTCAGTAGATGAGTCGATCTCGTTCGGCGCCCAGTTGTGCGAAGCGCTGAACTACTGTCACGATCTCGGCATCGTTCACCGCGACATCAAGCCTGACAACATCCTCGTCACAAAGGCAGGCAAGATCCAGCTGATGGACTTCGGCGCGTCGCTTCTCGAAAGCGCGCCCAAGATCACCACCGCGTCGCTCGCAGCCGCCCTTGGAACACCCGATTACATGTCGCCGGAACAGGTTGAGGGACAACGTGGCGATGTTCGCAGTGACGTGTACTCGCTAGGCGCGATGATGTTTGAGCTGCTCACCGGACAACCTCCGTATCACGGTGACAACGCGCTCGCCGTCATGGCCCAACACGTCCAATCATCACCGGCTTCCATTCGGAAGAAGAACCGGCAGGTCGGCACACCTCTTGAAGAGGTTGTCTTCAAGGCCATGCGCAGGGATCCAGAATTGCGCTATCAGACCATGATGGAGCTGCATCGGGACCTCACTAATCTCGGTTCCGTCGACGCGACAAGACTCGGCGCGGAGCGCGCGAGGGTCTCGAGCTCCACGAACAATGGCGCGTCGGACACGACGATCTGGTCACGTTCGGTGCCAGCGTGGGCAATGGTGGTAGTGGTTGCCATCGCGGCCATTGCCGTCGGAACCCTCCTCATCGCCCGATAAGGGTCTGCCCCACGTCAGGGACTGGTGGGACCGCTACCGGCGCGGCGCGAGCTTCACGCCGGAATTGCAAGGCGAATATACTTCGCCTGTTCGGTTCACGGGCGCTCCAACATTGCGATCCGTGCATCGTCGATTTGGCGGACAAATATCCGCCATGCGTCAGGATTCTGGCGTGACCGTAAGGAAAGGACTTGTTCGTGGCTTCCGATCAGACAAGGTTCCTGCTTCCCGAGAACGAGATACCCAAGCAGTGGTACAACATCGTTCCGGACCTACCCACTCCGCCAACACCAGTCCTGCACCCGGGCACTGGGCAACCCGTTGGTCCTGCTGACCTCCTTCCTCTGTTTCCGATGGAAATCATCAAGCAGGAAGTATCGACAGACCGTTGGATCGACATCCCAGACCCCGTCCGCGACGCATACCGGCTTTTCCGTCCAAGCCCATTGATCCGGGCCCGTCGGCTCGAAAAGCTGCTTGATACCCCTGCGCATATCTACTACAAGTACGAGGGCGGAAGCCCGTCCGGCTCGCACAAGATCAACACTGCATTGCCCCAGGCCTTCTATAACAAGGAAGAGGGCACAAAGCGCATCACGACCGAGACCGGTGCGGGACAGTGGGGAACCGCTCTGTCTATCGCCTGCCAGATGGTTGGCGTTGAGTGCACCGTCTACATGGTGAAGGTGAGCTTTGCCCAGAAGCCACACCGTCGAACGCTCATGGAAGCGTTTGGTGCCCAGGTTTTCGCCAGCCCGACCAACCTGACGAATTCCGGTCGCAAGATTCTGGCCGATGATCCAGATTCTCCCGGATCCTTGGGTATCGCGATCTCCGAAGCGGTGGAAGACGCAGCGACCCATGACGATGCCAAGTACGCCCTCGGGTCGGTGCTCAACCACGTTCTCATGCACCAGACCGTCATCGGTCAGGAAGCCCTTCGCCAGTTCGACCTTGCTGGCGAATATCCCGACGAGATCTACGGGTGTGTCGGTGGTGGCAGCAACTTCGCAGGACTTGCCTTCCCATTCATTCGCGAGAACCTTGCAGGTCGCACCAAGACCAAGATCGTTGCGTGCGAGCCGGCGGCGTGCCCAACCCTCACCAAGGGGGTTTACACCTTCGACTTCGGCGATACCGTCGGCAACACGCCAATCGTGAAGATGCACACGCTTGGCCACAACTTCATTCCGCCGGGGATCCACGCCGGAGGCCTTCGGTACCACGGTGCCGCACCGCTTCTCAGCCAGCTGGTCGACGGGGGACATGTCCAGGCCGTCGCCTACTCTCAAATTGAGACTTTCGAGGCGGCTCTGCAGTTTGCACGGTCCGAGGGCATCATGCCTGCTCCTGAACCAGCCCATGCGCTGCGTGGCGCCATCAATGCCGCGCTGGACGCAAAAGCCAAGGGTGAAAAGCGCGTGATCCTGATCGGCGTCTGCGGACATGGCAACTTCGACATGGTCGCCTACGAAAAGTATCTCTCGGGGGAACTCGAAGACTACGCGTATCCCGAAGAGAAAATCCACCAGGCACTGGAGACACTTCCTACAATGGGCTTAGCCGCTCGCTTGTAAAGACTGCTGTCAACCAGGACACAAGGCCGAATTTCCGGCAACCCGCGGCTTAGGCCGACGGGTTGCCGTTTTTTGTGATCCGACAAGAACACAAGTTTTTTGTGATCCGACAAGAACACAAGAAGGAAGAGCGACTACCAACGGCGCGTTCGTCGCCGTAACGAATATTCTAGATAATGCGTCCGTGACCACCGTCGAGAGATGGGATCACCTGAGCATCCCGATACGCAAAAGGAATATCCCATGAGCGAAGTCGTCAAGAAGCGGATTGGCATAATCGGACTGGACCATTGGTACATCGGACGCGAGGCACCTGCCATAGCCTCGCGTCGAAGTGACGCGGAGGTTGTTACCGTCGCGCACCGCGATGCAGCGAACCGACAGACCCTCGTCACGCAGGGGAACATCCCCCACCAAACGGACGACTACCTATCGGTTGCGACTGACCCGGACGTCGATGTCGTGGTCACCGCCTGTACGACAGCGGAAAACGTTGAACTTTGCCTCGCCGCCGTCGAACATGGAAAGCACTTGGTCCTCGTCAAGCCGTGCGCGATGACCGTGGCTGATGCCGAACGGTTGGCCAATGCAGTGGCGCGCGCAGGTGTCATGGCCGTGCCCTACGAGTCGCACACTCGCTTCCAGCCTCACGGACGATCAATCAGCCGCTGGATCCAAGAGGGTCTGATCGGCACCCCATTGTCTGCAACAATGATCAGTCGCTACTCAATCCACGGTGCCCAGCTCGATTGGCCCGGCCAACCGAACCCGAATGCGTGGTGGATGGACCCAGCACGCGTTCCGGGCGGTGGGTGGATGGATCATTCCATCTATCTGATCGACTGGCTTCGCTGGACACTTCAGGATGAGGTTGTCGCGATCACCGGAATGTCGCGGACCCTCGTCCACAAGGATCTGGATCCACAGAAAGAAGACTTTGGTGTCGCGCTCATCGAGTTTTCCCGTGGTGCCGTCGCAACGGTGGAGGTGACATGGTGCAGTCCCAGGGGAAATGGACTCACAAGCTGGCAATTCGCCGGCACTGATGGAAACCTGGTTTACGACGGCAGCATAAATCCATCAATCGTCGTCCGTTCGTCTCATGGAAATGCCGACGCCACCGCTTGGCAGACTCTCCTGCCAGACTCCCATCCCGTCTCCGGCAGAACCCCGAACGATGGTCGCGGCTACGCGGAGAGTTCATATCGGACATCGATGTCCGCCGGCCCGTTGGACCACCTCCTTGACTGCCTGGCAGATGGCACGCGCCCGATTGCGACCATCGACGACAGCGTTCTGACGCTAAAGGCGTGTCTTGCGTTTTACGAGGCGTCCCATACTGGCACGACGGTGAAACTCTAAGGTCTCAGTCCTTGTTCCCGCCCCGAGCTCGTTTTTAGCGATACCCGGGGCGGGACGTCCCTGACCCCAGTTCATGGGAGCCGTTTCTTCGCGATCAGGGAAATCCCCGACGTCTTCAGATGTACGTTCAGCAATCCTTCCCGTACACGCTCCCGCGTGACAAGAGGGACAATGCCAAATCTGAATTCGGATCCAAAATCTGTGCCTAGAGGCGTCGGTGTCCCAAAGCGGGAAACCAACGCCCCCGCCGCGAACGATTTGCCGAGCCGAAACCGACTGCTCAGGGTTCTAAACCTCGTCGATGGCAGCGCGCCCGATGCATGCCAGGCATGTGGCACCGTGGGAGCGGGCTCTGGTTGCGGGCCCATCCCGATTTGCGGGCCCGAAACCACAAAACTGGTTCCCCGAAGCTCGGAGGCGGGCCTAGCAGATTAGCGAAGATAACGAACCGAAGCTGTCTGCAATCGCACGAGACTACGCGCAGTCTGAGAAACGATAAGGGAGCCACCGTCTTCGGTGACTCCCTCTCGCGCGTATGGGCAGTTCGGGGTCTCATCCCCGCACGCTTGGATTTACTTGAGGAGTTGCAGCGCCATCTGCGGTGCCTGGTTTGCTTGAGCAAGCACGGCCATTGTCGACTGCTGCAGGATCTGGTTGCGGACCATCTCCGAAACCGACTGAGCAACATCAGCGTCACGGATACGACTGTTCGCAGCCCCGGCGTTTTCAGTCGCAACTCCAAGGCTGTTGATGGTGCTCTCCAGACGGTTCTGGTAGGCGCCGATTTTGCCCCGGGTCGTGCTTATGGTCTCGATCGCAGCGTCCAATGCGCTAATTGCACTGTTTGCACCTGACTGAGTGGTGATAGTCGCAGAGGTGCCAAGCGTGTTGATCGCCAACGTAGTGGTATCAGATGCCGCGATGGCGACTGCGATTTCGTTGTCGTTTACGCCAGTCTCCTTGTTTGCCCCGATGTGCAAGGACACTGCGGACGCTGCGCCATTCAACAGATTGATCTTGTTGAACTGGGTTGAACTGGCAATGCGATCAACTTCGGAAAGGAGTTGATTGACCTCATCCTGAATGTGAAGACGATCACTGTTTGAAAGAGTGTCGTTCGCAGATTGAACAGCCAACTCACGCATGCGTCCAAGGAGAGAATGCGTCTCATTCAATGCGCCTTCCGCAGTCTGCAGAAGGGAGATGCCGTCCTGGGCATTGCGCTGAGCCTGGTTGAGGCCCCGGACCTGATTCTTAAGTTTCTCACTCACAGCCAGGCCAGCAGCGTCATCTGCGGCCTTGTTGATTCTCAATCCGCTCGAAAGTTGCTCGATCGCGCGCCCGTAATTGGACTGCGACGTCGAGAGATTTCGCTGTGATGCGATCGACTCATAGTTGTAGTTGATGCGCAATGCCATCTAGGGGTCCTTCCCAGGCGGGGCTTTCCTCGGCACAATCCTTTGTGCCGGGCTGGTCGGCTGTCTAGCTCTTGTTCACCGTGTGAACCCAAGCGACTTCCGACCTGAGTTACTGTCGACATGCCGACAAGGGTCTGAAGGGGTCAAGCCGAAACTCGAAAACTTCGCCCCACACGGACACTCCCTTTCGGTCCAACGGCACCCGGATATCGGGGATATGATGGCGACGCGCGCCGCTCCATGCGGGATCATGCGCACCGGAGTGATTGCATGGGTGGTCTTGAAGGCAAGGTCGTTCTCGTGACTGGAGGAGGCCGGGGCATCGGCCGGGGTGTTGCCAGAGGCATGGCAAGGGAAGGCGCTCACCTGGCTATATCAGGAAGAACCCGCGCGACCCTCGAAGACGCCACAACAGAGTTGCAAGCCCTCGGTGCCGAAGTCTTGGCAGTGCCAACCGACGTGACGGACGAGAACGCGGTTGCAGACTTGTTCAAGGCGGTCATCGCCCGCTTCGGACGCCTCGACGTGCTCGTGAACAACGCAGGCGCTTTTGACGGCGGGGCGTTAGACGAACTTTCGCTTGACTCGTGGAACAAGGTAATCGGGACGAATCTCACCGGTCCGTTTCTATGCACCCGCGAGGCAATGCGGATCATGAAACCGCAGGGCGGCGGACGGATCATCAATGTGTCCAGCATCTCAGCACAGCGGGTTCGTCCACGTTCAGCCGCTTACAGCGCCAGCAAGCACGGCGTGTGGGGTCTCACGCAAGTGACCGCACTCGAAGGGCGCGACCACAACATCGCCGCCAGTTGCCTGTATCCAGGGAACACTCGCGTCGAACGTGCAAGTGCGACTACCTCGGTAGAGGCGAACATGAGTGTTGACGAATTGGCTCAGGCCGCCGTCTGGATGGCACTACTGCCGCCTCATGTGACGATGCTCGAAGCCACCGTGCTTCCGATCAAGCAGCCATTCATCGGCCGAGGTTAGAAAGGTTCCGACCGCAGTCAGGAACTCAAATCTCATCACAGACCAGGACACTTTATTGTGAAGATCAAGTCAATTCGTGCTGCCACCATCGACCTCTCACCCCGACCCACGACGTCCCCGCGTGTGCCAAAGCAACCGACTGACGGCTTCTCCAGTCCGATGCTGCGCTATCCGGAATTCGGTAGAAGCAGGTGGAATGCCACTTGGAAGCGCGTCGCAGTCGTCGTCACCGCGGACGACGGCACCGAGGGTTTCGGGTTCACGAACCACGGTGAACCAGTTCGTGAAATCATCAATGGCCACTTCGCGCCCGTTCTCACAGGTCAGGACTGCTTGGCAACTGAAAAGCACTGGGACATCATGCGACGCATCTCGGCGCCGTATGGATCAGCCGGACTTGCCAGTTACGCCATGAGTGCCGTTGATATTGCACTTTGGGACCTTAAGGGGAAGATTCTTGGTCACCCCGTCTACGAGCTTCTCGGGGGACCCCAGAAGGGCGCAATTGACTGCTACGCCAGCAACACCGACCTGGCGTATGGAACCGCGAATAGCATCGAGTGGTTCCTTGAACTTGGGTTTCGGGCGGTCAAGGTATTCCTTCGTGAAGGTCCGGAGGGTGGCATCGGCGCGGTCCGCCGGACTGAGGAATTGGTTGCGCAGACCCGTGAGCAAGTTGGACCGGACGTAGAGGTAATGGTCGATGCATGGATTTCTCTGAACGTGGAGCACGCCGTCCGTCTCGGCGAAGCCCTGCGTCCATATCGGATCAAGTGGCTTGAAGACTACCTGCTCCCAGAGGACCTGGATGGATACCAACGTGTCCGCGATCGACTTCCTGGCATCGTTCTTGCATCCGGAGAACACTGGTACACAATGCAACCGTTCGCCCACGCGGCGGCGAAGGGCCTTGTCGATATCCTCCAGCCTGATCTTGCTTGGTGTGGAGGTATCACGGCGGGCCAGAAGATTGCCCACCTCGCTGAAGCCCACGGCCTGACCATGATTGTCCACGGTGGAATGAACTATCCGTGGGGTCAGCATCTGTCACTCGCCATGCCGGCGATCCCAATGGGCGAGCGGTCTGAAGGCGTTTCTCCGCCTGGCGTGCCCCTTGAAGAGATGTCGCTGTTGCCGGGAACGGTGCCAATCCGGAATGGCCGGGTCCGACCCACCGACGCGCCAGGGCTTGGCCTCGAGATCAGCACCGCGTGGCTTGAGGCGCGCGCCTGACGCCCACGTAACCCAAGACAGGGGGACACCACGTACCTCTCTGAGTGTCCCCCTGCCCCCTTCGCAGCTATCCCCCGGTGGCGGTGTACCCGCCGTCGACGGGGATTTCCGCACCAGTCACGTATGAGGAGTCTTCCGAGGCGAGAAACAAGGCGACGTGTGCGATCTCGTCCGGTCGCGCTAGACGACCAAGGGGTGTCGCACCCTCGAACGATGCGCGTTTACCCGGATCCGCCAGATACGGCGCCTGCATTGGAGTCTCAACAATGCCGGGATGGATGATGTTCGCGCGGATGCCGTGCCTTGCATATTGAACCGCCAGCGACTTCGTGAGCGAGATCAACGCGCCCTTGGAGGCCGTATACGCGTCCTGGGGCATCGTAAATCCTCGCAACGCAGAAACTGACCCAATGTTGATGATCGAGCCCCCGCCAGCCGCGATGAGGTGGGGGATGCCGAATTTGCAGGCGAAGTAGACGCCCTTCAAGTTGATCCCCATCACCCGGTCCCACCACTCTTCCTCGGTGTCTATGACAGATTTATCGCGGTCCTTCCAAAGAACACCAGCATTGTTGTAGAGGATATGAAGTCCACCAAAGTGGTCGACCCCGTCCTCCACCATGCGCTTGACATCAGACTGCGTCGCGACATCTCCCGTCGTCGCGAACGCCTCACCTCCGTCGCGACGAACCGCGTCAACCGTCGAAAGAGCAGCATCGTGATTGATGTCGGCCACGATCACCCGGGCACCATGTTTGGCAAAGAGCAAGGCCGCGGCCTGTCCCTGCCCCATACCGGCTCCAGTAATCAGTGCAACCTTGCCCGCCAATCGTGGTCCGAACATGGGGTCTCCTCAGACTTGCTCAAAGTACCGGGTGCGTTCCCAGTCTGTAACCGCACGGTCATACGCGTCCGCCTCATGGGTAGCGGTAAGGAGGTAGTGCGCAACGACTTGCTCACCAAGGACCTCGCGGGCGATATTGCTTTGCCGAAGACTTGAAATCGCCTCACGAAGAGTGCCTGGCAAACGATTGCCGGCGCCTCCCTCATACGCGTTACCCGAGAACGGGTCGGAAAGCTTGAGGCCATGCCGGATCCCGTACAAGCCTGCGCCAATCGTTGAGGCAAACGCGAGGTAGGGATTGACATCAGCACCCGGCAGGCGGTTCTCAAACCTGAACGATGCCCCGTGTCCGACGACCCGGAAACCGCACGTCCGGTTGTCCCGACCCCACGTGATCGCGGTCGGCGCCCATGAGAGAGACTGGTACCGCTTGTAGGAGTTCACCGTCGGCGCAAAGAACAGCGCGAGTTCGTTCGCCAACGCAAGTTGACCGGCAAGGAAGTGGCCGAACAGATCCGACGGACCGTCAGACCAAAATAGGTTCGATGTGCCACTTAGGTCCCAGGCACTGGCGTGGATATGGCAGCTCGAACCGGCTTCATCAGGCCCGTACTTGGCCATGAACGTGATTGACCCACCCTGCTGTTCGGAAATCTCGCGGGCACCGTGCTTCAGGATGACGTGGCGGTCGGCCATCTCAAGGGCGTCGGCGTAGGCGAGGTTCAACTCAACCTGCCCCCGCCCCCATTCACCCTTCGTCCCTTCCATCGGGACACCAGCGGCCTCCATATGGTTTCGCAGTGGTCGCAGGATCGGTTCCTCACGTGTGCCCTGAAAGACGTGGTAATCCTCCAAGTACCTGGATACCCGCCGGATGCCGCGATATCCCTTCGCATCCGCCTCGGCATAACTGTCTCCGAACAGGTAGCCCTCGAGTTCGGAGGCAACTTTGAGACGAATGCCTAGCTTCGAGGCTTCCGCAATCTGCGCCCGCAACACTGCCCGAGGGGAAACGTCAACCACCCGGCCATCAGCGAACCGAGCATCCCCAATCAGGAGCGCGGTGCCAGGCAGCCAAGGCAACCGACGGGCCGTCGACCAATCCGGCTTGATGACGATGTCCCCATAGCCACGGTCCCAACTCGCTAGAAGGTAGCCGGGGAGCGGTTCCATCTGCATGTCAGTGGTCAGAAGGTAGTCACACGCATGGATGCCCTCGTCGGCGACGTGCTCCCGGAAATGCCTTCCAGTGACCCTCTTGCCCATGAGGCGTCCCTGCTGATCTGGAAACGCAACGATGACGGTATCAACCTCACCCGCCTGGATTGCAGCGTCTAGAACGGCCCGGTCAATCATCGTCGCCCACCGGGCGAAAGGATACTGCCGTCTGGGGGCAGCGCGTATGCAAGGGGTCTGTCAGTCCCCCCGCTGGATGCCATGCCGGGCTACACTGCGGGCCTGAGGAGACCAACCACATGACTCCCTTGCGACCAAACAGCCTGCAGACCGTAATTGACGCTACGACACCTATGGCACCTCCACGATGGGCCCTCCTGCAGCGTCAATTGCTTGAGGCACAGACCCGCGCATGCCATGAGTTCTATGCTCGGTACTTCGATGATCGCGGGTACCTCAACTGTGTACCGCGATGGTCCGGCGACGACGGCCCGGACGATGCGCTTGAGAACGTCCTGAACTGGACTGTTCTGCATGCACTTGGTGCCGACGACAGCATCCTCCATCTTTATAAGAAGGCGCTTGAAGGACATTTCCGCCAGTACACTGAAGCCAAGACAACGGACGTTGCTCTCGGGCGGGATGGCATGTACTTCCAGGAATTCCACGCTTGCTTCGACTGGTTCCACCACGGTGAGGCGTGGAGCCCCATCTTCCTTCAGGGGCTGTCAGATCCCAACGACCGGACCCTGATCGCACGGATGCGTCGCTGGACCGGTTGGTACATGGGAGAAAATCCGCACGTCCCCAACTACGACCCGGAACACAAGGTGATCCGGAGCTTCTTCAATGGGAGCCGCGGGCCACTCCTCAGGCCGGCAACGGCACTCGACTGGGCTGGTGATCCGATCGATGTCGAAGGCAGATTCGACGCACTCCATGGCGAACAGTCTTTCGACCAGATGCTCGAACACTTCCGCGACTACACGGATGTCGTGGGAGACAACCACGTCAACCTCGGTGCAACCACCCTCGGTCTGGCGGCGTACGCGCTGACTGGTGAGGAAAAGTACCGTGACTGGGTGCGCGATTACCTGAATGCGTGGGTCGAGCGAACTGAAAAGAACAACGGTTTGATCCCATCAAGTGTTGGCCTGGATGGAACCGTAGACAGCGGCTACGGGTGGTACGGCGGCGTCTATGGCTGGGGATTCTCAGTAATGCAAATCCCGTGGAACGGACGGGTTGCCCATCGTGCATATCACACCCGGACGCCATTCTCATTCGCCAACGGAGTCTTGATGACCGGAAACGCCGACTACGTGTCGCTGTTCCGGAGGATGATTGACAACGTCAATTCCCATGCGACGGTCCAGGACGGCAAGACGCTCTATCCGCACATGTACGGGAGGCTTGATCGCCTTGAAAAGATCAAGAACGGCGAGTCGCTGGCGGGACTGCCTGAAACCGGGCCCGAAGGGTGGTACGAGTACCGTGCTTCAAAGTTTGCGCCGAGCGCCTTCGCGCTTTGGTATTGGACGCACGACCAATCAGCCCTGGATTTGCTCGATCATGTCCCACCGTGGGTCGACTTCATAAATGGAAGTGACCCGACGTTCCCTGAACGTGCCCTGGAAGCCGACCTCGAGGCCCTGCGTCAGAAGGTTGAGGGGTTCCGCGCTGACCTCCGCTCCCCAGACACGACCATGTCCGATGACATGAACCACTTCAATCCGGCAACCATCGGTGCACTTACCCAATTGATGCTCGGCGGGATTCCAACCGGACGCGATGTTCATGCCCTACACGCCCAATTGCGCTACTTCGATCCTGCACGGCGTCGCGCCGGTTTGCCGGAGCAAGTTGCCGCACTCGTGGATGGAATGACCGCCGACGGTGTGACCGTGCATTTGGTGAACCTGGACCCGGTTGACGCACATTCGGTGGTTGTCCAGGGTGGTGCATACAACGAACATCGCCTTACCCACGTCCGCGATTCCGACGGGGGCGAACACAATCCCCAAGGGGTTCCGTTCGCCGTCAGACTTGCGCCGGGAGCAGCGATCCACCTGACAATCTCGATGGACCGGTACGCCAATCCTCCAACATTCTCGTTCCCTTGGGTCTAGTCCAAATCCAGACTGGGCGCCGATTCCGCTTCTGGCCCGGCGCCCCACGGAGATACATTCACCGAATCTACTTACAAGGACCAACCCAATGAAGCTCGGCCTGGTTACATATCAGTTGGGGAAGGACTGGGATGTCCCAACCATCATTTCCAATCTCACACATCTGAAATACGCAGGGGTCGAACTCCGTACCACCCACGCGCATGGCGTTGAGGAAAGCTTGTCGGCAGATGCCCGGGCTGACGTCCGGCGCCAGTTCGCTGCTTCGCCCATCGAACTGGTGGGCATCGGGTCAATCTACGAGTACCACTCAACCGATCAGTCAGTTGTCCGTGCAAACATCGAGGGAACGAAACGCGCGTTGCAACTTGCGCACGACGTAGGAGCCGGTGGGGTAAAGGTACGGCCCAACGGGGACAACCTCGCATCTGGCGTCGCAATCGAGGCAACGCTTGACCAGATTGGCCACGCGCTTAGGGAATGTGGTCAAACCGCTGCAGATAATGGTGTGGTCATCCGCCTTGAGATGCACGGGTCTGTCGGCGATGCAATTCACATGCGACACGTCATCGACGTCGCGAACCACCCGAATGTCGTCCTCTGCTGGAACTCGAATACTCGGTTCGATGTCGACGAACATGGCTCGGTGAGTCACGATTTTGGCTTGGTGAGTGATCGGATCGGTCTTGTGCACTTGCACGACCTGACTGACGAGGAATATCCGTGGTCTGAGCTTCTGTCACTTCTGACGGCAACTGGGTACTCCGGCTACTGCCTGGCGGAATGCGCGCCAGAGAGCAGCGATCCGAGCCGGGTTCTGCAGTACTTCCGGTCCCTATACGTCTCGTATGGAGGCAAGTGAGCAAACTTTGCCTTCAACCGGACCGCGCGTCGGCAACTCCGCGGTCCGGTTCGGTTCCCTAGCGCATCCCGAGGTGACTGCGAAGATCCATTTCGGGGGAGCGCAACCGGTCAAACAGGGTTGCCTCCTTGCGCCGAACCTCGAGGGCGCGGTCGTAAACCTGATCCGCAACACCGGGGGGAATGGCCAATGTGCCGTTCTCGTCCGCATGGATCACGTCACCCGGGTGGACCGTCATTCCGTCAATGACGACCGGACTATTGACGTCTAGCCACCGAATCTTCCCATGCATTGGCGAGATGCCGGCAGCCCAACAGGGAAGAGGCACGCCCCGCACTCCCTCTATGTCCCTGATGCAACCGTTAGTCAGGTACCCAACCGCGCCGGCCATCCGCATGAAGGTCCCCATGCCGTCGCCGATTGTCACGGTGTACCGGGGACGAACCCCAACGGACTCGATAACCGCGAAGATGGGAACGTTCCCTCCATGTCGGTCTGATGCTTCAACCATCAGGCGAAGCCAGTCGTCAAAGAGCGAATGAGGGTCGTCCATCCCCGGGGATGTCGTATCCATGCGGGCGGTCACCGCGATGCCAACCCTAGGACCCGCCTCAGGCATCAGGCACCGAATGTCGGGTCCGGTGTATCCAAATGATGGGTCCCGAACCTCGAGCAACTCCAAGCCATTCGCCACCGTCGGCGTGTCGAATTCGACAAGACGCCTGATTGCATCAAAGTTCATCGCTAGAACCGTCCTTTCCTACCTCGATAAATCCCGAACCCGTGCCGGCCCTCAACCCCGAGCCGAGAACTCCATAGCATTCCGATAACACGCCATCCATGCCAACTTCTCACAATGGAAGTGTCGCAAACGCCAGACGACGACTCGATCAGTTGGTCTGAAACACAGCCAGGGTTCACCTGAGGATGGGAACAAAATGAGCCGTCGACTACTCATTTCTATCGTCCTCGCAAGCGCCCTTAGCGCTTCTTGCGGACCAATGAGCCTAGACCGTCTGACCGCGCACGGATCCAACAAGCCAGATGATTCCAACTCGGACGCGCAGCCAGCGTCTGAACGATTCGTTTTATCAAGCCCGGACGCGCCACAAGGCATTCTTGGGATAGACCAAACCTGTGATGGTCGAGGCGAAACACCGGCAATCAACTGGAGCGGAGCTCCGCAAGGAACCGTCTCATTCGCTGTGACAATGCATACTCAAGTCAATATCTTCGAGTCCCACGCCTACCTTGTTGTGTACGACCTTCCTCAGTCGGTACATGGTTTGCCGACAAATAGCAGGGAAATTGGCATATTCGGGGCAAACAGCATTAACAACCGGCGCGAGTACGCACCACCCTGTTCCAAGGGCCCAGGGATGAAGGATTACGTAGTCACGGTTTTTGCGCTCAATTCCGTGCCGAAGGTGACGGACCGAAAACAGGGCGTGACCCGGCAAGAGCTTCTGTCCAGCATCAGCCATATGACACTGGACAGCGCAACACTCAAGATCAGCTACGCACGACCAACCAATCCATGACAGCGTGTTGGAGAAGGACTCTGACGGGCATTAGTCTCGTGTCGCGTGATCGCGAGACGTTTCAACCGATCGAGATGTGGACGCTTGAAGCGGTTGCGCACCAGAATTTCTCGATGTACCCGACGACGAGGTCTGTAGCCTCTTCATGGGACACATATGGAGACTTCGCTGGATTGTACATACAATCCGTGAGATCCCTCAAGAGGATCGGCGAAAACCCCCACCTGACGAGTTGCTTGATGGCAAATGTTCGGTTTAGGATGCACATGTTGGTGTGGACGCCCGCAATGATGACTTCTTCGATTCCGCGGGCTGAATAGTATTTCCACAACTCGGTCCCGTCGGCTGACACGACATCACACGCGTCGTCAATCCCAATCGCTGCATGCTGGCGTGTCCACGGGTATGGCATGCCTTTCTTATGCTTGGGATGGTCGGGGTCCGGACAGGTGTCGCACGGGTCGGTCGCATCGATCGGCAACGGCGGAACCTTACGGGGCCTGTCTGCCGGGGGAGACGCGTTAACTGAACTAGAAACCGTCAGTAAGCGCTCGCGGGCGGGCGTCCCGTCATAAAAATCTATGGTGTCGGAGGGTGCGTGGACGATCAACGCGCCCGCGCTACGGAACCGCTCAACCACCATGGCGATACCAGGCAAAAGGCGGGCGAGACGCTCTTCGGCTCCCCGGCAGGTATGCCGATCCCAGACATCACACAGCACGAGTGCCGTGCGGGCCGGATCGCACTCCCGAATTGTCTCGCTGGTTTCCCAAACGCGATACCCACCACGCTCTACCAAACGTTGCACGCGTGCCTTGATGTTGATCACCATCTGGTTACCCACCCTTCGAGTTCGCCCCTAGCCCAAGCGCAGTGCCCCCCATTCACCATGCCCGTGATTGGTGTCAGGCAGGCAACTCCTGCACCTGTCCTGCCGCCCCCTGCATGATGCCGTCCAATTCGCCGAGTACCTCGTCGTCTATCGACAAGTCGAGTGCGCCGAGATTGTCATCAACCTCGGATGGTCGACGGCAACCGACCAAAGCCGTTGCGACAACTCCATCCCGGAGCACCCATGCCAATGCAAGTTGGGGTAGCGAAACCCCAACTCGTGCGGCAACGTCCATCAACCGATCCACAACGTCGAGGTTTTGTGGCAGGTTCTCTTCGGTTAGGAGGGGTTGGCGGAATGCCATTCCCCGGCTCCTCCAATCAGTTGCGTCCAGTCGGGTGGCTCGATCCCACGTACCTGAAAGAAGCCCGTGAGCCAGCGAACCGTATGCCATGACTGAGATATCCAGCTCCCGGCAGGTCTCAAATGCGTGTACCTCCCATCGGCGGTCGAACAAGTTGTAGCCCACTTGATTCGTGACCAGTGGTGCCAACTGCTTGCACGCACGCAATTGCAGTGGCGAAAAGTTCGAGACACCAACGTGCCTCACCTTTCCGGAATCGCGTGCGCTAACAAGAACCTCCATCGTTTCATGGAATGGCACGTTCACATCCGGCCAGTGGACCATCCACACGTCAAGGTAATCGGTCCGAAGTCGACGCAATTGCTCGTGGAGACCCCCGGGTCCATCAAGAATTGCAGCCCGTGAACTATCCCGCCTGAACGGCCGCGGGTTTGCTTCCCAGTCCCAATGCAAACCGCACTTCGAGACCAGGACGATGTCCTTCCGCCGCGGTCCGAGCATTTCACCGAGGACTGTCTCAGCGCGGCCATGTCCGTACGCGGGTGCCGTGTCAAACAGTGTCACTCCGACGTCAATGGCGCGGTCAACCGCAAGGGCCATTTCTCGATCATCAATCGGTCCGTAGTCCTCCGCCCCCATTGGCCAGCAACCGAAACCGATGGCGGAAACCAGCGGGCCGTGAGACCCCATCGCCCGGTACTTCATTGCTGATCGGTCCCTTCCGCCTGAGTTCCAACCCGTGCCGGCAACTTCATCACTGCGATCTATGCCTAGGGGCCAAATTACCCGTAAATCCGGTGACGTGCGAGTACGCCCTCATCGAGGGTTACGCCAAGGCCAGGTCCAGCCGGCACCGCGAGCATCCCGTCACGGGGAATTAGCAAGTCCCCAGTCAAGTCAAGTTGCTGCGATGGCATGACGTGGGGCACTGGAACCTCCTGGATCAGGAAGTTCGGGATCGTCGCGTCAAGGTGGAGCGACGCCGCAAGTGCGATCGGTCCATACCAGGCATGGGGAGCAACTTGCACAAAGTGACATTCAGCCAAACTGGAGATCATCCTGGCTTCAAAGATGCCACCACAGTGCGCAACATCCACCTGGATCACTTCGACCGCCTGATGGTTCAAGAGATCCTGAAATCCCCATTTGGTGTACACCCGCTCGCCCGTGGCCAGAGGGACTGCAACCATGTCACGGACCTTGCGCATCGCCGCGGGGCTTTCCGGTGCAACGATTTCCTCTATGAAAAATGGCCGGTATTCTGCGAGCGAATTGGCAACCCGTATCGCCGCCGCGACGCCAAACCGGCCATGCGTGTCGATGGCAATCTCCACATCGGGACCAACTGCGTCTCGGACCGCCCCTACGATCGCACCGACGTGCCTGATGCCCGCCTGATCAATCGTGTCCCTGATCGTTCCGAAAGGAGCGATCTTGATTGCACGGTAGCCCCGCGCCACCGCCTCGAGCGCACGGTCACGGTACCGGCCCGGCATGTGGGACCGCTCCCCTTGGGGAAGGAAGGGATCGGATCCAAGCGAGAAGAACATATGGTTCGCGTAGACAGGAACCACGGTCCGGATTGCGCCGCCGATCAGGTCGTAGACAGGCATACCCGCCGCCTTGCCCTTGATATCCCAAAGGGCATGCTCGATCCCGCTGATCGCCGCAAGCAGCAGATTGCCACCGCGGACGTTGTGATACCGCGCATACATCCGCTGCCAAAGGTCTTGGATGCGTCGCGGATCCTCACCAACAACCCAAGAAGCCAACTGCCGAACGACAGATGCCGCCATGAACGGCTCGGTAGTGGTCGCTTCGCCGTAACCGAAGATTCCGGTATCGGTATCAACCCGCACGAAACACCAGACCCTTTCAAGCCCGGCGTCAAACAGGATCGGCTCAAGCGCGGTAATCCTCACGGTTCCACCCTACCTTCCTATACATAGATGCGCCATTTGCTGAGGAAATGCGGTCGACGCCAGTCTGCAACTGCAACCAACGGTGACTACACCCGAGGGACCTCGGAACCATGGCACTCACCCAACCGCAAACTATCTCACCATTTATGCCTTGCGCACCCGCCTCGGGTGACATACGCTGCGGCTGAGTGGAGAGACTGGCATGACCGAACCAAGACCAGCCTGGGACCGCGACAGTCGCGCGTCATTCGCGTGGACACCGGGACCCGCTGAACACCAGAGAAGTCGTCTTGCCCGACTAATCGAAGTCGCAGGCTTGACTTCCCTGGACGAGTTCAGGCGCCAAAGCGCAACTGACCCGGCATGGTTCTGGCAGCAGATGATCAAGCAAATTGGGGTTGTCTGGAAATCTCCGCCATCGCGCACCCTTGACCTATCGCGCGGGCCTGAGTTTGCCACCTTCTTTCCAGACGCGGGGTTCAACTACACCGAACAGGCGCTCGACCACTGGATCGAAAACGGGCGTGCCGACCACCCCGCCATCGTCTGGGAAGGCGAGGAAGGTTCAACGCGCACCCTCACCTATCGCCAGTTGCTCGCCGAAGTGTCAAAGGCATCTCACGGCTTGGCCGCTCTCGGGGTGCGCCGCGGGGATCGCGTTGGAATTTTCATGCCATTGATCGTCGAGTGTGCGGTCGCAATGCTTGCTTGTAGTCGGCTCGGAGCAATCTTCACTCCAATCTTCTCGGGGTTTGGCGCCTCGGCGGTTGCGACGAGGCTAAACGACTGCGACGCGTCAGTGCTGATCACGGTTGACGGTGCATACCGCCGGGGCAAGGCGGTGAACCTGAAGGCTGTCGCAGATGAGGCGGTAGTCCTCGCACCGTGCGTCCAAAGAGTTGTCGTTGCCCGTCGCCTGTCTATAAGTGATCGTGGCACGGCACCGTGGGTTGAAAGTCGCGACCACTGGTGGGATGACGTCCTTTCTGGCCAACCAGTTCACCACCAAGCCGCGCCCACTATGGCAAATGACCCGTACATGGTGATTTACACGTCTGGCACCACTGGCCAACCAAAGGGCACACGACACATCCACGCCGGGTTCCCAATCAAGTCGGCTGCCGACCAGATCGTCCTGTTCGACGTCCAGAGTGACGACCGGGTTTGCTGGTATTCCGACCCGGGATGGATGATGGCGCCGTGGCTCATCAAGGGCCCATTGTTGCTCGGCGCGACGGTGTGCCTCTACGACGGCGCTCCCGATTGGCCTGACGCAGGGCGGCTGTGGGAGTACATTGCCAAGCATCGGGTGAGCGTGTTCGGAATTGCCCCGACAGCGATCCGAAGCCTGATGCGACACGGATCGGATCCGGTTAACCGCCACGACCGGTCGTCGTTGCGCGCGCTTGGGTCGAGCGGTGAACCATGGACGCCTGAAGCATGGTGGTGGTTCTTCGGCGAGGTCGGTCAGGGACGATGTCCTGTCATTAACTATTCCGGTGGAACCGAGATATCCGGTGGCATCGTGGGATGCACCACCATCGAACCCCAGCAGCCGTGCGGGTTCACCGGCGCCGTTCCAGGAATGTCGGTGGACGTCATTGATCCTGATGGCAACCCGGTCAGAGGTGACGTTGGTGAACTCGTCGTCACACAACCGTGGGTCGGCATGACCCAGAGTTTCTGGGGCGGACCACCGCCAGGCCATCCACAACACAATCCTGCACGTCAAGCCGCCGCCGATCGTCGGTACCTGGAGACGTATTGGACCCGTCCAGACCAATCGGGGACCTGGGTACATGGAGACTGGGCTCAGATCACTCCGGACGGAAGTTGGTACATCCTTGGGCGGTCTGACGACACGATCAAGGTCGCTGGCAAGCGACTGGGACCCGCAGAAGTCGAGGCGTCGGTGCTGTCCCATCCCGATATTCTCGAGGCGGCGGCGTGTGGGTTACCAGATGATCTGAAAGGCGAAGTCCTCGCAGTGGTCGCGGTCCCTCGCAATGCAAGTGATGCGAATGAGCCTGCACGAGCGGCTAGCCTAGCGACCCAAGTCGCGGAAATCGTCGTTCGGGATCTCGGCAAGACCCTTCGCCCAAGCCCTGTCCTGATCGTCTCAGAACTTCCCAGGACCAAGTCTGGAAAGATCATGCGTCGGGTCGTCCGCGCCGTTCTGGCATCCGACCCGAACATGGGCGATTTGTCGGGATTGGACAACCCGTCAGCGATTGAACTTCTCAAGACCGTCGTGGCTCGCTCTCACTGAAAGGGCGCCTCCGCCAAGGCCGAAATCATCGACCGACGGAAGCACCAAACCGCAATAGAGCCCAAGCGTGGGGCGATGTGGCCCCGACCCGTCAATCTGCCGAAGGGGGCCAAGACACCGCGGCCTTCGCTTGGTTACTCGGGCCTCTATCTGCCCATTAGTTGGAGATCAACGGATTTCTGTCCACGTTATGTCACGAACGACGTGAGGCAGGCACTTTGGGCGTTAGCCGAGTTCCTGATCCTGGCTAAGTTCCGCTTCCCAAGACCGACCGGTGGCATGGGCCGCCCAATCAGCAAACTGGGCTGTTCGCATGATGGACAGGAATGCGGGACGCCAGTACTCGAAGTCGCCGTTGTCTTCGGCCTCCGCCGATATCGTGAACTGGATGTCCTTCAGGTACATCACCCGAAGCCACCGTCTCCACGTCAATCCCGCGCCGTCCCCGACAGGATCGGCAACATATGAGTGCTCGAGCTCCAAATCGACCATCGCCCCGACGGAGTCGGCGATTGATCGCTCGATTTGCGCGGAAGCAATGGATCTGACCCCTGCCTCAAGGCCCTCCCTCAAGATGATGGCGTCGTCGGGTTCCACGTTCGTCGGCAACTGCCGAGCTTCCACGGATACAACTGCACGACACGGCGCGAACGGCGGAGGCGTCAACTGGACCGGCACCCCGTCGGTCGCATGCCACTCACGCGGATACAAAAGGGACACATGGTTTACAAGATCGCGCCACGCAATGAATCCCGTGAATGACGGGCGCGGGGCGTCGTTGACGGAAGGCGGTGTTCGATCTGGCATTCGTCGAGTGTACGTGAGAGAAGCGGGACTCCAATATTAAACAGACGATGCGGGAACCAATCCAAATCGATCAGGGTTTGCAAGCCAGTTTGCAAATCGGTATCTTGCGTTCCGAACCTGAGACTTAGAGTCGAACCCGACTTGAGACTCGATTGTGGTCCGGGTGCGTGGGGACGCACCCAAAGTTTTGGAGGGGTTGCGATGCTCATAAATGACTCAGGCTTGAAGGAATCTGTGAAGGGCGGGAGTCGCCGTGACTTGCTCCGCAAGATGGCTTTTGGGGTGGCAGCCGCCACCGGAGCAAGCTCATTCCAGGCTAGCGCTACCGCGTTTGCTTCCTCGGACGAACATGGTGGGAGCCATGGTACTTCCCTGACTGGTTCGTTTCAGGGAGCATTCAAGGAAGCGCCGATGCTCGCCGACTTGGTCAAGGCCGGCAAGCTTCCATCCGTCGATCAGCGCATACCTTCAAATCCACGCGTCATCAAGCCACTGGAAGCGGTCGGCAAGTACGGTGGAACCTGGCACCGCGCGTACCGGGGACCGTCCGACCGGGTCGGACCATCCAAGTTGGTCGAGGAAATGCTGATCGACTGGGATGCTCCCGACACCAAGACCATCGGCCTTGTTGCCAACTTGGTTGAGAAGTGGGAGCAGAACGCCGACGCATCAGAGTACGTGTTCACGTTGCGCCAGGGCCTGAAGTGGTCAGATGGAGCCCCGGTCACTACTGACGACGTGATGTTCTGGTACCAAGACATCAACCAGAACAAGGACATCCGCCCCAACGCCGACCCCCTGATCAGGCAGAAGGTTGGGGCCGAGTACAAGCTCGCGACCATCGTCGCGGTTGATGCGACGACGTTCAAGGTGACGTACGCCGCCCCGAACCCGCTCCTTCCGATCGCGATCGCGAAGACAGGTGGGTTCCCGAACCCTCCGGCATTCCTTGCACCATCGCATTACCTCAAGAAGTTTCACCCGAAGTACGCGAGCGTTGACGACCTCACCAAGATCGCGACTGAGAAGAACCTTCCGGCATGGCAAGCCCTCTGGGGTGATGCCGGAAACATGGAAGGCGCGATCGCTTTCTGGTTCAAGAACCCAGAACTGCCGACACTCCTGCCTTGGCGGGTTACGGTCCCGGCACCGGCAGATCCGTGCGTTCTCGAACGGAACCCGTTCTACTGGCAGGTTGATACTGAAGGAAACCAGCTTCCCTACATTGACAAGATTGAGCATGCGTTCTTCGAAAGTCTCGATGTAGTCAATCTGTGGGTCGCCCAGGGAAAGATTGACATGCAGATGCGTCACATGTCTGCAGGATCTTATGTCTTCCTGAAAGAAAATGAGGCCAAGGGCAAGTACCGCGTGCTCAACTGGCGCTCAGCTAGCACGCAGGCGTACTTCCCCAACCAGAATTGCCCCGACCCGGTCTTGGCGAAACTGTTCGCCACTCCCGAGTTCCGCCAGGCGATGAACATCTCCATCAACCGGGATGAAATCGCCGAGATCGTCTACAACGGCCTCGGGGTCGGACGTCAGGCCAGCCCGGTAACGGGTTCTCCCGAGTTCGATGCCGACCTCGTGAAGATGTGGACCGAATACGACCCGAAGAAGGCGAATGACCTTCTGGACAAGCTGGGCCTCACCAAAGGCTCGGATGGGATCCGCAAGCGTCCGGACGGCAAGGCCCTGGAAGTCGTCGTCGAACACATCTCACCGACCGGTTCTCCTGAGAATGATCAACACGAGTTGGTCAAGGGCTATTGGGAAGCGATCGGAATCCGGGCAACCATGAAAGCCGTCGAGCGGTCACTCTACGAAGAGCATTGCCGCACCGGCGAGATCGAAATCGGCAACTGGGGCTTTGACCGGTCTTCAGTGGTCAAGGCAGATCCAGGGCGCTGGCTTGGAACAATCACCGACGGACCATGGGCGCCAACGTACGGTAACTGGTACGCGAAAGCTCCGTTCAAGCAGGAAGAACCACCCGCAGACCACCCGATCCGCAAGATCTGGGACCTGTGGGATCGAGTGCAGGTCGAGCCCGACGAAGCCCGTCGAAATGCCCTGTTCCAGGAACTGCTTGGTGTTCACAAGGCAGCACCGATGGTCATCGGAGTTGTCGGCGAAATCGTCGCGCCGCAGATTGCGTCGAATGCCTTCGGCAACACCATCGCTGGCTACATTGCCGACGATACTCTCCGTGACTACGGCCTAATCAGCCCGCAACAGTTCTACCTCGGGCGCGCCTAACCGCGAAAGTACCGCTTCAGGCCAGTGGGAGGATGAATGTCGTGAACGGCATTCATCCTCTGGTCAATCGTGTGTCACCTAACTTCCCCGGTGAAACCCCCGCCGTCGCGAGGCACCAATGCTTGCGTACACGCTAAAGCGTCTTCTGCTGTCCATTCCCACGTTGTTCGTGATTTCCCTGCTTTCATTCGTGTTGATCCAGTTGCCGCCAGGAGACTTCCTGTCGACATACGCTGCAACACTGGCGTCCATGGGGGAGCAAGTCAGCGGGGATACGTTGGCTTTGCTCCGAGAGGCCTACGGTCTTGATCAGCCGATGTACATCCAGTACCTCAAATGGATCGGCGGGATCGTCCTCCGAGGTGACTTCGGGCTTAGTTTGGAGTGGCGTCAGCCTGTTGCTTCGCTGATTTGGGAGCGGATGGGATTGACCATCGCCCTCACGCTTTCAACGCTGGTCTTCACGTGGTTGCTCGCAATCCCAATCGGGATCTATTCGGCAACGAACCAGTACAGCCTGCTTGACTATGTGTTCACGACCATCGGGTTCATTGGACTTGGCGTTCCCGGGTTCATGCTCGCCCTCGTGGTTATGTGGGTCTCTTTCTCGTACTTCGGTGCCGACGTCGGTGGCCTTTTCTCAGATGGCTACAAGAACGCGCCATGGTCATTCGGACGCGTAATTGATCTGCTATCACATCTCTGGATACCGATGGCGATCCTGGGAATGGAAGGTTCTGCCGGTCTCATCCGGACCATGAGGGCGAATGTCCTTGACGAACTCCATAAGCCTTACGTCACCGCCGCCCGTGCCCGGGGCCTTGACGAGACGGTGCTCACCTACGAGTACCCAGTTCAGGTCGCGTTGAACCCGTTCATCTCGACGCTCGGATGGGCGCTGCCCGGTTTGGTGAACGGTGGCACGATCATTTCCGTGACCCTGAGCCTGCCGACCGCGGGTCCGTTGCTTCTCCGGGCGCTTCAGTCACAGGACATGTACCTGGCTGGAGCCTTCATCCTACTCCTGGGAAGCCTGACCATCTTTGGGACGCTCATGTCTGACCTTCTCCTTGCGTGGATTGACCCTCGCATCCGCTTGGACCAGTAGGAACGATCGGTGACATCGACCGCCTCCTCAATGCCGCCTCCGGCTTCAGCGCTTCCGGATCCACGAGCCCCTCTGCCAATCGCAACTCCTCGAACCGAGGAGAGCAAGGTGTTGGTGGCATCCCAGTGGAAACTGATGTTCTGGAGGTTTCGCCGCCACAAGCTCGCGATGATTTGCACCGTGGTAGTCCTTTTCTTCTACGTAGTTGCCCTGTTCGCTGAAGTGATCGCACCGCTCGACCCGAACAAGGTCTACAACCTCTACCGGTATGCGCCACCCCAGCCAATCAGTTTCCAAGACAAAGAAGGCGGGGTTTCAATTCGCCCGTATGTCCTCGGAATGAAAAGTTCCCGGGATGCCAACACGCTTCGTATCACGTATGTTCCTGACCCGACCAAGCGTTTCCCGGTGAACTTCTTCGTCAAAGGCGAGAAGTACAAGTTCTGGGGAATCTGGGAATCGGATGTCCATCTCCTGGGGCTTGCGCCTGACGCGCCAGCAAATACTCCGTTCTTCCTGCTGGGAACTGACCGGCTTGGAAGAGACATGTTTTCGCGGATTGTCTACGGGGCGCGGATCTCCCTTTCAATTGGCCTCGTCGGAGTCCTGCTCAGCCTAGTCTTCGGGATCCTGCTGGGAGGCATTTCTGGTTACTACGGTGGGTGGCTCGACGCCGTGATCCAGCGCATCATCGAGTTCATCAGATCTCTTCCGACCATCCCGGTATGGATGGCCTTGGGAGCCGCGATGCCTCCGAAGTGGCCACCCGAATATGTCTACTTCGGGATCACGATCATCCTCTCGCTCCTTGGCTGGACAGGCCTTGCCCGGGTCGTCCGTGGCCGGTTCCTCGCCCTGCGTGAAGAAGACTTCGTCCTGGCTGCACGGCTCACGAACTGCTCTGAAAGCCGGATCATCTTCAGGCACATGGTTCCAAGCTTTGCAAGCCACATCATTGCCAGCATTACCTTGGCCGTGCCCGGAATGATAATGTCCGAGACCAGCCTGAGTTTCCTCGGACTGGGTCTCCGCTCTCCGGTCATCAGTTGGGGGGTCCTGCTTCAGGAAGCCCAGAACATCCAGACCGTCGCACTGTTCCCGTGGCTTCTGATCCCTGGCGCCGCTGTGATCCTGATCGTTCTTGCATTCAGCTTCGTTGGTGATGGGTTGCGCGATGCCGCTGACCCATATGGACGATGAACGTGCGCACTCCACCGCAAATTGCCATCGACATCGCGCATCCGGTCCTTCGTGAGCAGGAAGCGAACGCCAAATGATGACTTCGACTGATGCCGTCCGGGTCGGCACGCCCAGTGCGCCGCGCGACATGGACACGCCGGTCGTGCTCGACGTGAACGACCTTCGCACCCACTTCACATTGCCAGCTGGGACCGTCCGCGCGGTCGATGGCGTGAGTTACCGACTGCACCGCGGACGGACGCTTGGGATCGTCGGTGAAAGCGGTTGTGGCAAGTCCGTAACCGCCCAGTCAATCCTTGGCATCGTGCCCCGTCCGGGGAAGGTAGTCAGCGGAAGCATGGTGCTCACCCGTGCAGACGGATCTACCTTGGAACTTGCGGGGCTGGACCCAAAAGGCAAGGTGATCCGGAGCGTTCGAGGGAACGAAATCGCTTACATCTTTCAGGAACCAATGTCAGCCCTGAGCCCAATCCACACCATTGGGCACCAGATCACTGAAGTTATCCGACTACATACAGGGGCGAACCGTGACCAAGCGCGGGAGCGTGCCGAGACGGTCATGCGTCAGGTTGGCCTTCCTCGGCCAGATGAGGTCCTGGGCAGGTATCCGCACCAGTTATCCGGGGGCATGCGCCAACGTGCGGTTATCGGAATTGCCCTTGCATGCAGCCCGAGCATCCTGATCGCAGATGAGCCCACAACCGCCCTCGACGTGACCACGGAAGCGGTCATTCTCGACTTGGTCCGCAGTTTGCAGGACACAACGGGCATGGCAATCCAGTTCATTACTCATAACCTCGGAGTGATCGCTGAAATCGCAGATGAGGTCGTGGTGATGTACATGGGGAGGCAAGTGGAACGTGCGTCGGTGACCGACCTATTCCTGCGCCCCCAACACCCGTACACGCAGGCACTCCTTCGCAGCATGCCCCGCCTCGGGAAGCGCGCGCAAGCACGACTGGAAGCCATTGAAGGCATGGTTCCGGATCCGTTCAGTGTGCCCGCCGGTTGCGCCTTTCACACGCGGTGCCGGCATTACGTTCCAGTGCGCTGTGATCAACCCGAGTACCTTGAAGTCGCCCCAGGTCATTGGGTCCGATGCAGCCGTGCCGGAGAGGTAGCCTGATGACGACGAACATTCCAGTCCAGACTGGCACCGCTCCGGCCGGCGCGGTGGAAGGCGACCTGCTTGTGGTGCGCGACCTCGTCAAGCACTTCCCAATCAGGAAAGGCTTCTGGTCAAAGATCGTTGGCCAGGTCAGGGCGGTCG
>Ga0209190_1000343_pt1 | contig 34142 bp, 33 predicted proteins | sample M_140205_XF_Meta_FD_187315 | JGI IMG/M metagenome (GOLD analysis project Ga0209190, IMG submission 187315) | Freshwater microbial communities from Lake Montjoie, Canada to study carbon cycling - M_140205_XF_MetaG (SPAdes) (version 2) | ecosystem: Environmental > Aquatic > Freshwater > Lake...
CGGTGGTTACCTCCGCTCCTAAGCGGCTCTCGGCCGGAGCCGCTGTGACCCTGCGCACCCCGCGCTCAATTACTGTTCTGGCAGATGGGTCTTCGCGCACTCTTACGACTACGAATCTGACTGTCGGTGAGGCCCTTTTTGCTAGCGGGGTAGCGATTGGCGCGAACGATGAAGTAACTCCGCCGGTAGGTTCGGCTGTCGCCAAGGGCCTCACGATCCGAGTAACGCGCCTATCTCAGGGCGAGCGAGCAGTACTCGTTGCAGTACCTGCAGGCGAGGAGCGCAGGAACGATGCATCCCTCAATGTGGGGACGACCAAGGTAATAAGACCAGGGGTAAACGGCCAGAATCGGGTTGTCTATCGAGTCTCGTTACGTGATGGGGTCGAGACTTCTCGCCAAGCGATCCGAACCGAGGCTGTCGTAGCTCCCGTAGCGCGAATCGTCGCGGTCGGGACTCGAAGCGTAAGGCGCAGTGCAGCCTCAGGGGCTGGTGCCCCCGCAGTCCAAGGCACTAGTCGCAGCGAGTCTGGTCAAGGAACTCATTATGCTTTTACCTCCTCTTCGTGCGCACATAAAACATTGCCGTTTGGGACTGTGGTCAGGATCATCAATCTCAATTCAGGTGCAAGTACTACCTGCACAATTAGAGATCGCGGCCCGTTCGCAGCTGGTCGCATCATCGATATGTCGCTAGATACTTTTGCTCGAATAGCGCCCCTCTCTCAGGGAGTAATTCCAGTTCGCATCGAGTGGTAGGCCAGACAGAGATTTACTCTAAAAGTATTCACTCCAAAAGTATCGACTCCATTCGTGAGCCCAATAGTTATGCCATTACTCACGCCAGTAATCCGCGTCGAGGGGCACTAAGCCTGCGACTATTCGGGGCGTGATTCTCCCGACCGCTACCTCTATTAGGGCGCTACTTGCAGAGCATGGTGCTGCGCCGAGTAGAGCCCTAGGTCAGCATTTCTTGGCGGATCCCAATACCGCCCGCAGGATTGTCCGACTCGCGGACCTTGAGCCAGGTGCGCGTGTATTAGAGATCGGGCCCGGGGTTGGTTCACTGACCGCCGCGTTGCTCGAGGCAGATGCACGCATTACTGCACTTGAACTCGACCGACATGTCCTGCCGTTACTCGACGCAGTACTCGAGAGCACAGGGATGGCTGATCGCGTCAATGTGGTTCATGGAGATGCGATGACTGCAGACCTCGCTGCCATTTGCGGTGAGTCTCCGGTTATTTGTGTATCGAATCTCCCATACAACGTGGCGACGCCGATTGTGATGCGACTCCTGAACGAAGCCCCGAATGTGACGCGCCTTCTTGTGATGGTGCAGCGCGAAGTTGGAGAGCGCATGGCAGCCAAGGTGGGTGGGCGTGAATATGGCGCGGTGACTGTCAAGATTGCGTTTCATGGTGTAGCTCGGATGGTCGGCACTGTTGCACCCTCTGTATTCCTCCCGCCTCCCAAGGTCGACTCCGCTCTTGTGCGGATTGACCGGTATCCCCAATCAGTGGTTGATGTTTCATCGCGTGAAGCGCTGTTTGGAATCATTCAGACGGGCTTTGCACAGAGGCGAAAGATGCTTCGTAGAGCGCTAGTTCCTCTGTTCGGCGATCGGACTCTCGAGTTGTTGGAGGCGGCAGGGATTGATCCTGCTGCGCGTGCTGAGACGATCGAACTTGAATCATGGGCTGCATTAGCAAGGGCTGCCGAGGCATGAGGGCAAATGTAAAACTCACCCTTGCTCTGCATGTGACAGGCGTCCTGCCGAATGGCTACCACTCACTTGATGCATTGGTTGTGGAGGTAGATGCCCCGAGTGATGTCGTTACGTTGGATGAGAGAGGAACAGGCATCTCGTGCAGCGTCCATGGACCGACTAGTCGAGGGGTTCCATCGGACGACTCAAACCTTGCGGTGCGCGCCGCCCTCGCACTCCTCCCCGAACTAAAATCTCTCTCGATAGATATAGAGAAAAATATTCCATCGGGTGCAGGGCTTGGTGGCGGCTCATCCGATGCGGCAGCAGTCATACGCGCTCTCTCCCTGCAGTATGGAGTCTCGGATGCCCGTGCTGAGGAAGTAGCGCTGAGCCTCGGTGCGGATGTCCTGGTCTGCCTTCGAGGAGGCGTGAACCGAATGGAGGGGGTAGGCGAGATCGTGACTCCACTTGCCTCGCCCGGGGAGCTCTCGCTTTTGATAGCCGCTGCGCCATTTCAATGCTCCACGCCAGCGGTCTACCGAGCATGGGACGAGATGGGTGGCCCCATCTCACATCGAGTTATTGAGGCCCCAGGGCTATGGGTCAGTATCTGGGACGGGGAGTGGCGAAATGATCTAGAGCCCGCGGCCGAGAAGGTGGCTCCAGATCTATTTGAGTTCAGGATGATGGTGGAGGCGGTATGTGGGCGCCCCGCAATTCTTGCTGGAAGCGGCTCCTCCTACGCAGTGGCGATGCCTGATCCTGGCGTATCCGCTGCTGCAGCGGCCCAAATTGGAGCCATGAAAGGATGCAGCGCCTGGTCCGGACGCGTAACGACCGCCCCACAGGAGCGGTCGATTACATAGATCAAATCGAGACTGGGTTTGGCTAGCGACCCTGCTGGCGACGCGCCCAACGCGTCTTCTTCAACAGTTTCTTGTGCTTCTTTTTACGCATGCGCTTGCGGCGCTTTTTAATTAGTGAACCCATGAGGCTCGGAAACATACCCGCAAGATGCTCCGGGTGTCACATCGCGCACACCCACGGTTCGGAAGGGCTTGGCGGGTAGTCTCACGGGATCAGCGTCCGTCGGGGGTGGTGTAACGGCAGCACGGGGTCCTTTGAAGTCCCAGGTCGGGGTTCGAAACCCTGCCCCCGAGCCCGCTATCAAGGGCATACTGCTATCTAGGCGGTATGCCAAGATCGTGATAGGCGAGTAATAAAGCGAGTGCCAGCGAGTATTAAAGAGACCAAATATATAAAGCGCTGATCAGTGGATAATCCAGTAACCAGAATAATGAGATGGAGGAGCGAGCAGAGATGGCGGTAAAACGGCCTCTGGCCGCAATCGTGCTCGCAGCGGGCGAAGGAACGCGTATGCGCTCTGAGACCCCAAAGGTTCTGCACCCTCTCGCCGGGCGCCCCATGCTTGCGCATCTAGTCGATGCTTTGACCGCTTTAAGTATTGACGAGATGCATATCGATCGTGTCGTCGTGGTGGTTGGGCATGGAGCCGAGCGTGTAACGACGACTCTTCAGGGTGCGATTAGCACGTCAACGCCGGTCGACTTCGTTGAGCAGCCCGTGCAACGCGGTACCGGTGACGCTACCGCCGTGGCGCTCAGCGCATTCTCTCAGGATGCAGGGATCGATGAAGATGATGTAGTTGTTCTCGTCGCCGACGTTCCACTACTTCGCACGGAGACGATTAAGGAGTTAGTGCTTCTACATCGCAAGAGCGATGCCGCGGCGACACTGCTTACGATGCATCTAGAGGACCCCACTGGATACGGGCGCATTGTTCGTGATGCAAGAGGACTAGTAGCACGCATCGTGGAGCAATCCGATGCCGACGAGAGCGAGCTAGCAATCACGGAGGTCAACCCTGCTATTTATTGCTTCAAGCGCAGCCTCCTTGCTCCAGCGCTCCGCCGCTTAACCGCCACAAATGCACAGGGCGAGTATTACCTCACCGACGTAATCGGAGTACTTAGAGAGGCGGGGCATAGCGTCTCTGCCTTGACCGCTGATGACCATCTTGAGTGCATGGGTGTAAATGATCGAGTCCAACTAAGCGCTGCGGAGCGAGTGCTGCGCGAACGTATCAACACTCGATGGATGCGTGATGGGGTGACGATGGTCGATCCGAGTGCAACATATATAGATGCAAGTGTCACTCTCGAAGCCGATGTACGGCTCCTCCCGGGAACCATTCTTGAGGGTGATACAAGAGTTGGCACCGGCGCAATCATTGGGCCTAATTCTCGACTCATCAATACGCAAGTGGGTGAGCGCTCAGTTGTGCAGAGCACGAATGCTCGCGACTCTGAGATCGGCCCCGACTGCACAGTGGGCCCCTACGCCTCGTTGAGGCCAGGGACCAAACTTGCAGCAGGCGTCCACGTTGGTACTTATGTAGAGCTAAAGAACGTTGAGGTAGACGAGGGTGCGAAGATCCCTCATCTTGCATATATCGGGGATGCAAAAATTGGCGCTCGCTCTAATATCGGAGCGGGGACCATCACTGCGAACTATGACGGCAAGATGAAGCATCAGAGCGTTATTGGAGCGGATGTTCGCATCGGATCCAATACGGTTCTGCGTGCACCAGTAAGTATTGGCGACGGTGCGTATACCGCCGCTGGATCAGTTGTTACACGCGATGTCCCACCAGGAGCGCTCGCTAAGGGTGTTCCTGCCGAGATAGACGAAGGTTGGGCCGACCGGCTCGAGGAAGGATCCTGAAATGGAACTCGTACCTACTAAACGGCTTCAACTCTTCGCAGGGCGAGGCAATGCTGAGCTCAGCAATGAAATATCGGCTGCGCTCGATGTTCCTCTAGGAGAGGTGGTCCTCTCGACATTCGCTAACGGCGAGATCTACTGCCGCTATGGGGAGAGCATTAGAGGCTCAGATGTCTTTATTATTCAGAGCCACTGCGAGCCAATCAACGAGCGCGTCATGGAGATGCTGATCATGATTGATGCGGCAAAGCGTGCATCTGCAAAACGCATTACAGCGGTGACTCCCTTCTATGGCTATGCGCGGCAGGATCGCAAGGCCGAGGGGCGCGAACCAATTACCGCTCGACTGATTGCAGATCTCATCACTGTTGCTGGAGCAGACCGTGTCGTATCCGTCGACCTCCACACAGGTCAGATTCAAGGCTTCTTTGATATGCCGGTTGATCACCTCACTGCTGTTCCGCTTCTTGCTGAGTATTTCGCAAAGGGAATTACTCCCGGCGAAGAGGTAACCGTTGTATCTCCAGACGCTGGCGGAGGAAAATTGGTTCGCCGCTTCTCCAACTACCTTGCTGAGTACGACATTGCAGCTGAGCTTGCGTTTATTGACAAGCGACGCCCAAAGGGGACCCACAACATCGCTGTCGCCAATGAGGTGGTCGGTGAGGTCGCTGGGCGCCACTGCGTGCTTGTCGACGACATGATCGATACTGCAGGTACCGTGGCCGCGGCTGCTGGACTCCTAAAAGAGCGTGGCGCTGCATCTGTGCGGGTTCTTGCTACCCACGGTCTCCTCTCTGGGCCAGCTATTGAGAGACTCAAAGCGGCCCCGGTTGAGGAGGTAGTTGTGACGAATACAATCCCGATCCCCGAAGAGAAGCGCTTCGACCGACTGACGGTTCTCTCGATCGCCACGATCATCGCCGATGCCCTTGATGCTGTATTTGAGGACACCTCGGTGAGCGAACTCTTCCGCGGAGACAACGTTTAACACGCTGAGCCCGGCTTCGGGTAGCCTTGCGAAGCCCGAATTTATGGGCTAAATCCTCTCCGTTTGGCTGAACGCCTACTCGGCGGGCCACAATAGGAATCCCACAAACACTTTAAGGACGCATAGCGCCATGACTGACGCAACTCTTCTCGCAACTAATCGAACCTCACGCGGCTCCGGCCCCGCTGGCCGCATGCGCAATGTAGGTGACGTACCCGCAGTTATCTATGGCCTCGGTGCGGATACCGTGACCATCTCCGTCTCGGCCCGTGAACTTGATCGCATTCTCCACTCAGATACTGGGGTCAACAGCCTTATCTCCCTGAGTGTCGAGGGCGAAGAGGTTCTTGCGCTTGCTCGTCAGATTCAGCGACACGCAACGCGAGGCATCCTTCAGCATGTTGACTTCATTCGCGTGCGCCGTGATACAGCGGTATCTGCTGAGGTGCCTCTGCACTTGGTCGGCGAAGCGCCGGGAACCAAGCAGGGCGGAAAACTTGAGCAGCAGCTCTTCACAGTGACTGTCTCCGCAAAGCCCGACAAGATTCCTTCGTCAATTGACATCGACATCTCTGGCCTTGAGCTAGGTGACCAGATCCACGTCGCCGACATTCCAGTCAGTGAGGGCGTCGTGATAGCACTCCCCGGTGACGCACTTGTCGTCCAGGTAGCGGTTCCTCGTGGTTTGACTGATTCCGAGGGTGCCGAGGGTGCAGAGGGTGCCGAGGGCGCAGAGTCCGCCGAGGCCTAGTCAATGCCGCGGCGCTCTCCTGATGCGGAGCGGCGGGGTACCCCGGCCGACTACCTGGTAGTTGGTCTAGGAAATCCAGGCGATGAATATGCTCGTACGCGCCACAACGTAGGCACAGATGTTATTGAGATTCTCGCTAAGCGTCACTCTGCGAAATTGCGCAAAGGTAAAGAGCGTGCCTTCGTAGACGAAGTTCGTGTCGGCGACCTGAGGGTAGCGATGGCAATCCCACAGACCTACATGAACGACTCCGGAGATGCGGTTCGCCTGCTCGCTCACCGCTACGGCGTGACGATCGAGCAAATAATCATCCTTCACGATGAGCTCGATCTTCCGGTGGCGGCGCTGCGCATCAAAGAGGGTGGTGGCCTCGCTGGGCACAATGGACTGCGCTCCATTAAGTCGCATCTGCACTCTGATGCCTTTCTCCGGGTGCGAATCGGAGTTGGGAAGCCAACTAGTAGTGCTCAGGGTGCAGACCACGTCTTGGATCGCTTCTCCAAACGCGACCGCAAAGAAATTGACGTGACCCTTGAACTCGCTGCAGATGCTGTTGAGGCAATTGTCTCAGATGGTGTCGAGGCCGCGATGAACCGATTCAACTAAGACCCCTCGTGCCGACGCCCCCTCTACACGCTCTCCCAGCGCTCCTCTATGAAGACCCCGCAGTTATTGCCGCTGCGGCTGTGGCGGAGTTGGTCTCCGTCCCGGATGTAGCGCGCCCACTCTTCATCGCTGCATTGAATCGGCTGACGGGTAGGCGCCCTCTCCTAGTTGCAGCGCCTACAGCCGCTGAGGCCGAGCGCATAGCGGGTGACCTGATTCCGTTGCTTGGCGCCGAGGCGGTTGAGTTGTTTCCAGCATGGGAGACGCTGCCCTTCGAGAGGGTCTCGCCGAATCTTGAGACGATGGGGCGAAGGCTTCGTGTTATGTGGCGCCTACGCACTGACGATGAAACGCTCTCTGTAATAGTTGCTCCGGTGCGCGCTCTCGTGCAGAGGCTGGGTCCTCACGTAGAGGATGTAGAGCCCATCATCTTGAGCGCTGGAGAACATGTAGATCGCGATGCCCTTGTTCAGAGCCTTGTAGAAGCCGGTTATCGACGCGAGTATCAGGTTGAGGCGCGCGGCGAGGTCGCAGTACGAGGATCGATCGTTGACGTTTATCCATCAACCGCTGATCATCCGGTTCGCATTGATCTCTGGGGTGATGAGGTTGAGCGCCTCTCTGGATTCTCCGTTACAGATCAGCGCTCAACGCGCGACCTAGATACGGTAACGATCTTCCCCGCAAGAGAGTTGCTGCCTACCCCAGAGGTTAGAGAACGCGCAAGACTTCTTATTAGCGAAGCACCTTGGGGCCGCGAGCAATGGGAGCGACTCTCTGAGGGTCAGACCTTCGACGGGATGGAGTCGTGGCTGCCGTGGCTCTCGGGTGATGAGCATCTGCTTACCGATCTACTGCCCGCCCGCTCGCAGGTGCTTTTGCTTGAGCCTCGAAGACTCCGTGATCGAGCAGGTGATCTGTTAGCCGACGAAGATGCCCTTGCCGGTGTGCTTGCAGGAACATGGGGTGCAGAGCCCGATGCGCTCGCCCGCCTTACCCTGAACTTCGACCGGCTCCTGAGTCGCAGTAACGCGATGGTCACAAATATTCTCGGAAGCCCAGACCGCCCTGAGACTCCACATTTTGCAGCCTCTGCTTTTGATCCGGTAGTCGGTGACGCTGAGGCTCTGGCAGACCGGGTCCGCCAGCTTCGTAACTCTGGCGTGCGCGTTGTTGTTGCCGCTGAGGGCCCAGCGAGCGCGCGACGCCTATCTGAGGTCCTCACCAACGAGAACATCGATGCTCCTTACTTGGAGATCCCTCTCGTCACGGCGGGTGCGGTGAGTGTTGTTGTCGCGCCGATAGAGCGAGGTGTTGTCTCCGTAGCCTCGGGCATTGCGCTCATTGCAGAGGCGGATCTATCTGGGAGGAGACGAGTTCACCGCAAAGCTAGAGGTGCTCGCCGCTCCGCTGATTACTACGACGATCTAAAGGTCGGCGATTATGTCGTTCATCAGGTGCACGGTGTTGGGCGTTTTGAGGGGATGGGGAAGCGCTCCATAGGTGGAGTGGAGCGCGACTACCTCATGCTTGCTTATCGAGGTAGTGATCGCTTATATGTCCCGACTGATCAGATCTCAACAGTGCGTAGATATACCGGTGGCGATAGCCCATCCCTCTCTCGAATGGGTGGCGCCGAGTGGCAGAAAACTCGAAGCAAGGTTCGTAACGCGGTAGCCGCAATCGCTGCTGAACTCGTGACGCTTTACCGAACCCGTCTGGCTACACCAGGGCATGCGTTTGGGCCTGATACGCCGTGGCAGCGCGAGATGGAGGATGCCTTCCCATACGAAGAGACGCCGGATCAAATGCAGGCCATTATCGAGGTTAAAGAAGATATGGAGCGCTCGACTCCGATGGACCGGCTTGTCTGTGGCGATGTTGGTTACGGCAAGACTGAGATCGCTATCCGCGCAGCCTTCAAAGCGGTGCAGGAAGGTAAGCAGGTTGGGGTATTAGTCCCGACAACGCTGCTTGCGAATCAACATGGTGAGACTTTTCGTGAACGCTTCTCGGGATTTCCAGTGCGTGTCGAGGTGCTCTCTCGTTTCCTAACGACGAAGGAGCAGAACGTCGTTGTTGAGGGAGTGACTACAGGGCAGGTCGATATCGTCATCGGTACCCATCGCCTTCTCTCCGAGGACCTTGCATTCAAGGACCTAGGGCTTCTAATTATTGATGAGGAGCAGCGATTTGGAGTCGAGCATAAAGAGAAGATCAAACACCTACGTGCCCATGTTGATGTTCTTACTCTCTCGGCGACTCCGATCCCACGCACGTTAGAGATGAGCCTCACTGGAATCCGAGACCTCTCATTGGTGCAGACGCCGCCAGAGGAGCGTCAACCGATTCTCACCTATGTAGGTGAGTACGACGAGCGGGCTGTCTCTGAGGCGATTCGACGCGAGCTCCTGCGAGAGGGGCAGGTCTTCTATGTCCATAACCGGGTGCAGGATATTGACCATGTAGCAGAGCAAATCCGTGAGCTAGTGCCAGAGGCGCGCGTTGTGATTGCTCATGGGCAGATGGATGAGGGGTTGCTCGAGAGAACGGTCATCGATTTTGCGGATCGGAAGTCAGATGTCTTGGTCTGCACAACAATCGTCGAGAGCGGTCTCGATCTTCCGATGGCGAATACCCTGGTGGTCGATAGAGCAGATCTCCTTGGTCTTGCACAGCTTTATCAATTGCGCGGGAGGGTTGGGCGACGCGGTCACCGCGCATATGCATATCTCCTGCACCCTCGAGATAAAGCACTATCAGAGGAGGCATACGAGCGGTTGAAGGCGATCGGCGAGTTTACGGATCTTGGTTCGGGGTTCAAACTCGCCATGCGTGATCTAGAGATTCGTGGTGCTGGAAATATGCTTGGTGGAGCGCAGAGTGGGCATATTGCCGCAGTCGGATTTGATCTCTACTGCGAGCTTGTCACCGAGGCGGTTAGCGAACTAAAGGGTGAGCGCATTGAGCAGCCGTTTGATGTGGTTTTGGACCTGCCGGCCGATGCACATCTTCCCCGCGATTATGTCGAGCGTGATGATGTGCGCATGGAGGCATACCGCCGCCTTGCCGGTGTAGAGAGCCCTCAAGATGTCGATGACATTGAGGCCGAGTGGCTAGATAGGTATGGGCCGCCACCTGCAGCAGCAGATGCGCTCCTCGATGCAGCGCGACTGCGCGCCGAGTGCGTGAGGCTGAGAATTAGCAACGTAAGCATTATGCGTACAACAGCGAGGCTCGTCGGGCTCTCTCTCCCTGAGAGTCGTAAGGTACGCCTAACACGCCTTGCCCCGAAGTCCATAGCGAAGGACTCGGAGGTTGTGATTCCTTTAGACGCCGCTCCGAACCGTGTTGTTGGTGCTTTAACTGCACTCCTATTGGAGTTAATTCCTCCTGAGGACACTGCCCCAAAGAGTTGAAATATTCGAGGATTCTCGGAGCAACGGCCTAGCCCGAACCCACTAGACCCCTCGGGCGCCGGTAGCATCTCCAATTCATGAAGAATCGATCGCTCAGACTCATCTCGCTCTTACTCGTCTCTCTTTTTGCTGTTACCGCTAGCGCATGTGGTGCGCTTGATGGGTATGCAGCAAAGGTCAACGGAGAGGTTTACTCACAGGCGGCCTTCAAAGCCGACCTAAAGGCACAGCGAGACAACAAGGTTTTTTATGACACCGTGACAAAGGCAGCTGGGACTACTAGCAGCGCCGGCACGATTAGCACGCAGATCGCGAACGACTGGTTGACGAATGTTGTCTATCAACTAGTTCTTAGCCAGGCGGCCAAAGAGAAGAAGATTAATCTGACCGATCAGGATCTAAGTTCCGTTGAGGCGGAGTTTGCCCAGAGCACCGCCGGGTGGAGCGCCTTCCCTAAGAGTTTTCGCTCAAAGATTGTGAAAGCAACTGCGCTCACTCGCGGCCTTCAGGCCAACATCGTCGGGGAGCGCTCGCCGAGCGAAGCAACCGTAGAGGCTTTCTACGCACGTAATGCCGACCGCATCTGCCCAAGTCAAAAAGTTGTCCTACATGTTCTCGTCGCTACCCAGCCTGAGGCGATTGCTGTCGAGAACTCACTCAAGGGCGGAGGAGACTTTGCTGCGATTGCAAAGGCGCAGTCGACGGATACAGGTTCGTCCGCGGCTGGAGGAAGCCTTGGCTGCCTAGCCGCAGGGAGTTTTGTCACAGAGTTTCAGAATGCAGCAGATGCACTTGCTCCCGGAGAGACCTCCGCTCCAGTGCAGTCGCAGTATGGCTGGCATGTGATCCGCGTTCTCCCTGCGAGTTACGCGTTGCTGACTGATCAAGTGCAGCAGGCTTACTCGCAAATCGCCCAATCAACCTTTAATACATGGTTCCAGAAGAAGCTAGCGAAGGCCGTAGTCAAAATTGACTCCTCATATGGAGTCTGGGCGAATGGCAAGAACGGTTATGCCGTTTCTTCTAAGCCGGCCCCCAAAGTGCGCGAACTGCCGGCAAAAACCTCTGGTTCACAAGGCATCACGGGCGCTACTGGTAACTCAACGCCGTGACTCCACAAGTCGTTGTCGTCGGGCTAGGCCCGGGAGGCGCCGACCTAGTGATGCCGCGAGCATTAGTTGCACTGAGAGGAGCCCCTGTGCTGGTGCGCACTGAGCGCCACCCTGCGGTCCAAGAACTGCGAGATGCAGGGATAGAGATGCTCTCGCTCGATGACGTCTATGAAACTGCTCCCGATCTTGATGCTGCGTACGCGGAGATTGTGCGGCGCGTTATTGAGGCAGCAGTTTTTTCAGGGAGTGTCGTGTATGCAGTGCCGGGGAATCCGGGGGTTGCAGAGCGTGCTGTAGGGATGCTGCGCGTGCTTGCAGCTGCCGGAGAGATAGAGCTTGAGATAGTGCCAGGGCTCTCGTTCGTAGATATTGCTTGGGCTCGCATCGGGGTGGATCCAATGGCAAATGGTGCGCGAGTTGTAGACGGAAGAAACTTTGTCGTATCTGCCGCAGGGCGAAGTGGAGCATTACTGATAGCGCAGTGCGACTCTAAATTTGTACTCTCAGACGTGAAGCTTGCGTTGCTTGAGGTGCTCCCTCCGGAGTCTGAAGTGCTTGTTCTGCAGCGTCTAGGCCTTCCGAGCGAAGCAGTTTTCTCCCTCGCTCTCGAAGATCTTGATCGGCGAGTAGAACCAGATCATCTAACTTCAATCTACGTAGATACCGGCGAAGCATTGGTAGCAGGGGAGTTCGCAAGGCTTTTCTCGATCGCTGAGCAACTACGTGCTCCCGGCGGTTGCCCTTGGGATGCAGAGCAGACTCATCGTTCCCTATCGCGTTATTTATTAGAAGAGGCGTACGAGACAGCGGAGACTATTGAGGGGCTATCGATTGATGCTCCAGCAGGCGAGGCTGATCTCGATGCTTATGCGCTACTCGCCGACGAACTTGGAGATGTTCTCTACCAAGTTGTGTTCCACTCAATTCTCGCTGAGGAGGCAGGGGCCTTCACGATGGCGGATGTCTCGCGAGGAATACAAGACAAATTAATTAGGCGCCATCCACATGTCTTTGGTGAGGTTGAGGCGAATACCTCAGATGAGGTCCTTGCGAATTGGGAGATGATTAAACAGGAGGAGAAGGGCACATCCTCGATAATTGAGGGGATCAGCGCATCGCTCCCCAGTGTCCTCTACGCACTAAAACTTTTTCGCAAGGCAGAGACACTTGGGCTGCTCCCCGAGGGGCGTGCTGGCGCACTCGCTGAGTTAGATGCGAGCGTTGATGCGGTCCGTCAAGGCGTAAGTGGTGCCGATGATCCAATCATTGGGGATTTATTAGCCGCAGCGGTTGCCCTATCGCGTGCGGACGGCGCCGATGCCGAGGCCGCTCTCCGGGCATGGACTAAGCGTTTTCGAGCACATTTTCTCGCTACAGAGGCCCTCGCCGCATCTGAGGGCGTCGATCTTCGCACCGCCGAGCCTGGCGTGGCTCGTGCGCTCTGGGGTCGGGCTGGTTAAGCACAGGTGGCGCGAGGGTGCCCATGCGTGCTCCAATCCCTAGATGGCTACATACGAAGTCCTTGGAAGTCAGGTCTCTACACCGGTTGAGATTCGCGATGCGAGATCTTGGTTCTCCACATTTGCAGTGCCGCTCGATAGCGCTCGCGACTTAATTTCGTATAGCGGTCTCGAGCCGTCCCCGATCATGGGTAAGCGCGCTCTAGTGAGTCTTGGATTCGTTAGGTATGTGGATGGAGATTTAGGCCCCTATCACGAAGTGGTTGTCGCCGTAATAGTGAGCGCACCTGGCAGCAAGAAGAGTGGCGAGACTGGTGCGTTTATCCATCAGTTGCCCGTGAACCAGCCGTTTACCTGCGCTGCTGGGAGAGGAATCTGGGGCTTCCCGAAGTTTGTTACAGATATTGAGATTGACGAAGGCCTCCATAGGGATACCGGGACACTCAAGATCGATGGCGAACTGGCACTAAAGATCTCTATTGGGCACGGTGTACCAACCCGCTTGCCAGACACATCTCTAGCTGCGTATTCATGCGGCGATGGAGTGCTGCGTCGAACAGAGTGGCGTCTTGACGGTGAAGGATCACGCGGGCGGCCGGGGGGCGTGAAGATCGAACTAGGCGATAATGCATTCGCAGATGAACTGCGCATACTTGGGTTCCCTCGTCGAGCGCTTATGAGCGGATCAATGCGCAGGGTGCGTATGACCTTCGGAGATGCTGAGGTTGTTGATCTGGAGCCACCAAGTACCACCGACGGATCAGATTCAATCGTGGGAGTAAGCAAGTGACATTCCGAGGTCGCGTAGCCTTAGTTACCGGGGCTGCAAGCGGTATTGGTTTGTTGGCTGCCAAGCGTTTGGCGGCTCAGGGAGCGCTCGTCGCTGCTGTTGATCTCTCCCTTGAAGGCTTGGCGCCGGCTCTAGAGCACTCGCCAAATGTGCATGCATACGCCGCAGATGTAACCGATCAGAGCGCAGTAGATGATGTTGTAGCCCGCATTACAAGCGAACACGGTGGAGTCGATCGACTCGTTAGTGCCGCAGGCATTTGTCTTCCAGGGCTGCTTCAAGATCAAGCAATAGAAGATATTTCTCGTGTCATGGATGTGAACTACGGCGGCAGCGTTCGGATGGTTAAGGCAGTACTTGATGGAATGATTGAGAGAAGTCGCGGAGACATCGTCTTGATCGCATCTTTGGCTGGGTGGGTTCCGTCATATCGCATGGGGGCATATGGAGCCTCCAAGTTTGCGGTGGTTGCATTCGGTGAAGTGCTGTCGCATGAACTTCTCGGCACTGGGCTCCGCACGGTTGTCGTCTGCCCGCCGCCGGTGGATACGCCGATGCTCACCGGGATCAACGAAGCCGACCCAAGGGCACTTGAAGGGCTCCCAGGGATTGAGGCCAGAGAGGTTCTTGACTCGGCGGAGGCAGCCCTCGAGCGTGGAGAACTATTCGCATTCCCTGGCCCTAAAACACGTCAAGCAGTGAGGACTCGGCGCCTTACCCCCGAGCTCCTATGGCGACGGCTCTCTCGCGTTGAGAATGGCCCAGCGCGTCAACCTCGCCACGGCGCTCCCCCCGCTTGATCGGGATAACCCCTAAATATCTGAGGAGTATTAACCCTGATAAACAGCCACATGTCAGCCTCACAGGGCTACTCTGTCAACATTAACCACAAGATTTCCCAGAAGATTTTAAGGATTTAAAGGCCCGAGTTCAGCCCTTAATTTTCGGGGTAGAGAGAGACGCTATGAGTGCAATTGCAGAGGTAAATGCTCGCGAGATACTGGACTCGCGCGGAAACCCAACGGTCGAGGTAGAGATCGAGCTCATCAGTGGGGCGCGCGGCCGCGCTGCTGTCCCGAGTGGAGCAAGTACTGGTGTGCACGAGGCCGCAGAGCTTCGTGATGGTGGCGACCGTTACGCCGGAAAAGGCGTGCTTCGCGCTGTAGAGAACGTCAAGCAGGAGATCGCCGACGCGATTATCGGCCTCGAGTCTTCGGAGCAGAGGGTGGTCGATTACACGCTCATTGATCTAGACGCTTCGGAGAACAAATCTCGCCTAGGAGCCAATGCGATTCTTGGTGTGTCCCTCGCTGTTGCGAAGGCATCAGCCGAGGAGAGCGACTTGCCACTGTTTCGTTATGTCGGTGGTACGAATGCCCGCACGCTGCCTGTTCCGATGATGAATGTTTTAAACGGTGGAGCCCACGCCGATACGAATGTAGATATTCAAGAGTTCATGATCATGCCGGTAGGTGCGGCATCATTTAGCGAAGCGCTGCGATGGGGTACCGAGACCTACCACGCTCTCAAGTCATTACTTAAAGAACGCGGGCTAGCAACAGCTCTCGGCGATGAGGGCGGTTTTGCCCCGAGCCTTGAATCGAATGAAGAAGCAGTTGTGCTTTTAGTAGAGGCTATTGAGCGCGCTGGGTATAACCCTGGAGCGGAGATTGCAATTGCCCTCGACGCAGCCTCGAGCGAGTTCTATAAAGACGGCCAGTATGCACTCGCAGGTGAGGGAAAATCGTTCTCCTCGGCTGAGTTCGCAAGTTACCTCACAGACCTAACTTCGCGTTATCCGATTATCTCGATTGAAGATGGTATGGACGAAGACGACTGGGATGGATGGAGCGCTCTAACCAAGGCGGTTGGCGATCGTGTTCAATTAGTCGGAGACGATCTATTTGTAACCAATGTGGAGAGGCTCGGGCGAGGCATTGAACTCGGAGTAGCGAACTCCATTCTGATCAAGGTAAACCAAATAGGAACGCTGACCGAGACGCTAGATGCGATAGAGCTCGCAACGCGATCCTCTTATACGTCTGTGATGTCTCACCGCAGCGGTGAGACTGAAGACACAACAATCGCCGATCTAGCGGTCGCAACAAACTGTGGACAGATCAAAACTGGGGCACCTGCCCGTAGTGATCGCGTAGCGAAGTACAACCAACTGCTCCGTATAGAAGAGGTACTCGAAGAGGCCGCCACGTATCCAGGCCTGAGCGCAGTTGCGCGGGGGAGTAGTGGGGGTCGCTAATGGCGATGTTGAAGAAGAAGGCACCGATGAAGAACGCACCTAAGAAAAAGGGGCTGGCACCCGAGACGCGCTCCCCAAGAAAAGGTGCGACCGGCCCTAATCAAATCCCTAAGTGGGGGAGAATTGTTGCTGTTTCTGTAGGGTTAATTGCACTATTCGCTGTCCTCGCATATCTATTCCCCGTGCGTTCATATATCCATCAGCAGAATCGAATCAGCGCCGCCGAGAAGCAATTAGTCCTTCTCCGGACCCAGACCAAGATTCTGAGAGATCAGAAGCAGTTACTAGAGTCCCCCGCCGAGATTGAGCGCATTGCCCGCGCTCGCTTCGGCATGGTTAAACCAGGGGAGCAGGCATGGGCCGTAGTCCCCGGGTCAACAGGTGCCACAGGTGGCGTGGGTGTAACAGGATCCACTTCCCCATAACGAAGCGATGCCCCTTACACTTCAATGCGTGCCTACCAACCCAGCAGACCTTGAAGCTGTAACCCTCCTTCTAGGGAGAGAGCCGCGCGCAGAGTTTGAGGTAGTGGTGCGTGGAGATAATGGTGATCCTGTTGTCCTCAGGAACGCATCACTTATGTATGACTCCACGCCGATGCCGACTCTTTACTGGCTCGTAGATCCTGAACTCAATCGGCGTGTCGGGACGCTCGAGGCAGAGGGTGGGGTTCGTGCCGCCGAGGCTGCAGTAGATGCAGCGGCGTTGCTTGAGGCCCACGATGCCTATGCGGCCAAGCGAGATGCCTCTTTGCCTGAGAGTTACCAGGGCCCGCGTCCATCCGGCGGTGTCGGGGGTACGCGCATTGGCGTGAAGTGTCTACATGCCCATTATGCGAATTTTCTCGCAGGGGGAGTCGACCCAGTAGGCGAATGGGTAGAGAAGAGACTCTTGAGCGAAGTTGAGGAGTCTGAGTAATGAGATGTGCAGCGATTGATATGGGGACAAACTCAACTCGTCTTCTTGTTGCAGATGTTGAGGGATCTGGCGCCGAAGCAGATGTAAAGACTCTTGAGCGCCTGATGACTATTACTCGCCTCGGCGAAGGGGTGGCATCGACCCGGAGATTGAGCTCTGCGGGCATTGAACGCGTCTGTGTAGTGCTTCGCGAGTACCGCGGCGTAATGGAGAGCATGGGGGTAGAGCGTGTGCGTGCAACTGCAACGAGTGCCGCACGTGACGCCGAGAATCGCGATGAGTTTGTTAAAGCTGTAGAGGATGCGCTCGGGTTTGCGCCAGAGATCATCACAGGAGAGGAGGAGGCAGCGCTCTCTTTCCTTGGTGCAACGGCGGGCCTAGATGCGCCTGGACCATTTCTTGTTGTTGATATCGGCGGAGGCTCAACAGAGTTCGTGGTCGGCACCGATAAACCAGAGGGGCTCATCTCTATTGATGTCGGGTGTGTTCGAGTCACGGAGACATTTCTTCACTCAGATCCTCCACTTCCAGACGAACTCTCAAATGCTGTGCAGGTATTGCGTGATCACATGGCTGATGTCGTACGAGAGGTTCCAGGGGTACGCGACTGTGCGACTCTTGTAGGGCTTGCCGGCACTGTCTCAGCGGTCGCTTCAATCGAGCAGGGATTAGTCGAGTACGACCGATCTCGTATCCACGGCTTTCGTATTACTCGCTCAGCAGCAGAGGATGTTTTCCGAACTCTCGCCACTGAGTCGCTAGAGCAGCGCAGATTCAATCCAGGTTTAGAGACTGAGAGGGCATCAGTAATTGTCGGAGGATGCATAGTTCTCGTATCTGTGCTTAGGTCCCTTGGGTATGACGAGGTACTGGTATCCGAGTCCGACATCCTTGATGGGGTGGTACGGATGCTCGCAGCTACTTAGCGCTAGGTACGATCTTTAAATGATTGAGCGACTGTTACTAGGCCCTGGCCCCTCGAACGCCTACCCAGAGGTGCTTGAAGCTCTCTCGCAGCCAGTTCTTGGCCACCTTGACCCTGTGTTCCTCTCACTGCTCGATGAGACGAGCGAACGCCTCCGTAGCGTATTCAAGACCTCGAATGCTCTGACCCTACCGATTAGTGGAACAGGGTCTGCCGGCATGGAGGCATGCTTTGTCAATCTGCTTGAACCCGGAGACACCGCGATTATCGGTGTCAACGGAGTTTTTGGTGAGCGGATGTGTGAGGTGGCGCGCCGATGCGGTGCCGAGGTGCTGCGAGTAGAGGCTCCTTGGGGAGATCCAATCGATCCGCAGCGATTGCTTGACGCCCAGCGCTCTAATCCCCAAGCGCGCGTTGTTGCGGTGGTGCATGCGGAGACATCTACCGGAGTCGAGAGTGAGATCGCTCCGCTAAGCATTCTTCAAGAAACAGATACTTTGCTGATTGTCGATACTGTCACGGGCCTAGGTGGCGTTCCGGTAAATGTCGACGAGTGGGGAATCGATGCTTGTTACTCCGGGACACAGAAGTGTCTTGGTGTCCCTCCGGGCCTCTCTCCAATAACTCTCTCGCCACGCGCGGTTGAGCGCATAAAGACTCGCTCCATACCAGCGCAGTCGTGGTATCTAGATCTTGGCTTAATCGGCGACTACGTAGGCGCTGCACGTAAATATCACCACACTGCACCTACCTCGATGATCGCGGCGCTGCATGCGGGCCTCGGGGTGCTGCTTGATGAAGGGTTAGAGGCTTCGTGGGCCCGTCATCGCTCGGTGGGGTCGCAGTTGCAGAGCTCGTTGGTAGAGCGAGGATTCAAACTCATTGCGCAAGATGGCTACCGTCTCCCACAACTAACCGCAGCTTGGCTACCCGAGGGAAGCGATGAAGCCTCACTCCGTAGAGCGCTACTTGATGGCTGGAGTATTGAGGTAGGCGGAGGGCTTGGTGCATTCGCAGGTAAGGCTTGGCGCGTTGGGCTCATGGGTCACTCAGCGCGCCCCGAGTCAGTCGAGCGACTAATCAACGCAGTCGACGCTCTTGGGTTAAATAGCCAGCCTTAATTAAGCCTTAATTGAGGCTTCATTGAACCTTTAAGTATCGCTACTCGGTTGCAGTAGCGGGCAACTGAAGGAAATTATCGCGGTAAAAACGTAACTCAGAGATTGACTCGAGAATGTCTCCTAACGCGCGATGCTGCTCCGCTTTTCCGGGGCGCTTCTTGTAAACCGCCGGGTTCCAGCGTCGCGCTAGTTCTTTCAGAGACGAGACGTCGATGCTGCGGTAATGGAGATACTCCTCGAGTTCCGACATCATGGAGTCAAGAAAACGCCTATCGGCACCGATTGAGTTACCGCATAGTGGGGCAGTTCGCGCAGTCGGTATATGACTGCGAACATACGCCAACGCCTGAGCATGCGCTTCGTCGACGGATACCGTGGATGCCCTGATCTCGTTGATGAGCCCAGACTTGGTATGCATTTTGGTTACGAAGTCATCCATCCCGGCGAGTTCTTCCTCGGTGGCATGGATCACGAGGTCGAGGCCCTCATCGAGGGGGTTGAGATCTACATCGGTCACGATGACTGCTATCTCAACAATGACGTGGCGTCGGATGTCGAGGCCGGTCATCTCGAGATCAAGCCAGACGAGGTGCTCTGGGGCGTTGGAGGCAGTTGGTTTTGGCATCGGAGGGAGAGCCTACGGGCTGTGGAGCACCGCAGGTGCATGCCCCGCTAATCTCCGCAGTCCAGGGTAATAAGTAATTTGTAGTGAGAAAGGGGTGACGAATGACGAGCAGATCTTCTATTTTTATTGACGGGCCGCGAATCACCCTGCGCCCGTTAAAAGACTCAGACTTTGAGGCGTGGAGAGAGGTTCGTAATACGAACCTCGAGTGGCTTGAGCCATGGGAGCCGTTACCTGACTCCGGGACCCCAGATGCAACTTCAGACAAATCTGCTTTTCGATCGAGGTGTGCAGCATGGGATCGCCAGCGGCAGTTCGATGCTGCCTATGGAAACGGCATTTTCTATCAAGACACTCTGATCGGTGAGGTAAGCCTCGGCAGTGTGCAACGCGGACCATTCCAGTCTGCATATGTTGGTTATTGGATCGCAGAGCAGCATGCGGGGAAAGGACTAGCCCCCGAGGCGGTTGCGCTAACTCTCAGATTTGGGTTCGATACGCTTCGACTCCACCGCATCGAGGCCGCGATAGTGCCGCGCAACACTGCGAGTCGGCGTGTCGCAGAGAAGTTGGGGCTCCGAAACGAAGGCACTTCGATGGAACTACTGCAGATTCGTGGCGTCTATGAAGACCACGTGAGGTATGCGATGGTCTCCTCTGAGTGGGAGGACCGGCGCGCTCAGATCGAGAGTGATTTCCTATCTTGAGAGTTCGCTTAGTTATCGGAGTTGAGTTAGGGAGAAGCCTTTTTTGAGCGCTTCGTATTCTGCTACCGCCGGTTTGATGCTCGAGACTTGACCTGTGTAGATCCGATCAAGGGTCAACAACATTGAGGAGTAAATAAGCGTTTTGCCGACTCTATAGACGAATTCTTTAGAGGCAGCTGTGCCGAATACTGCAGGGGCGCGCTGCGAGACGAACTCTCCGTTGGAGTCTTCGACAAGAGCCTTAGCTGCCTCGTTTAGTGCATTGAGGGGATCCTCTGCGGCGCTCTCAGGCTGCTGAGTCCAATTGATTGAGAACCTAAGGTCTTGGCCGACGTTGCTCGAGACAGTGACACTCTTGGTTGCACCCTCCCCTGATGAGACGCGCTCCGGAGTCGTTGGGAAGCGCGCGCTGAACCCGTCGCCTTCGTAGACCTGCCCCTCGCCGTTAATAAATCGTTCAACAGCAGAGCCGGCGGTTGCGTTGATGATCCATCCCCAGGCAACAACACCTAGGGCAAGAAGAACAATCGCTCCAAGACCCCATCCAGCTGCAGTCATGATCGGCGAGCGGTCTTGTGTAGGCAGAGCCTCAAGGATTACGGATTCATCCACCTCATCCACCAAGTCCTCATCAACTGAGTCCGTTGGTGGTTGCTGCGATTCGATTACCTCGGAGTCGTAATCGCTCATTCTGTAAAGGGTAATAGCGAAGGGCTCTTCAATCCGAAGTCTCCTCAGCGGCCGGTTCGCTCAGCGAACCACGGCTGGCCAAATGACCAGACCTGATCGATGAGCTCGTTGGCCAAGGCCTCAGGGTGGTTCGAGGTCGGGTGTGCATTGCGAAGCGTGGCCTTGGTGCGAATTGCAAGTTCCCTCGGTGCATCCGCGGCTTTCTGCGCATACTCGACTGCTCTGTCTAGGAGTTTGTCATCTGAAACGCACTCCCAAGCAAGGCCTATTGTCGCTGCGCGTGCTCCGTCGATGCGGGCTCCGAAAAGATCTATAGCGGCAGCGGCTTGGGGGCCAACTGCGCGGTCAAGTAGCCATGTATGGCCCCCACCTGGGTGTATGCCGATAGATAGGAACCTTGAATCAAATCTTGCAGCCTCACCGGCAATGCGCAGATCACATGCAAGTGCAAGGTTAAAGCCGGCCCCCACTGCAGGGCCGTTTACAGCTGCGACTGTGGGGAGGGAGCAATTCAGCACCCGCAGGAATCCCTCGTAGACGGATGTAACTGACTCGGGGTCTCGCTCGCCGCTACCCATTGCTGCGAGGTCTCCGAGGTCTGCGCCGGCACAGAAGGCTTTTCCGGCACCGGTGATGACTACCGCTCCAACACTCTCATCATCCTCAGCTGCATCTACCGCCGAGACAATTCCGGCGACTAACTCTGCTGAGAGAATGTTTCGCCGCTCTGCATCATCAATAGTGATTACCTCGACCCTGCCTCGACGCTCGACGTGTACTGGCATTACTCGTTCCCTTCTCGAATTATTGCGGGGGAGTGACGGAAAAAAGTCTCGACGTCGCGCTCGTAACGGTAAGAGGGATTGCTATCGCCAACAACAGATTCGAGGCGAAGGCTTCTTGCAAACGCGTTTACTGTTGCTGCGGTCGTGTACTTGTACTCAAATCCGGCGCGCCTATACGCACGGGTATCGACGACTCGTCCGTAGCGAAGCAGGTCAAGAACCTCAGGGGGTAGGTCGACAACGCGCGTCATTCGCAGTGGCTCAGCCGCCCAGTTTGTAAAGAATGGGGGGAGAGGGATCCTGCGTTTTCCGACGACTTCGCAGATCTCACTCCACGGCATGGTCCCGCGACCTGCCACATTGTAAACGCCTGGAATGTCGTTTCTAGTAGCAAAAATAAGGGCACCTGTGATGTCGTCCTCATGGACGAACTGCAAGCGAGGATCAAAACCAAGAATCTCTGGCACAATCGGAAGGCTCAGAGAGCGAGCGAATGGCGAGGTGATGTCGTCACCGAGTGCATTAGAGAAACGCAGTTTGGTCACGACAACATGTGGATTATCGACTGCGAAGTCGCGCACAAACGCAGAGGTCTCCAGTAGCGACCGCTCGACCTCGGTGTGGGGAGGTGTTGTGCGCTCCATCTCTTCACGGAAAAAATATGGGTCTCGCTTGCCTGCTCCGTACATCAACGTTGAAGACTTAACAATCAGCTTTCGAACTGTGCTTCCAGCTGCTCCAGCGGCTGCTAATAGGTTCATTGTCCCGATCACGTTAACTTCATGCATGCGTCGATTGCTGTTCTCTGTCGAGTCAACAAGCAGATGGGTATGGAGAATTGTGTCGACCTTTGTCGCCTTCACGATGCGCTGCAGAATTGAATAATCAGAGTCGGCTCTAACAAACTCTGTCCGTTCGAGAGGAAGACGCGGTTCATCTGTGTCGAGTCCAACAATTACTTCTACATCGTCAAACTGCTCAAGAGCCTGAGCGAGACGACTCCCCCAGAATGTTCCTAATCCGGTTACTAGTACTCGCATAATTGACCTACCACCAAGTGCTGCGGCGTGAGCGCAGCATGTCGTAGAGGGCCTCTTGAATGCGTCCGCGAATCATCTCTGAAGCATCCATAACGCGTGCTCTTGAGTAACGCTCTTGATCTGGCTCGGCAGTAAAATGGATCGGTTCGAGGACACGAATGCGGAATTTTGCAGGTAAATAGGCCAATCCCCCAAGGGGGCCGAACATCAGCATGTTGGCGGTAATCGGCGCATATGGGATGCCAAGAAGGTTTGCTAGGCGCTTGCTCTTGAAGAGAATCGGCATCGACTCCTCTGCCCCGACCACTGCAATCGGAATAATCGGAACACCTGCGCGCATCGCAATCTCAACAAACCCACCGCGACCAAAGCGGGCGAGTCGGTACCTGTCTTTGTAGAGTTTGCCTGTTCCCTTCGCGCCTTCGGGGAATACGAGAACCAACTGCTGATCTTCTTTAAGAAGTCGGTATGCGTTGTCTGGGTGAGCAGTTACTCCGCCAGAGCGCGACCAGAGAGTTCCGATGCCGGGTAGATCTCTAAATAGGTACTCGGCGAGTCCGTATACGGGTCGCCCCAACTCTGTCTCAATGCCGTGCATGATCGCCGGAGCATCGGATGGAATCGCTCCAGCATGGTTTGAGACAAGTAGAGCGCCGCTCTCGGTCGGGATGTGCTCAATGCCTTCCCACTGCACGCGGAACCAGTATCGGTAGAGCGGGTCGTATATGCGACGGGCGATACTGCGCACACGTTCGCTACGCCCCCACGGGTCTACATCTCCTCGGCGAATCTCGCGGTCTGGTGGCTCTGGGTCGGGGAGTTCACGAGCACGTCGGGCAGGCATAGGCACTAGCGATTGGTTGGAGGCTTGCTCTGCTCTAGGCCCAAGATCTATGACGTTAGATTCATCGGCAATGGCCTCAACGACGCGCTGAGATCTCTCAAATGAGGCTCGCTCATTGCTCGATTTGGGGTCGTCAAAATGCCCGGGCATACCGCTAGGCAACATCACCTACGGCCTCACCGCAACTCGGCGCCTGAAACACCTCTCAATGGGGCGCAGCTGAGCACGTTTAGTGGCCAAGAAAGAACCAAGAAAGAACACTGTCACACCCATCTGCGAGAGTCATTTACGTGACTGGTGTACCCGCTCTTCGCTTCGCCTCTGTGGCCCGCTCCCTCGGAACCGCTGCGCGCGCCTCAGGCCTTGAGGTCCCTGCATTCCGCAGCCCGCCTCGCATTCCCGATGTCAATCGATCGATTCGGCGCTACCCAGGGGGGTCTGTCGTCTCCGTCAAGATCAAGGGGCGCCCCCTCGGAAGGGTTGTAGAGGACATGGTCGATGGGGTACTCATCTCTAATCGAGTTCGGGGCGAGGCATCCCCAAGGCTCCGCCTGGCTCTTCTGCGCGCTGCCCTCGGTGAATTTCTTCCAGAGACTCAGCTCCCTAATACTCAGGTCGCAGATCGAGGAGGTGCGGAGGCATCGCCGGTAATCCGCGCTGATTCGTTACCTGAGGCACTCGCGGCATCTACCCTTGAGCAACCTGCCCGGGTGGCGGAACGGCATACGCAGGCGGCTTAAAACCGCCCGCCCGAAAGGGCTTACGGGTTCGAGTCCCGTCCCGGGTACTGAAGAGGTGTGAATCGGGCAGGGTGCGGTGGCCAAGCTTGTAGATCTCTGCGCCTAGTGTGGCGGGTCTATGCAGATAAGTACCGCAATGTTTTGTGATTTCGCACAGGTTCGAGAGGGGCTCCTATTCGTATCCTCGGGTGGAGTGACTAGATCCCTTCGTGACGAACTACCAGCCCCCATTGGAGTCTTCCTCGCTATGGTCATTGAGCTTGATCGATTCGAGGCGCAGCAGCAGCACACGCTGCTAGTGCGTGTAATCGATGAAGACGGTAAAGAACTTGCAGAGGTAAACGGAACATTCGAGTTTGGTTCGCCCGAGCTGCTCTTAATAGATGAGCAGCCATCAATCCCGATAACCCTTGATATCCGCAATGTGGCGGTCGAGCGTTATGGGCCGGTACTCGCGAGCATCTATATCGACGGCGTTCTGCTCAACGGAGTAACCCTTCACATGATGCAGTCACCTAGCTCTTAGCCCCGTCTTACGCTCTTAGCGTTAGCCCGCCGTCGCTAATTAAAGAGCGATTCCAAAGACTCCGCCGAGTTCATTTAGAGCGTCTCCGACATCGGCGACCTTGATCGTTGTCATCCCCATTGCTCTTGCAGGTTTGAGATTTATCCCTAAATCGTCGAGGAAAACTACCTCGCTCGGTTTTACTGCGAGTCGCTGACAGGTCAATTCATAGATGCGCGGATCAGGTTTGCGCATACCCTCGACGGCTGACTCCACGACGATGTCAAAGAGGCCAAGGTGCCCGAGCGAGTGAGGCTCTGCATCGGTGCGTCCGCCGGCGACTGCCCAGTTATTTGTTAGCGCACCTATGAGTAGTCCAATACTTCTTAAGGCATTAATTGCAGCGACCATCTCTTGGCGCGGAGTAAGGCTCGAACCCACCATGGCCATGAGTTGCTTTGCAGAGATCTCCTCGCCTGCAAGTAAAGCCTCGTCCTCCAACTCAGTGCAGAACTCCTCGAAGGTCACGTCACTTCTCTCTAGTCGTGCCCATGCACCGCCTTCAGCGCTGCGCGCAATTACTGCGCGCACAAATCCCGTACTTAGACCCTCTTCCATTTCGTATGCATCGAATGCATCGAATGGGGACGGGAAGACAACTCCCCCTAGGTCAAAGAGAACCGCACGGAACTGAGTCGAGTTGCCTTCGGGTTGTGCTTGGATCACAGGCAGAGTTCGGCCATCACGCGGATTGCCTCAATCTGGGCAGAACCGACAATTAGGGTCCCAACTCCAGATTCGCGCCAAGCATCAAGACGGTCAGCGATGCGCTCCTTAGGTCCGATGAGTGCGATCTCATCGACGAGCGAGTCGGGTACTGCAGCCGCAGCCTCGCGCTTCTTACCGTCAAGGTATAGATCCTGAATTTCTTTGGCCTCGGCCTCAAAGCCGTAACGACATGCGAGGTCGTTGTAGAAGTTCTTCCCTCGAGCGCCCATCCCGCCAACGTAGAGAGCGATCATTGGCTTAGCGAAGCCGCGAAGCATCTCGAGATCGTCTCCTAGGAGCACTGTGACCGTAGGAGCAATATCGAAATTGGCGAGGGTCTTATCACTGCCGGCTTTAGCGAACCCAGCCTCAACTGCGTCTTCAAACGCATCTGCGTAGCGCTCTGGCGAGAAGAATATCGGTAGCCATCCGTCCGCGATCTCTGCTGCAAGCTCAACGTTCTTTGGTCCAATCGCAGCGAGGTAGATCGGGATGTCAGAGCGCCTCGGGTGCACGATGATCTTTAGGGGCTTGCCTAAACCAGTAGCGCCGGGACCTGTATATGGAATGTCGTAGTGCGCGCCGTGGTGCTCAAGCGGGGCCTCGCGTCGGAGAATTGTTCGAACAATCTCAACATATTCACGAGTCCGACCTAATGGTTTTCCGTAAGCCTCGCCGTGCCATCCCTCTGCTACCTGAGGGCCGGATGCGCCGAGACCAAGCATGAATCTTCCGCCGCTCATTAGGTCAAGCGTCGCTGCGGTCATAGCGGTCATGGCTGGGGTACGCGCAGGCATCTGCATGATCGCTGGGGCGAATGACATGTTCTCGGTATTCGCAAGCATCCATGTCAGCGGAGTAACTGCGTCAGTTCCATAAGCCTCTGCTGTCCATCCCGAGGAGTATCCAAGGCGGTCGGCCTCTCGCGCCACTGCTAGCGCTCCTTCAAGATTTGATCCCCAGTCTTGATAACCAAAATTTACGCCGAGTTTCATTATGTGCCTCTCCTTGAGGCCGGACTCTTGCCCGGCGATTTTGTTATGTTTCCACGCTTCGTTGTATCGGTGCGAACTATTGGCTGAAGAATCCCGCGTCGCGATAACTGATGGGACTGCGGCGAGATTCTCTTGCCCCCAACGCGTGAGGCGATGGGTAGGGGTTAGCCCTAGGCTGTAATCATGATTGATCTACATACCGAGGTAGTTGCGCCACCAACCGCTAAGCGCATTTTGATGCTGATCCATGGATTCGGTGCCGATGAGCGTGACCTCGCAGGGCTTCTTCCCTACCTTGACCCGGAGGGCGCTTACTGTGTTCTGCTGCCTCGCGGTCCAGAGGGGGTTGCGGGCACCCCTGGGTATGCCTGGTATCAGTGGGACTCCTCGGGTGCTCCAGATATAGCGCGCTTTACTGAGTCACTAGACGCACTCGATGCTCTCCTAGACAGTGAGTGCGAGGCGCGTGGTTTTGAGCGCTCGGAGGCAATCGTTGGGGGCTTCTCGCAGGGCGCAGGGATGGCCCTTGCGCTGGCGCTGCGCAGTGGGCCCACCATGCCCAAGGCTGTGTTAGCTATGAGCCCTGCGATCCCTGGTCCGCCCCTCCCCGTGCTGGTCGACCCGGAGAGCATCAAGGGTCTACCAATCCTCATTGAGCACGGTACCGAGGACGAGATAGTCAAGGTCGCCAACGCACGCTCCCTCGCTCGGGACCTTGAGTCGCGCCTCGTACCTGTTACCTACTTGGAGTTTCCGATGGGGCATGGCGTGGCGATTGAGGGGATCGAGGCAGCGCGAGTCTGGCTCGCTGAGGTCGAGGCGGGGGAGTTGCCGTCGGTACCGGTGCCAGACGATCCGCAAGAGGGTCCGGTTCGCAGTGTGACCACCGCTTTATTCGCGCGCGAGGTTCTTCAGAGCGAGTTGCCTGTGATCGTTGATTTTTGGGCGCCTTGGTGTCAACCGTGTAGGCAGGTCTCACCGATTGTTGAGCAGATGGCGATAATGCGCGCTGGTGCTTACAAGGTCGTGAAGATAAACATCGATGAGGAGCCGAGCCTCGCTGAGAAATTTGGTGTACAGAGCATCCCAATGATCGCTCTATTTAGAAACGGCCGACTCGAGCGCGTATGCCAAGGGGCCAAGCCGCGTCCTCAGATTGAGGCTGATCTCGGAATGCTTGTTATTCCCTAACTGCCCATCTGAGCAGATGCTGATCAACCCGGTCGCGCAGCACCCATGATGTTGCCCATGGAGGCGATCTTCACGACATCGCCTGTCTGGGGCGCTGTAATAATCAAGCCTCCGCCGATGTAAATCGCCACGTGTGCGGACCCGTTTGACCCCCTGAATACAAGGTCTCCAGGCTGGAGTGCTGAGAGAGGAACATGCGGGAGCGATCTGTACTGGGCTCCGGAGAAGTGGGCCAGACGGACTCCCGCCGCTCCCCATGCAGCCATTGTGAGCCCTGAGCAGTCGAAGGTATTGGGGCCTGAGGTTGCGTAGCGGTAAGGCTTTCCAAGCTGTGCTCTAGCGAAAGCAATCGCTGTCGCGGCGCCGGGGGATGGTGCCGGAATATTGGGGAACCTCTCAGGATTACCGGTTCGGCCTCGACCTAGGTTCGAAGTGGTATTGCGCACTGTGGCCGCGCGACGTGCCTGCTCCTGAGATACAAGCCTGGCAATATCTCCCTTGACCTGAGATAGGAGTCGTCGCTGCTCGGCGTTGGCTGCAGTGACCTGAGCCTGGGCACTTGCTACAGCATCTCGCTGAGCCGCAGCAGCGGCTTTCTGGCGCTCGAGCTCGGCCTTCTGTACGGCTAGTTCCTCGCGTGCGCGCTGGAGCGTCTCAAGGAGAGTGCCATCGGCCTCCGCCGCGGCGGCCGCGTATTTTGACCGGATACCTAGCTCGTTGATCTTCTTAACGCTTGTTGCGCGAAGTGGGGTGCCCGTAGCGGCTCCCTTGTAGATGGTAGAGGCGCGGGTCGAGAGGAGCCCAGTTATGCGGGTTGTCTGTGCCTGTGCCTCATCGGTTCGTCGCTGAGCCTCTGCGATGCCTGCCTGGGCCTCTGCGACCCGGAGGCGTGCACCATTTAGGCGCTCGGAGAGCAAGTTGGTCCGCTCGCCGTTCGCAGCGATTGATGCCTCGAGCGCCGCTGCTTGGCGACGCTTGCTATCGACGGGAGCGCTAGAGGCAATTCCTGCGAAGCCGATAGAGGCCGAGAGGAGAGTTGCGATGAATGGTGTTATTGATTCTCTGAAGTTCATTTGGGGGCCGTCCTCTGATCCGAGCGCATTGCTCGTCTCCTCGGTTGGTCCTTGCCGAACACGGCTTGCACAGCAGTTGGACAGGTTTAGAATTGGACATGACAACCCAAAGGTGAGGGGTTGCTGATGCCCTAGACCCTAGGCGGCGGGGCAGTCCAAGTGCTACGCGGGGAGCCAAAAAGGGCTCTGACCAGCACTTTCGCGATATTTTGGCCTAGGAGTCTTTGAACTCCGGGGCCGACCAAGCCATCGCCTTGGCAATCGACTTAGCGACCCTCTGCCACTCGGTTGGGTTCCATCCCTCAGCTACCTCGCCTACCGAAGTGTCCTGGCGAATGTGAACCAAAGCGGGGAGAGAGGTGATCCCAAGGCCTGCCATAAGACTCCGCTCGGGGTCGACGAAGGTCATTACCTCGTCGGCCCTCTTGCCGAGGATTCTTCGTGCAATCGCTGAAGTGGTTGGAACAACAAACGCGGTTCGGCAGTCTGCGTCCCCAAGTACCTTGAAGATCTCGTCGGCGATCGGGAAGTACTTTGTCGCCTCCATCTCGTCGGGGAGGATGACGAGGCACAACTGAAACATCGTGGTCCAGTCGTCTATGGAGCGACTGCTTCCGGAGATTGTCTCGAGGGCCAATTGGGGATCTGGGTTGGTTGCCACAGTTTGGAAGGTTACCCTGCCGCGCTAGGTAGCCTCGGTCTCGCCCGGCCCCCAAATTGTTAGAGGGGCCTTCTTGACGGGAGCGAGCCATGAGCAGACGAGACATCATCCGCATGACCGAGGCCGAGGTTGAGTCCTACCTCACCTCCGGGCGAGATCTTCAAGTTGCCTCCATCAATGCTGACGGCACCCCGCACCTTGTGACGATGTGGTTCGCTCTTGTAGATGGTGACCTCTGCTTCTGGACCTACGGACGCAGTCAGAAGATCGTGAATCTCCAGCGCGACCCTAGGGTGACGGTGCTTGTCGCCGATGGTGATGTCTACGAGAAACTGCGTGGAGTATCCGTGGCGGGGACGGCCACGGTTATCGAGGATCGAGATGAGGTCAACGCTATTGGTGAGGCCGTCTTTGAGAAATACTGGATGCCGATTACTGACGAGGCGGTGCGCGAGGGTGTGCACGCGATGGGCGCCAAGCGCTTAGGGGTGCGGATCAGCCTCGAGAAGGTCGTCTCCTGGGACCACTCCAAACTAGAAGGCGCCTACTAAAAACTGCTTCCGAAGTTGGCGGAGATTAGAAGCCTAGGGCTCGCAGCATTGATGGCGGGATTGATCCAGGGCTCTCACCTGTAGCGAGCATCTTTGCTCTCTCCACATTGATCGCATCGCGCTCGGCGCGCTCAAGCCAAGAATCCCACGGACCTGCTCCTATCGCCGAAGGGTCACCGTCTGCTGCGACGCATGCGCGTAGGTAGTTCTGCAGAGCGCGCACATCATCGGCGCCGCCTATCGGTCCGTGCCCTGGAACGATTGTCTCTGCCATTTCAACAGCAATCTCTAAGACCTCAGCCCACGTCGCTACATCTCCTTGAAACGCAAGAGGGGTAACGCCGAAGAAACATATGTCTCCTGCGAAGAGCACATCCGCGTCCTCAACAAGAACCATCACGTCTCCAGCGGTGTGCCCTGCCGCTGGAATCACTTCGATGCGCGGAGTAACCATCGCTGGTTCATCTATTACATGGCTTACTGGTCGAGTTCCGATCGCCTCGAGCTCGTCGAAACCGCGAGTGAAGGCCGGCATAAATGCTTTGTAAGCCGAGATCGGCATTTCTTGATCAAGTAGGTCACTCGTTACCGATGAAGCTAAGACCATCGCATTGCGAAACGCACTCGTTCCGCCAACATGATCAATATGTGCATGAGTCAGGACGACTCTGCGAACGGGTAGGCCTAGAGCGTTTACTGCTGCGGCAAACGGCTGCCACTGCTCGGGAACCATCAGGGTGTCGATCACAGTTAGGCCGTCGTCATCAATGACCACTCCGGCATTGCTCACTCCAGACTCGCCCCCGGGCTGGAGCCAGACCATTACTCCGTCCGCTATTTCATGGAGGGTGAGGGTTGGGGAGTCGCTAGCCACAGGTTGAGAGTACCGGCCCCGGAGGGCATTTAGCGATGCCGAGTAGAAGCAGACCTCCCTTGATGATTACGCTCCACCCCTATGTCAGAACGCACACGATCCCTGCCCCGTCGCTCATGCCTCTCAGTACCAGGCTCGAGCGAGAAGATGCTTGCCAAGGCCCCCGGCCTAGGAGCCGACATGGTGTTCCTCGATCTTGAGGACTCCGTATCGCCGCTCGAGAAAGAGGCGGCGCGCTCCAAGGTTGTAAATGCCATCAAGTCGCAGGACTGGGGTGAAGCAGTCCTATGTGTTCGTGTCAATGCGTGGGATACAGAGTGGACCGTCTACGACATCCTTGAGGTAGTCGGAAACGCAGGTCCTCGTCTTGAGGAGATCATGCTCCCCAAGGTTCAGAGTGCCGCCGAGATCGTCGCGATGGATCTTCTCCTCACACAGGTTGAGAAGAAGGCCGGTCTGCCAAATGGACATATTGGTATCGAAGCCCAGATTGAGACAGCGCGCGGACTAATCAACGTTGAAGAGATATGTGCGGCTTCCTCACGGCTCGAGACCATCATCTTTGGCCCGGCTGACTTTGCTGCATCGATTGAGATGCCGGTACTCACGGGTGGAGTGCAGATCGATGAGTACCCTGGCGACCACTTCCATTACGTCTTCTCGAAGATATTGATGGCGGGGCGCGCTAACGGTCTGCAGGTCATTGATGGACCATTCCTTAAAATCCGCGACCATGACTTGTTCCGCGACTACACGAATCGCACCAAAGTCCTTGGATACGACGGCAAGTGGGCGCTGCACCCCGAGCAGGTTGTGATTCTAAATGAGTTATTTACACCGACTCAGGAGCAGTTCGACCGAGCATTCGACATTCTCGATGCTTATGAGCAAGCCACTACAGAGGGCGAGCGCAAGGGTGCAGTCATGTTCGGTGACGAGATGATCGACGAGGCAAGCCGCAAGATGGCTACCAAGTTTGTTACTCGAGGATCTCGCGCAGGGATGACTCGTAGCGCGGAGTAGGCAAAACGGCAGGCCTTAAATTTTTGTGGGTCTTACCCCTCTAATGCTTGCTCCGTAAGCCTGCGAGCGATTACGCGAAGGCAGAGAGTCTCGTCTGCTCCCTCGAAGATGGAGAGCACGCGAGCGTCAACGAAGTAGCGAGATACGTCGTACTCCTCTGCATACCCCATGCCGCCGTGGAGCTGCATGGCTTCGCGAGTTACCCACTCTGCTGCGCGGCATACGTAGGCCTTGACCATCGAAGCCTCAAGAGCACCTTCGCCGCGAGCCATCATGCGAGATACCTCATAGGAGAATTGACGCCCCGCGCATATGAGTGCAGCCATCCTCGCCAATTTTGCCTTAGTTAGTTGGTACTCAAATACTGGCTTCCCAAAGACGCGTCGATCAAGTGTGTATGCGAGCCCAGCCTCGAAGGCGGCCTGCATGAGCCCCACTGCTCGCGCTGCGGTCTGAAGCCTGCCGTTCTCGAAGCCCTCCATCTGAAAGTAGAAACCTTTGCCGAGTCCGCTCTCTCCGCCGATCAATGCACCTGCTGGAACGTGCCAATTGTCGAAGGCAACCTCATATGAATGCATTCCGCGATACCCGAGGGTGTCGATTGCTCGACCCTCCATCTTCCCGCCGAGTCCGTCTTCGAATGCGAATGAGTGTCCGGATGCTGGTGGCTTCTCGACCACAAATACTGAGAGACCACGGTGACCCTTGGAGCGGTCGGGATCAGTGCGAGCAAGCAGCATGATTGTGTCCGCGCGCCCTGCAAATGTGCACCAGGTCTTTACGCCGTTGATCGCGTACCCATCTCCATCGGGTGTCGCCATAACATTTACACCTGCTACGTCCGATCCGAAGTCGGGCTCTGTGACCATTACCCCAACGATGCGCTCGCCAGATGCAATCTGTGGAAGCCAACCGTGTTTCTGCTCTTCAGTCCCACCGCGCACAATCGCGCGAGTGAGAATCTCTGGGCGCGTAATCAGTGCACCCCCTGCGCCAAGAGATCCCCAAGACAACTCCTCGGTTGCAACACACATGGCGAGATAATCCGACTCGCCACCTGCAGCGAAGCCTCCGTACTCCTCTGGAACGGAGAGGCCGAAACCGCCGATCTCTGCCATTCCTTGGAGGATCGACTCAGGTATGTCTTCGTTGTTGCGGTGAATGTGCTCAGCAACGGGGCGAATCTTGTCATTCGCAAATCTGTGGAATGTGTCGCGCACCAAATCAAACTCATCGTCGAGGTGAGCAGGGCCGGTGCCTTTCTTCATAACATCGTCAGCAAGCAACTCTAAAAACTCAGGGGAGCGGAATAGGGATACAAACTCTGTGAAGGGGGCCAGCACAACTGCATCTACGCCCCAAGAGTCTTGGCGCCCGAATATTCGTGACTCAAGGTCCGCTATGACATCTGCGATATACGCAAAAGAGAGACGCGCCTCAAACTCTCCATGCAGTGCGTATGCGAGCATGACCTGCGAACCCGCCACTGCACTCGCAGCATGAGCAAGGTCATACGCAGCAATTTGTTGTCTATCGAGGAGGTCGACTGAGATGCGCCCATTCTCGACGGAGCGTGTAGCGAGTGTCTTCGAGGCCGTATCGATAATTAAGGCGGCGGCCTCTACGAGCGCTACGGCTGTTGCGTGATGTGCAGTGGCGTTGAGTTCAGTCATAGTCATGAGCCTACCGAGGCTGCACGGTTGGCTCCGAAACTGAGGCCAAGTGTTGAGGCCCGTATCTCAACGTGGAATTCCTTGGTGGTGCTTGTCCTTAGAGAATCGGGATTGTCGTTCGGGTAGTCGTGGTGGTAGTGGAGCCACGCGGGCGCGTGGTAGTCGTTGAGGTAGAGGAGGTGGAGGAGGTAGACGAGGTAGATGAGGTTGTCGAGGATGATCCTGTGGTCCCGGTAGTCCCTGTGCCCCCTGTCACTCCGCTTACTCCCGAGGAACCGGTCGCTCCACTCGCTCCGGTTGATTCGGTAGTTGGGCCCAGAGTTGATGGTCGAGTGCCGGGGATATAGGTCGACCCCTTCGTCTCGACAACGCGTTGCAGGTATCCGGCTACTGCTTGATCGCGTATACGCCAAATGAGGTCAATCTCATCGAATACAGCGCCTCCTAGGTACTCGCCACCCGCAGGGGATAGGTGCACGCCATCTCCAGCGCGTGCCAGTATCGAGTCGCCGCTTTCATCAATGATTCGAGTTGCATAATCTCCATTGGCATCATCGAAGAGGCTATAGCCATCAATCCAAACAACGCTTGG
>Ga0209190_1000344_pt1 | contig 34114 bp, 36 predicted proteins | sample M_140205_XF_Meta_FD_187315 | JGI IMG/M metagenome (GOLD analysis project Ga0209190, IMG submission 187315) | Freshwater microbial communities from Lake Montjoie, Canada to study carbon cycling - M_140205_XF_MetaG (SPAdes) (version 2) | ecosystem: Environmental > Aquatic > Freshwater > Lake...
TCACAAAATCTGACGTCCCCGATCAGGGGACGACCAATAGAATTACCTATGAAACTTCGCCGTAATCTAAGTAGCTTGAATCGCGACATTAAACTACGGTGACCAGTTACGATTTGAGCGGTGTTGTCTTGCGACTACTTGCTTATGTCAGCGAGCGATATTTTGTGCTTCTTAAGGGTTTCCAGAAAGCCTAGCTTATCGATTGTACGGAGTATGCGTGTTGAAACACGGATTCGCACGCTCTTGCCAAGCTCTGGGACGTAGAGGCGCTTAACCTGTAGATTTGAATCAAACTTGTGGTGGGTCTTGTTGTTAGCATGGCTAACACGATTACCATTTTGATGAGTTACACCTGAGATATCACAACGACGAGCCATAGCACTTCCCTTTTCGTAAAGCCGCGAAAGGATATATCTCTCTGGTCTGATTGTCAAAACATGTAAGGGCATAGAATGAGCGGGGGTAGGGGACCATAGGGGTATAATTTTCGCCCTGAATGGCTAGCAATAAAGCTAGTAGATCTGAAGACTTAGAATCTTTGGCATGCGCCCATTTCCGGTTTTTTTAAGAGTTGCACTGGCGAGGAAGGTTGCAGTGCCGTATTCGACCTTTGCGATAATCTCAAAAAAATTTCCCTCGGCCTGTACAAGGCTTGCGAGTCGCTGACCAGTAGGACCCTCTACGATATCGCCCAACTTTGCTGAGAGGTCGTTGGCGGTAAATGGGCCGCCCCCGGCTGGATTCCTGAATTGAATGATGCGGTCTGCCGCGGCATCATTCAGATCTACATCAAGGGCCTTGATTACCTCAGGTGGAGCCGCATTTATATTTATCTTTGAGAAGCTGCGTGCTGAGACAAAGGGCAGCAGGCGCTGGATCTTGTCGGATGTGAATCCTGGGATCGCCGAAAGCTCACTGGCAAGAGAATCAATCCGGTTATCATTTCTGAACTCTTGCCCTTTTGGTAGATCGCCCTCCATCCCTTGAGCAAAGTTAGGCACGTTTGCACTATCCTCATCGGTATCAAGATAATCGATGATATTTGCCACTAGCTCCTTAGAGCTAAACTCTTTAGAGGGCGCTTTGTTAGAGCCCTGAGTGGGTGGTGAGGGTTGATCAAATCCCAGGTTTTCAAAAAGTCGCGCGGTGATCTCAACCCACTTAGTTGGAACTTGTGTACTAGAGTTCGATTTGAGTTGCATTAGTGGGATCTTTCTCCCCTCAGAGGAGATTAGGAGGGAGACACGCACATTTGCCTCCTGGAGTCCAAGTAGATCTCCGGGGATCTCCATGCCATCGCTAAACTTTAACCAGAGATCCGTATCTGGATTATCGAAATCATTATTGTCGTTCTTGATCAACGTCTGAGCTACATTTATCGCAGATTTTAGAATGTACTCAGCCTTAACGCGCTGTTCAGCGGCGCTATTAAGTCGCATAGCAACGTAGGTTGAGTCGGTCAGCGCAACGAGAATTGCGCTAGATATCGCTATCATAAGGATAACCATGATTAGCGCCACGCCCCGTTGTTGTGGCGTCATAGTGGCTCGATCTTGTTTGGATGCTTTTCTCATACTAAACCGCTAGTCCAGGTAGAGTTGTTAATAGGTATAGAAGCCGCGCCCAGACTTTTTGCCAAACCAACCAGCGTCAACGTACTTCACAAGTAGGGGGCATGGACGGTATTTGTCTTCACCGAGCTCACGGTGAAAAAGTTGCAAGATATAGAGCAGGGTATCTAGCCCGACAAAGTCAGCCAGGGTTAGTGGTCCCATCGGATGATTTGTTCCAAGCTTCATCGCGTTATCTATATCGATAGCTGCTACGCCCTCTTGTACGAGAAAGATAGCCTCGTTAATCATCGGACAGAGGATGCGGTTTACGATAAAACCTGGACCATCAAGGGCAAGCACGGTCGTTTTCTTGATCGATGTGCATAACGCCTGCACCCTCTGATAGGTTTCGTCACTTGTCTGTAGGCCACGAATCAGTTCAACAAGGTTCATAACTGGGACCGGATTCATGAAGTGTGCCCCCATGAATTTATCGGGCCGAGAGGTTGTGGCAGCCATGCGGGTTATAGAGATTGAGGATGTGTTGCTGGCGAGCAGCGAGGTAGGGGGAAGGATGGCGTCTAGTTGCTTGAAGATAGAGGCCTTAACATCAAACTGCTCTATGATCGCCTCAATCACGAGGTCACAACTAGAGAGCTCCGAAAGTGAGTTGGCCTGAGTCAGGTTTTGTTTAGCAGAGTCGCGTACGTCAGCAGCCAGTTTACCCTTATCAACCGCTTGGTTAAGGCGCTGATGGATGCTCGACATGCCGAGCCTAAGGGCCTCTGGATTTGCGTCAAAGAGCAGGGTTGCATGACCCGCTACGCACAGCACCTGAGCGATACCTGCGCCCATCTGGCCAGCTCCAACAACACCAACTATCTTAATCTCGTTCATAATGGCCCTATCTATTTCAATGATAGCCCCAAAATCCCGTGAAAATGGATCATTTGCAAGGGCTTAAACGAAGGGGGATTCGTTTGTACTCTGTTAACAAAACATGTCACTATTCACCCGACTAATAGGTTTGTCGCTGTTTAAACGGATCTGACCGGGTGAATAGTTGCAAAACAAGTAAGCAAGACCCTCTACTAGCCTCTATTAGCATAGCCTCTATTAGCATAGCCTCTATTATTAAAATTATGACTACAGTGAGTAGTTACGAAGCGTAGTTGTATGAAAAGCCTCTTTGTCCGCGATATCGCCATAGACCTCGGAACGGCAAATACCCTTATTTATGAAAAGGGGTGTGGGATTGTCCTCAATGAACCCTCGATGGTGGCTTTAAAGAATATTGGGGGAGGACGGCAGCCGGTTGCTTTCGGTGCAGAGGCCAAGGCTATGTTGGGCAAGACCCCACAAGGGGTTGAGGTTATACGACCTGTTCGTACCGGAGTTATCGCAGACTTTGAGGTCGCAAGTATTATGTTACGCGAGTTTATATCGCGCGTGCGCTCCCGTAGCTTCTCCTTTATAAAGCCGCGCGTGATGGTAGGCGTGCCGTGTGGAATAACTGAAGTTGAGAAGCGCGCCATTCGTGAGGCGGTTCAGGACCAGGCGCGCGAAGTGCGGCTAATCGACGAAGCGATGGCGGCCGCCATCGGTTGCAACCTGCCGGTTACTGATGCGACCGGGAGCCTAATTATCGATATCGGTGGTGGAACGACCGATATCGCCGTTATTAGCTTAAAGGATGTGGTATACTCAGTCTCTCTGCGGCAGGGTGGGGATGCTCTTGATGAGTCGATCATAAACTATATGCGGCGTCGTCATCACCTCCTGATCGGCGAGACTACAGCAGAGCAGATTAAAAAGTCCGTTGGAACTGCTCACTCGGATTTCGATGATGAGACGATGGAGGTACGGGGACGCTCGCTTATCTACGGAGCCCCGACATCTATGACGATCTCAGGTGGTGAGATTCGCGAGGCTATGAACGAGGTGATCTCTCAGATCGTGATTGCGCTGCGCCAGGCGCTTGAGAACACACCACCTGAGCTGTCAGGAGACATCATTAACCGCGGAGTGGCCTTAGCAGGTGGCGGGGCGCTTGTACGGGGGCTCGGAAAGCGTCTAACCGAGGAGCTTCATATGGAGGTCACCGTACCCCCAGATCCACTTGCTGTGGTTGCAGAGGGCGCTGGACGGTGCCTAGATAATAGCGAGATCTTCGAGAGTATCTGGACTTAAAGCACTAAGAGGTAATACGCGAGCTATCAGCGAGCTGCTGAGTTCGAGCGTGTATTGCCGCATCCTGTCGCGCTACCTTCAGGGAGCTAAGGTCACCGGAAAATAATGCAACGATGCCCCCAATAGCGCTGCTGGTCGTTACTGCTAGAAGCCATAACGCGCCAAATGCAACCGACTGCTCTACACCCATAATGGCTGGTGCTGCTGTTAGGAAGAAGATGTAAGACTTTTCACGCACACCTAGCCCGTTCCAGCTAATCGGAAGGCTACTGGCGATATTCACGAAGGGAATAACGACGAAGAGCGTTGCTAACGGAATGGAGACTCCGAGCCCCTCAGCCATAACGGCGTGTAGCAAGATCTGCAGGGTATGGAACACGACCGAGATCGTTGTGATAATGGCGAGGGTCTTTGCATCGCGTGGAAAGATAGCGGCCACCTGTTTTAGCTTGGTTGCAATCTTCGTATTACTTACCATCGGAAGGTGGGTGAGGGTCCAGGGACCTACGACCCACAGGGTGATAAAGCCGAGTACGAGGGCAAATAGCATCTGAATAAGCCACGGCGGAACCCGCTCATTTCCGAGTATAGCGCTGGTGAGTAAGGCTATTACGCTTAGTACTGTAAGACCATGAATTCGATCCGCTACGACCGATGCAACCCCCTCGGTTTTCTTTGGCTGGCCCTGTGAGATTAGGAGTCCGCGCGCAACGTCACCACCCACCATACCGAGGCCAAAGCAGTTAACGAACATGCCGATAAAATAGGCCTTGAGCGCTGTAGGGTATGGAACATCGATGCCACCTGAGCGTGCGATCGTCCACCACTTAATGGAGCTCATAAACTGCCCAAGCGTGTAACCTGCGATGACTAGCAGGACCGTGGTTAGGCTGATTGAGCCGAAGGTAGCGCACAGCCTCTCGATATCTACAGAATAGATAACGAGCCCAATCATTAGGGCGCTGAGACCGATCTTTATAAGGCTCTTTGGTTTAATGTGGCAGACCTGCATGTTAGCTAACTATTCCAGATTCCGAGGATTTTTTCAAACCATGATAATAATCAACCTAGTACGGGTTGATTTGCAGAGCATAGCAGTAGCAAAATCGTTCCAGTTAGCATTGACTAATAACGCAGTAAAGCATGTTTACATGACGATTAGCTTTAATTCCTTACCGCCAGATGATCAGCCGCAATTTCCCGATCGATATAGGGCGGCTATTCACATCAATTCCGTTCCCGTCCATGATCAGGAGGCGCAGGCAGCTCTGATCCTGGAGGCACTTCCCTATGCAGCCAATTCGTATTGGCGGGGACTGGGTCCATCGACTAAGGATACGCTTGTTAGCATGGGGCTGTTAAAGCGCGCTGAGTTGCCCCAGCACTTTACCCAGACTGAGAATCTCAAGAGGTTGCTTAGGATCGTGGAGTGGGGACCAGAACAGACTCATAATTATGCGGTACGAGCCGTTATGCTTGCGACTCAACGGTTTGGTCCTAATGCAGCGTCGAGTGTGACGCAACATATTATTGATCTATTAGAAGTTTCTTGGGATTCCAACAGCATTGGCAAGGCAAATTTCTTGATGTCCGTGCGTAAGCTAGTGCTGCTTTTTATCGAGGATCGGAACTTAGGCTTAAACACCTTCGAAGATATGCTGGAGAATGTTTTTGAGCAACGTAGGTACAGAACCGATGTTGACAATAATCTCGTCACCTACCTTACCACCACGGATCCCTATGCCCAGCAGCGTGCAGGAGGGTTCCTCTATCAATTTGGGGCGCACAACAGCCCACCATTTCTTGGAGGAGAGCGGTTCGAAAAAGCCAGCAAGGAGGCGCAGCAGCGTGCAGAGACGATCGTCACACGATCTCTTAAGTATGTTTTGAACTTCGATCGATTCAGCGCTGAAGCGAGACGTATTAGGGGACAGGACAGCAGCCTTTTAGCAAAATTTGGAGAGTCCTCATTTGATGAGGCTTGGCGCATGAAGGCCAGCAATATAAATCAAACTCCAGGCTCTGGATTACTCTTAGCTTCGCCCCGCATGGATCAGCTCTTCTTTGGAGGCCGGCAGGGAGCTGCTTGGTATAAAGAGGCCTACGGCTCCTATGGTGGGGCTGTAGAGCAGTTTCCAGGGGTGTCAATTGTTGCGATGCGAGCAGGGTGGGTCGTCTTTCACGGGGCCCCACAATACTCCCTACCGGTAGAGAAAGTAAGCGGTGGAAGAATGGAGCCCTATTGCCTCTTCCTTGCGAATAATCACTTCACTGGGGGCTTAGAGCTAAGCGCCTTACTACCGGTCAGGATCGTACGACGGCATATCATGTCATCGCTAGAGGAGTTTCGTCCGGCCTGTGATGATCCCGGGGTGCTAGATGCCTGTGTGCCAGGATTTAATCTGGAGTCCTTAGCGCAAGAGAGTAAAGCAGCCGGATTGCCACCTCTGATGCTTGCTAATCTATCGGTAGCCTTTGGCGGGGCGGTGGCTGCATACCCGAAGGGTTCCGCTCCATTTTATCAATGGGAGCCGGCGAAAGAGGATGCTACAGATCTGTGGCAGGACGCCCTTGGACGTGTGCATCATGCCTGGCGAGCGATGGAGTTCGATAGTTGTTATGAAGGCATGTCAGCAGAGCAGATTACTGAGGCCCGTATCAAGCTGCTTGCTCCACTTGCTGAGGGGTGTGAGATCGTTGCTACAGCAGCGGAGGGGCTGCTAAATATGCTTGATCTCTTTATGTTTCGCTATGATGCCTGGAAGTGTGGATTAACACCCGGCCAAACGAATTCGAGACTGATGTTGCACGAGGCTTACCGTCAGCATAAGATCCTGCGTGCTCGGGCCGCCAAGGAGTCTGAGTACAGTTGCCTCTGTCTAGTCGATCGCTATGCATGGAGTGAGAAGCCACAACTACTGATAGACACGCACTCAATGGAGTTACAGATTATCGGGGCTCGGAAAAAAACGCTCCCAAGCGAGCAAGGTAGGCTAAAGATAGCAGAGCAGTTATGGGACCGGCATGTGCTGCCGCACATATCAGAAACCCTTACTGGAGTACGAAGCGAGACTAACAAGACCCTTATGTTTTTACCTAGGGAACATGTGTTATAGAGCTTTATCTGTGTTGCAGGGAGAGGGAACAGGCTTTTTAATCTATAGGTAAGCGTATGGCAGGCAGTATTATCGCTACAAGCGCCGGTTTGCTCAGGGATCTAGTGGTTCCGGCACGAGGTCTGTGGCTTGGTTCAACAGCGTCTCCAACAGCGGCTCCAGCAGCTGCTCCAATAGCGCCCCCTATGCCACCACCGGTTGCTCCGCCGCCTCAACGACAGGCACCTCAGCGACAGGCGCCCACCCGCCCACATCAACCTCCGGCACCTGATGAGCAACCTCTTCCTACACCGCGCGAGTTGCCGCAGCGTTGTCCTATGCCGGGTTGTTAGCACTAGATTGCTAGGTCTAGAATGGCTTGGGTATTACAGGAGCAGAGCACCGATATGGCAGATGATACTAACCCTAATAAGCAAAGGCCCGAGCGAGATCCGCTACAAGTTGGACTTGATCGCAACCAGAAAGGTCGTGGGGTACGTCTGCCTAGATGGATTGAGGAGTATGGCGGATGGGTGGTGGTCTTGGTTGTTATCTCTGTTTTTATCATTCCGGTGCGGATGCTCGGAATCTTTGATCGAGCACCGGGGCCAACTCTTGCTAGCGCTAACCTGAGGATCGTCTTTGGCCCCGCAAAGAGTTGGGTTGAGGGTTCAACTACGCAGATAAAGTCAATTGATGTAAAGATCGAGAACACTGGACCGGAAGCCGCCCAAAATGTGCAGGTACAGGCGCTCGTGCGAGCAAGCGGATTTCCGTTAGTAGGGCCTCTGACTATCGCGACTGGCGTAACAGCGCAGTTTTCTGGCGCCACACAGCTCAATATCACATCGGAGGACGCCGTGAGAATTCAACTTAGCTGTGCTAATTGTCCGCCGCCTGGTCCCTAGAGAGTAATGGGTATCAGATTTATATTACCACTATGAATAGCTGTGATTCATCTTATTTTACAGTCGAGGATGGATACCACCTTCCATCTGTCGTATTCCTCTTTGGTTTTGCCGGTGCCGGTAAGAACTTCTGTGCAGAGGTGCTTGCCAGGCGATTTAGATATGAGATTTACGATCTAGACCACCACATAACACCAGCTATGCGCACTGCAATCGCTGAGGGGCAGTCGTTTACAGATGAGATGCGAGATGAGTTTTTTGCTGTTGTGCGCAGCGAGATAGCAGAGCTACTGCAGAGATATCCCCGCCTTATCCTGCATCAGGGTGCCTACAAGGAGAGACACCGCATAGCGATTAGGAGCGCCTACCCGGCGATTGAATTTGTGTGGGTTACGGCGCCGCAGGAGATGATAGTGCAGAGGTTAATGCAAAGAGGGACCCCCGTATCGGCCGAGTATGCCGCCGCTATCGCCAAAAACTTTGAGCCTCCTGAGCCGCTTGCCAAGGCCCTGGTAAACGACACTAGTTGCGAGCAGGAATTGGCTATGCGCTTTGTTTCGTTGTTCAAAAAAACGTGATTATGCACTGATACGGCCCCTCCTAGGCGTGTTTTTGTAGAACAGATGACAAGTCCTCACACATTCTCTATACTATTACTACCCTTACGGGCCGATAGCTCAGTCGGTAGAGCAACTGGCTTTTAACCAGTGGGTCGGTGGTTCGAATCCACCTCGGCTCAGTTTAGTATCTTCCTATTCGCACTTTACAGGCAAAGATGCGAATGACGGGTTAGGGGCTACACGCCACTAATTATCCCAGTTGGAGGAGTTTTACACATTAAACCTAAAGTGCACGATATCTCCATCCTGCATGATGTACTCCTTGCCCTCAGTGCGCATCTTTCCAGCCTCTTTAGCCTTTAGCTCGCTACCGGCCTGAACATAGTCGGTATACGAGATAACCTCGGCCCGGATATAGCCACGCTCAAAGTCTGAGTGGATCTTTCCAGCGCACTGCGGCCCGGTGTTCCCGGCCTGAGCAGTCCAGGCGTGACACTCCTTAGGACCAACTGTGAAGAAGGTTATAAGATTAAGCAGTTTGTGCCCAGCAATGGTGAGGCGATCTAGTCCTGATTGCTCTACCCCAAGGGAGCTTAAGAACTCACGCCGCTCCTCTGGATTAAGCTCTGAGATCTCGGACTCTACCTGCCCAGAGATGGTAACTAGGGCCGAGTTAAGCTCCGCTACATAGGCAGCAAGCACATCGACCGGCAGTTTGCCACCTGGAGTAGGGATGTGTAGTAGCTCGCTTTCAGGAACGTTTGCAACAAAGAGCACAGGTTTTGATGTCAGTAGATTTGAGGTGACCTCAACAAGATCCTCCTCAGTTCCTATAAAGAGCCCTGAGCTCTTAAAGGTACGCGCTGGTTTTCCCTGATTAAGCCAACTCTCAAGGGGCTCTAGGATGGCGAGCCTAGCTTTAGCGCTCTTGTCCCCGGTTTTGGCAGCCTTCTCTATCTTGAAGCGTAGTTTCTCAATAGCATCGAGGTCTGAGAGGATAAGCTCAGTGTCGATCGTCTCAACATCACGGCGTGGATCTACGGAGCCATCAACGTGCACGATGTTCTCATCATCAAAACACCTCACCACGTGCGCGATCGCATCAACGCCGCGAATATGACCGAGGAACTGATTGCCGAGACCCTCGCCCTTGGATGCTCCCCTGATAAGTCCAGCTATATCAACGAAGGTTATTTGAGTAGGGATAAGCTTTGCGGACTTCGCAATTCCAGCTAACACCTCGATGCGTGGGTCCGGTACAGGAACAGCGCCAGTATTCGGCTCTATGGTGCAGAACGGAAAGTTAGCCGCCGCTGCCTTGGCTGATGTTAATGCATTAAAGATGGTGGACTTTCCAACGTTTGGAAGTCCGACTATACCGCAGGTAAATCCCATGAAACGACCCTGTTAAAATAGAGAGATATGTAGACCACCATATTGGGGTCCATAAGCGTCTATAGAGGTACCACGGCGGGGTGTCTAATTCAACGTAACTGGAAATTCGGGTTCCTCACCGATAAGTGTGGGTACATTAGATAGAAAACCCCTGCGCGGGAACGTGAACCGCTTCCCGTTACCTGCGCCCGCTCCGATACCGGTTAACCCTTAAAAACGGTTCCTCACCGATAAGTGTGGGTTCATTAGATAGAAAACCCCTGCGCGGGAAGCAGCGCACGTTCCAGCGCACGGAGTCAGCATCCATTATCTTACATTCTTCGACCGGCTTTTCTTCCAACTGCCGCGCATAGTTATGCCATCATCTAGTAGCTTCCCACCCACACTTATTGGGGAGGAACCGAAATTAGAGGTATCTCGACCCCTCCCTATGATTAAGCTACCCTACCAGCATGCTAAAGCACCTTTTTACCACCACCTACGCCATAATCCTTAGCCTTAACGTAGTAGGATGTGGAGGAGGAGGTGGAGGGGAGGAGAGCACGGAGGCGTGTGCCTCACTTAAGATAGCTGGAGGGCAGGGGTGTAGCGCCCCGCCAAACGCGATCGTAGTCGTTTCATCAGTAGAGGGCGAGTGCTCCGGAACCTTTATCACAAACCGCCAGGTGCTTACAGCCGCGCACTGCGTGCCCGATCGGAATGCGCAATATACAGTAAGCAATGCCTTTCTTCAGGCTAGTGTTGAGAGGATCGACGTTCACCCACTCTTTAACGACGGTGTGCCATCAAGCGGCTTTGATGTGGCAGTTCTTACTGTCTCAGGGAACGCACCGGTGACCCCAGTTTTTATTGAGGTATCTCAACCGGTAATCTCCGGAGATAAGCTAGTGGCTTATGGATTCGGGCTTGATCAGGAGCGCAACACAGCACCCGAACGTATTATAGATGGAGAGGCTGCCCTTAAGGCTACCTACCTTAGCGCAACAACTGTGTCCGATTATTCAATCAACACGATTAGCGATGGAAGTGGTGATACCTGTGCAGGGGATTCCGGTGGCCCAATCCTGCGCCAAGTGGCCGATGGTAGCTACGGAGTGGTCGCCGTAGTACGTTACGGACCGACACGCTGTGTAGCTTTTCAACCGGTAGAGAGTGAAAACACTAATCTGCAGGCGGTGAGTATCCTTAATTTTGCAACGCAAGCGGCGCCTGGGGTGCGGGTGCGGTAGGGGCTGGAAGTATCAGTGGTTTGTTACGGTTTGTTATTTGACGCGCCCTTCCCAAATTTTGCGCACGAAGGGTAAAGATAGCGTCGAAAGAAAAAAACCAGTTGTTGGAACGAGAGCATCAAGCAGAGGTCGCGGTGATTCAAGCACAGCAAACACCAGGATCATCGTTACATAAGTGATTATAGTAACGCATATTAATCTGGTACGAGATCTCTCCCACGACTTTTGTGTCTCAACCCGTTGATTGCGGGCCAAGATCCCACACAGGTGCTCCTCAAGTGCCGCAACCCGCGTAGCTATGTCAGTTGAGTCAGGTAGGATTGGGCTGGTCATTTGACGCCTCTAAAATTTTGCTGCAGTGATGGTTGTGCTTTGTCAGGTCGCAGCCAACCCCTTTCACTACGTTTAAGTGAATGGCCCCGTTAGGGCTCAATTGTTATCCTGCCACTCCATTTTGATATGGGTATCCGTAGTTCCTGTAACTATAAAGCCAAGACGAAGGTACAATTCTTGAGCCTTGTTTTCCCGCAGGACCTGGAGCCGCAAGGGAAGGCCTAGGCTTTTTGCGTACTGAATCTGCTCCTTCAAGATTTTAGTGCCAAGACCGTTTCCTTGGTATTCTGGTAAAATTTGAATTTCACTAAAAAACAGATGATCTGGATGCTCAGCGAGGCTGTAAATGCCCACTGGTATTACGCCAACTAATATAATTTTATGAGGCCCCCGATTCCAACCCTCTTTAAAAAAGCCATCTTGGATCAATTCATCCCAAGAACCAAATTGGCGGGAAACCACTTCTCGATAAGCGGAGTGATGCACTGTTTTGCCGAACTCAAAATCATTCTGTTTGTCAGCGTCTCTAAACGAAATTGCTGTCATAAATGTGTTTTGCCTCAGCAGTACGTTACGGTGAATGGCCCCACCTGGACTCACCTGTTCGCTATGCTCACAGGTGAGGGACTTGACTGTATCTTCAGGTTCAAGTCCTGGCGTGATCATTCTCTTTCACTACGTTCAAGTGAATGGCCCCGCTAGGACCACCTGTTCGCTATGCTCACAGGTGAGGGACTTGACTGTATCTTCAGGTTCAAGTCCCGGTGTGATCATTCCCTTTCACTACGTTCAAGTGAATGGCCCCGTTAGGACTCACCTGTTCGCGGTGCTCACAGGTGAGGGACTTGACTGTATCTTCAGGTTCAAGTCCCGGTGTGATCATTCTCTTTCACTACGTTCAAGTGAATGGCCCCACCAGGACTTGAACCTGGGACCTACCGGTTATGAGCCGGCCGCTCTAACCAACTGAGCTATAGGGCCAAAAGATGCTGTAAGAGCACCGTAGAGCAGAGGTTTTACAACTGAGTCGCCTCTGGTGCAACCCTTTCAGGTGGATAGTGGTCTTATGGGGTGGTATTTCCATCGTAGATCGTTTTTTAATGGCATACCCATTGAAAACAACCCGTTATCTCCATAAGATAACGCTACAGCCGTTATCAAAGGATTTCATGTCCGATACCCAAAGCGCGCCACCCCTTCCGATCATAATAGAGATTAGTAAGATAGATGTTCAGATAGCGGGCTTATTAGCCCAACAAAAGAGCATCGAAACCGAACGAGTCATTCGTAAGCAGGCTCTCGACGTACAGACCCTTAAACGCAACGCACGCGTAAAGATCCTCGAAGAGAAACGAGCGATTAATCTTCGCGAGGAGAAATCGGTCAAGATCGAGCGTGAACGGATCAACGAGCGACGACGAGCGCTGAACACCCTCAATAACTATAAACTTCAACAGGCAGCCGAGCGCGAGATCGAATTCGTTGCAAAGCAGATCGGACAACGTGAGGATCTACTGCTTGGACTAATGCGCGAGGTCGAGATCCTCGAGCGGGATATCGCCGAGATTGATGGAGTAGTAAAGGGGCTACAGGAGGAGGGCGCGGCCTTTGAGCGCGAAGCTGAACTAACCCTCCAGACGGTTGGAACTAGTCTGGGAGAGTGTAATGAAGAGCGTGCCCAGCAGGTGACATTAATCGGAAATAATTCGGCGCTAATAATATACAATAGGGTCAGGGATAGGTTCCCCATGAACCCTGTAGTAGCGCTTATAAACAGGGATACATGCGCAGGATGTCACATGAAAGTAGGCCCACAGGTGATAGTGCAGATTTCTCGTGGAGATGTGGTAAAGTGCCCTGGCTGCGGCCGACTCTTAAAATTGTCGGCTGAGTAGTAATCTTCCAGTAGGGAGGAGTTGAGTGGATGGTCGCTTGGGGTAAAACCCGAGAGGAAAGTCGGGACTTCATAGGGGATGTTGGCCGTTAACGACGGCGCCGGGTGATCGGCGGAAAGTGCCACAGAAAAGAAGACGACCTATCCTCGCTTCGGCGAGGGTGGGAAACGGTGAAACGGTGAGGTAAGAGCTCACCAGCACGGGGGTAACTCCGTGGCTTGGTAAACCCCAGCTGAAGCAAGACCGAATAGGAAGGCTCCCTACGGCAACGTAGGCGGTGCGACCCGTACCGGGCCTTCGGGTAGTGTCGCTTGAACCAACTGGCAACAGTTGGTCCAGATGAATGACCATAATGAACAGAATCCCGCTTATTGCTCGACTCCTCCCTAGTTGGAGATCCCTAGCAGGCTGTTACCCGTTCTGCGCGCGTTGCCGAAGAAAGTGATCCATAATAACAAGGGCCGCCATGGCATCCACGATCGGCACGGCGCGTGGCAGCACGCATGGATCGTGACGCCCTGCAGCCGCAATTTTTGTAGGAGAGCCACTTGTTGTAACGGTATCCTGCTCTTTAGCTATCGTTGCTACCGGTTTAAAGGCTATGCGGCAGGTGATCGTCTCTCCTGATGAGATTCCACCAAGCACACCCCCTGCATTGTTAGTTTGAGTTGAGACCTCGCCGTCTTCGTCGATAATAAATGGGTCGTTGTGCTGGCTGCCGCGCAGGTGAACTGCGCCAAAGCCGAGTCCGATCTCAAAGCCCTTGACCGCATTTATGCTGAGCATGGCCTTGCCGAGATCGGCGTGGAGCTTATCAAAGACCGGCTCGCCGAGCCCGGCCGGGCAGCCCTTAATGACGCACCGAATAACCCCTCCGATCGAATCGCCCGCGGCCTGTACCTCACGGATAAGCTCAATCATCTTGATGGCAGCGCCCGGTTCCGGACACCGTACGATATTGGCCTCAACATCACGCTCGCTAACCTTTTCGTAATCAAGCGTAGCGCTGATGGGGCCAACCTGTTCAACGTAACTGATGATCTCAACCCCAAGGGTCTCTTTAAGAAATTTTCTTGCAATAGCGCCAGAAGCAACACGCGCCAATGTTTCGCGCGCAGAGGCGCGCCCACTACCGCGCCAGTCCCTTCGGCCGTACTTGGATAGATAGGTATAGTCAGCGTGTGAGGGACGAAAGAGATCTTTAAGGGTGTTGTAGTCCTCGGAGCGCACATCTTTATTGTGCGCTAACATAAGGATCGGGGTACCGGTCGTTCTACCCTCAAATACCCCACTCAGGATATGAATGGTGTCCTCCTCTTTACGGGGGGTGGTGATATCGCTCTGTCCCGGTTTGCGTCGGTCCAGTTGAGCCTGGATGTCGTGCTCACAGATCTCTATCCCAGGGGGGCAGCCATCAACAACAACCCCTACGGCGCCGCCGTGAGATTCACCAAAGGTGCTTATCTTGAATATCTCGCCGAATGAATTACCAGCCAATGTGGCCTCCTATATCAGGCCACTCTATCACCCAAGCGCCTGCATAATCGAGTCCAGTTTATCAACGGTAAGTTGACCAGGCGCGGATTTGCTGACCGCTTCGATCGGGGCAAAAGCCATCTCATTACCCCAGACCGTGCCAAAAACACGGGTAATTACTCCGTGTTTGCCCATGCCAAGCACGATACTTTTGTGCCCATCCTCGCGCAGGTCTATTAGGAGCGATAGGAGCCTTAGCGCATCCCTCTGGATGGAGCAGTGGGTGGCGATCTTCATTATATGCGCCCCCCAACCCTCCATGCGGTCGGTGATCGATCTAAGCTCTGTATCAGAGGGGGTAAGTGCGTAGTTATGGTATGAAAGGATCGTCTTGAGCGACATCCGTTCAGACTGTAAGCGTGTGATCTCTTCAGCTTGTACGGAGATGTCGAGATCGACCAGCACCTGCTTGCGCGAGAGGGTAGAGAGGATCTTAAAGCGCTCTTCAGATGAGATCTGCATCGGCTCCAGGTTCTGTCGCCTGAAGATCATTATTAATCTGTGTGGGTAAAGCCCCACAAGCGAGGCGGCAAATCCTGAATCTAGGTCTTCGACGTAGTCGAGCCAGACCTCAAAGTAACGAAACTTGCTTAGATTGCTCTCTATGTTGGCCTGAACTTCAGAGCGGGTGCGCTTGATGATCGGCAGACAGTATCTATTATTAACGCGGGAGGAACTATTCAGCATGCTTTACCGTTGTATACTTAGCTTCTTAGTATACTTCAAAGCATGGCTGCGGTCACGGGCCTACGGCATTTCTTAGGATTTTTTCCATAACCTCGCGCGTACCATTGACACCCGGATTGTTACCCCCGGTATGAAGTTCGAACTGGGCCAGGCCCTGCTCAAGAAACATATCAACTCCACGCAGTACCGTTGCTCCCTGAGCCTCTGCATCCCTGATAATTCGGGTTGAAAATGGGTCGTAGATAGTTTCAAAAACTGTGTGATGTTTGCAGATGGCGCTAGCTGGGATGGGGGATTCGTCTGTGAGGGCTCCCATACCTAGCGAGGTGGTGTTGATGATTACATCAAATGCTGCCAGATCAGAGCTTTTTTCAATAGGAAGCACCGCAGCTTTCCAGGTACGCGCGATAGTACGCGCTTTATTAATAGTACGGTTGCATATAGTTACCTGAGCGCCACGACCAGTACAGCCAAACACAGCCGCCTGAGCAGCCCCGCCAGCGCCTAGCACGAGTACCTTTTTGCCGCGCAGTGGTGCCAGGCGTTCAAGGGGCTTTACGATACCGATCCAATCGGTGTTGTAACCTACTAACTTCCCCCCTTCGTTAACCACGGTATTGACTGCGCCGATCTCCTGAGCGGTTGAATCAAGGGCATCTAGCAGCTTCACAATTGAAATCTTGTGTGGCATCGTCACCGCCAACCCCCGTATATTCATGGCCCGCATGCCGCGTAGAGCATCGCGCAGCTTTTCCGGGGTGACATGCGCGGCTGCCATAACGAACGGTAGTTTAAGAGCTGCATATCCGGCGTTATGAATGGCTGGAGAGAGGCTATGAGAGATGGGGTCCCCAATAACTAAGCAGAGCGAGGAGTGCGCGGTTATGGTGAGGGATGACATGCGAGTGACTCTATCCCTGAAACGATCTCCGAGCAAACTTCACCAATGGATCTATCGTCAGTATCGACCGTTATATCAGCCCAGCAGGCGTAGATAGGGGCACGTTCGTTAAAGAGCGTCAGCGCCAGCTTGCCATCGCGGAAGAGGGGGCGTGTAGTTAGGTCGCCGTTACGGCTAATGACGGTAGCGAAGGTGCTACGCAGAAAGATAACTATTCCGTTATTTGTTTTGAGCTGCTCCATATTTTCGGGGCGGCCGATAACACCACCCCCACTGGATATAATGAGATTGCTCTGCTGGGCGAGTGTGCGCGCAACCTCTGACTCAAGATCTCTGAAAAAGGCTTCGCCCTTAGCTGCGAAGATCTCTGGAATCGAGCCAAAGCCTGAGCGTGAAATGATAAGCTCATCCATCTCCAGTGCTGGGACGTTAAGCCGAACAGCGAGGTCCGCAGCCACGGTACTTTTACCGGCCCCCATAAATCCGATCAGTATAAGCTTATTCATATCAATAAAGGTTTAGGGACTCGCGGCACATCCAGAGGAGAGCCACTCTCGCTCAACCGTTCCGAAGAAGCGATTAAAGCCGAGCTTAATCTGATGAATCTCCTTGATAAACTCAGACACCAGCTCCCCCGGCCCCCGGAGCTGCGGTAGGGAGACCTTTACAGAATAGATCCCGTTACCATTACTTTCAAGATCATCAACCCTAACAGGAACCCATGCCAAAGAGGAGGGATTATTCCCCGACCTTACCAGGCGCTCTCTAACTGAAATAGCAACGGTACGTAGTAGCATGTTAACGAGCAGGCTTGGTTGATTGACGGGATAGCTCGACACATCATCATGAGAACGTATCGCCTTGAGGTGAGTTACTGCGGTAGACTTGTGCTGATCAAGTTCAGAGAAGGCGTTATCAGAGAAGAACGGGATCAGCGCAGCACGTTTAGGATCCCCATCCGGCGCTACCAGTGTTACCTGAATCGGATTGCTAAGCATTTCTAGAACAACACCGGATCGGGAAGGATTTAACTTAAAGTCTGCGAGAACATCGAGTCTGCGGTCTGGAATAAGGGAGTAGCCCTCATCATCCTTAACTGTCATTAGTGCAACAACCGCATTACTCCCACACAGATGCATCTCGTCTACATGTAGCTCTATGAATCCGAACTCCCAGGTATCGAGCCCATAGATCCTCCGTAGGCGGGATTCAAAGGCGTTTGCAAGTTGGCGATCGTGGATCTCACGGTATCCGCCGTGTTGGTGTGTGAGCCAATCGTCAACGCGACCGGCTACAGCATCTCTCTGTTCCTTGCTAGGTTGTTCTGGATCGTTACGTTCGGAGCGATTGTCAAACATCATTAGATAGATGGTAGCACCGAGGCATATACCCACCAAGAGGGTAACTATTCACCAAAGTATAGACCTGTCGGTAAATAGTTTCATGAGGTTATCTCTGTTAATTACGCAGGAGCGCGTTTCGCCTGGTCCATAGCGCAAAGCGGAGCAATGTAAGCAAGCTCATTACTAGACAGATAGCGGTTGCCACCACCGCGACCTGAATATGGGAGCCGTTTAGGAGGAGTGCCAGCCGTTGCAGCGTAGATGGGGTGATGTCCATACATACCGAGCAATCGGAATATCTGCTAGTTAGGCCCGCTAGGTATAGCGTTACAACCTGTGAGTTAGAGCAGGTGGGGGTGTTAGTTAAGCACTGCGCTAGCAAGCGGCTCATCAGGAATCCGATGCTGAGCACCGCAGTCGTTGCGGTAAGTAATACGTATCCCACCCACCTTTGGATAGTTCGGGCTGGACGCACTAAGGGCAGTAGCGCAAGCAGCGGAAATATTAGTGTGAGCGCAAGCTCAAGCAGCTCTTTTTTTAGGGACATAGTAGGTAAGTCTACTTTATTGCTATCTGTAGAGGCTACCCGGAACCTTTGACTACCTTGAAACTATTCACCCCCACAGCATTGCTGCGCGGTTTATTAATAAACCTTGAATCATATGCATTAATCAGGCATACTTATATGCATGCGAACAACCTTAAATATCGATGACTCCTTGATAAAAAAAGCTTCTAAACTTAGTGGAATAGGAGAGAAAACAGCGCTCGTAAAAGCTGGGCTTGAGGCGCTAATTGCGCGTGAAAGCAGTCGTAGATTGGCAGAGTTAGGAGGCTCCGAAAAGTCTCTGCGTCCTATACGCAGACGAAGAGCCGGGCACTAAGCGTGATTCTGGTTGATACATCGATTTGGGTAGATCATCTTCGTCGAGGCAGTCCGGGGCTGGTGCAACTGCTGAAGAAAGCAGAGGTAATCGTGCACCCATTTGTGATAGGGGAGCTCGGTTGTGGCAATCTTAAAAATCGCCAGACGATCCTAGCTCTACTTAAAGAATTACCAACCGTAACGATAGCAGAACATGAAGAGGTTCTCGAGTTAGTTGAATCTCGCAAACTTATGGGTCATGGAATTGGCTGGGTCGATGCCCATCTACTTGCTTCGGCGCTGCTATCAGGAAGCCCTCTTTGGACCGCCGATAAAAAGCTTCGATCCCTGTGCGCAGCCCTCGGCGTTCTGTACTAAACAGGATGCCCCATAGAGCCAAGCATGCGAGTGTGGTTCCTCCCCAATAAGTGTGGGTGGGAAGCTACTGGATGAAGGCATAACTATGCGCGGCAGTTGGAAGAAAAGCCGGTCGAAGAATGTAAGATAATGGATGCTGAATCCCTGCGCTGGAACGTGCGCTGCTTCCCGTGCAGGGGTTTTCCATCTAATGTACCCACACTTATCGGTGAGGAACCGAAACTCCTACGAGTCTTTTGAGCAGCTTGGCGGCCATGCTGTCAAAGCTGGTTTTAAAGGGTTAACCGGTATCGGAGCGGGAGCAGGTAACGGGAAGCGGTTCACGTTCCCGCGCAGGGGGTTTTCATCTAATGTACCCACACTTATCGGTGAGGAACCCGTTTTTTTATTATCTACTCCACCTGAACGCCGGTATGCAGTGGTCCACCACGAAACATCGGCCAGGGGGTGTAGTTTGGATTATTTCCAGCGCTACTTGTGATTAGCGTAGCGAGCTCTGTATAGATCTTAAGCGTGCCGACCCGATTAAGGGAGCCAGCAACTACGAGTTCAAGGGTTCCATCTCCGGTTAGGTCAGCAACCGCAACCGCGTTCTTTAATCCGTTAAATCCGGTAAATGAACTCCGCCCATCATCACAGCTAGCTGCTTCGCAACTTAAGTGTTCCCCCGTTGCTCCTGCTAGGATAGTCATTCCGCTACCATTCGCTACGACAACCTCGCGTGAGCCGTTCTTATCTAGATCCGCTATAACGAGACCACCGAACAGACCAACCGTGCTTGAATTGTGATCGTTTACTAGCGGAACGGTAGTCCACAGTGTTGTATTACTATCAGGGTTCCATGCGATCACACGGCTAGTGCCGTCACCACCATATACAGAGAGCCCCTGTACAGGAATCACCACGTCGTTTATGCCATCACCATCTACATCCGCTACGGCCGGCTCGGCTCCTGTACAGGCAGGGACCTGTAGTGTTCGTAGTAACGTGCCCGTTGCTAGGCTAAAAACTTTTACATCTCTGCCGCTCTTATTGGTCGTATTTTCAGGAAAGTAACAGCCGGTTGCAACAACCACCTCCTTACCACTATTGGCGCTGATAAGCTCCGCTACGACCGGGGGTGACTGCACTACCTGATTGAACTCCGCCCGCCAGACCGCTGAGCCGGCTTTACGAAATCCTATCTCCGCACCCCGTTTAAAAAGGCTACTTTTAAGAGCATACAGGTAGCCACCGTTCGGCGTGGGTGGATTTATGACGGTATTCTTAGAGATATCAGTTCCGATTATGATCTCTGGACTTGCGTCGCCGTTAGTATCAGCGACGGCGGCCGAAGAGAATACTGTGTCCGCTGCATGATAGAACCCCTTGAGTCGGCCACTAGCAGAGAGCATGTATATATTTCGGTCCAGAGAACCGAATACAACCTCAAGTGTGCCATCCTGATCTATGTCGAATAGGGTAGGGGATGAAAAGACCGAGTGACTGATGGCGAATAGGCGCCTACGTTTGGCAAACTGCTTAAGATCGAACCTCCAGACCTCTGTACCATCTGGGCCATTAAAGGCAACTACACCACCACCGCACGCAGTTCCCGCGATTCCGCCGTAGCCCACCACAACGTACTGGTTAGTTCCTCCAAGTAGCGCTCCGACCGCTGGGGATGAGTGTGCCCTGTTGTTACCGCTAAGTGAGGTGCAGGAGTTCGTTGGTAGCGCTTTCTCCCATAGTACCGTTCCATCTCCCAGTACCACAGAGACGATACCGTTGGCTGAGGTAACGACTATCTCCTTGCCGTTATTGAGGTTGCCATCTATCTCAGCTATTGCTGGGCTACTATACCCGGGGCCTGAACTACCAAGTTCTACAGTAATGGGTTCAGCAGAGGCCAAGAGTGGGAGTGAGGCGCTTGCTACCACTACTACGATACTTTTTGCGAGGCTCTTTATTATGCACATAGGAGTTAGAGACTAAAAGGATACGAAAGGCTAACCATCAAAGTGTATGCCATCTTTAATAGGAGCACACGTTTGCGGTATTATTCTAATGATTATCGATCGTTACGCAGATTTAATTTCGATCCCAGTTAGCCGTAACGTCTCCCAAAATTCAGGGAACGATTTATCAACAACCTGCGGCTCCTCGATCTCAATTCCATGGATCTTGGCCGAGAGCATAGCAAACGACATCGCCATACGGTGATCATCATACGTTGCGATACGAGCCGCACCTGGTATCCCGCCGTGCACGACGAGATAATCAGCCCCGGCCTCGCTCTTTATGCCAAGCTTTGAAAGCTCTGTGTGCAGCGCTGCGATGCGATCGGTCTCCTTAACTCTTAGGGTGCTAAGACCTGTAATGATGGTTGTACCCTCTGCACATGCCGCTATTACGGCGAGGGTTTGAGCGGTGTCGGGCATTGTAGACATATCCGCTTCTATCGCTTGAAGTTTAGTTGTGCCTGTAACGGTAATAGATCGTTCTCCATGGCTTACACGGCACCCCATGCGGGCGAGTAGCTCTGGAAATTTTATATCCCCCTGAGCTGAATCTGGATTTATGTTACAAACGCTAACGGTTCCGCCAGAGATAGCGGCTAGTCCCCACAGGTAGGAGGCTCCCGATGCGTCCCCTTCAACCTGGTATTCACGAGCAACGAATCTCTCAGCACTCTGATATTTATAGCTCCTGTATTGATCGTTAGTAATTGATACACCAAAGTCACGCATGCCTTGCAGAGTCATATCGATATACGATTTTGATATCTGCGGGCTTGATAGCTCTATAGTAAGGTCAGCGGATCTATTAAGGGGCGCCGTTAACAGAAGCGCCGATATAAATTGGCTACTAACCGAGCCATTCATAATAACCGTGCCTGCACCTAAGGGAGCGGGACAACGGATACGCAGGGGCGGGCATCCAGTATCGCCGTGGTATTCTATATCTGCGCCGAGGCATTTTAGGGCATCTACTAACTCCTTAATCGGGCGGGTGTGCATGTGCGGTGTCCCAGAGAGGGTGATATCACACCCCGGAATACCGGCGCACAGAGCGGCTAGAAAACGCATCGTTGTTCCGGCTGGTCCAACATCGATTACGCCGTGATATGGAATGAATTCTCCAGCACGACCGGCAACGATAAGCTCCGAGCCTAGTGCGCTAGTCCTTTGATGCACGACGACTCCGAGCTTACTAAGTGCCAGGATCATGGCTACACTATCGCTGCTGATAGAGGCAGAGGAGAGGCGCGAGGTGCCATCTGCTTGGGCTGCCATCAGGAGGGCGCGGTTGGTGTAGCTCTTTGATCCTGGTACAGAGAGGGTAGCATTAAGGGGGCTTGTTGGGGGTGTTAGTAAAAGGGGGTGCATAAAGTACGTTAGGTGGGTTGTATAAGGAGCAGCGCCTCCTGCACTAGCTCTTCAGGAACCGTAAGATCGAAGCTTGCCTGACCGATACGATCAATTAACACCCACTTTATATCGTTACCCACGTTTTTCTTATCGCGTGCCAGCGCTGAGCGTAGATCCGCAACTGGAATCTTTGTTGGCAGCTCGGTAGGGAGCCCAGCTTGAGTGATGCCATGCTTAATCTGCAGGTAGGTGGCCTCTGTAATCTTTGCAATTTTGTACGAGATAAATGATTCAGCAAGCATGCCGATTGAGATAGCGTCACCGTGAGTTAGCGAGATCTTATTACTAATGGCGTAGCTCTCGATGGCGTGACCAACGGTGTGTCCAAAGTTAAGGGTCTTTCGAACTCCCTGTTCCGTTTCATCCGCCTCGACTATATCTTTTTTAATCTCGCAGGAGCGCAGGATTATATCGACCAACTGATCTGGGCTGTGGGCTGAGTATGCACGTGCTGTAACACTCTCAAAATAGGCAGCATCAGCGATTAGTCCATGCTTTACTATCTCTGCGAATCCGGAACGGAGCTCACGGGCAGGGAGTGTGGCCAAGGTGTCGATATCAACAACTATACCTATTGGCTGCATAATAGAACCGAGTAGGTTCTTAACCCCCATAAAATTGATGCCGGACTTGCCTCCGATACTTGCATCAACCTGGGCCAGAAGCGTAGTGGGGAGGTGCATAAAGGCGATGCCGCGCATATATGTAGCTGCAGCAAAGCCAACTAGATCGCTTAGTGCACCACCCCCTAAGGTGATAACTAGTGAGCGACGATCGAGCCTTTGAGCGACGAAGAATTCCCACACTCCCTGCAGCCCTACGTTGTCCTTCATACGCTCCCCACCCTCCAGCACAAGGATGCGCGCATTTGGGGTCTTGAGGGTTTCTGTCAGGCGCTTGAGTGCTGCGCTAGCACCGGAGTCCGCTACTACAACCACTGAGGAGTAACGCTCTAGATCTATAAGGGTTGGGAGGCGTTCAAGTAGACCCCTTCCAACCCAGAGTGGTGAGCTAGATTGTATTCGCGCAACGTTTATCGTTAGAGAGCGCATTAATCACACCTGTATTCTGCGAAGGTCTGCCATCAATTTTTCAAACTGCGGATACCTGAGTGCCTGAGGACCATCGCTCAGGGCCTTCTCGGGCTCCGGATGAAACTCTACGATGATACCGTCCGCTCCGACAGCCTTTGCTGCAAGGGCAAGGGGTGGAACCAGCTCTCTAACGCCAGCAGCATGTGATGGATCGATAAAGATCGGAAGGTGCGTACGTTGTTTAAGCACCGGAACCGCGCTGATATCGAGGGTGCCACGAGTGGCGGTCTCAAAGGTTCTGATACCCCGCTCACACAGAAAGACCTGCTGATTGCCGCCAGCAAGGATATACTCTACTGCTTGCAGGAGCTCCTCAATCGAGGAACTCATGCCGCGCTTTAGCATAATGGGACGTCTGATCTGACCGACAACCTTGAGTAGGCTGAAGTTCTGCATATTACGGGCACCGATCTGAATAATGTCGGCCTTCTCCGCAACCCGGTCGACATCCTCGGTCGTCATGACCTCCGTGATAACCGGCATACCGAAAGCCTTACCAGCTTCTACAAGCAGGTCCAATCCTTCGTACCCCATGCCCTGAAAGCTGTAGGGCGATGAACGGGGCTTGAAGACTCCACCGCGCAGGATCTTTGCGCCGTTATCGCGCGCCTCCTTAGCGCACGACATGATCTGTTCACGTGATTCAACTGAGCAGGGCCCTGCTATCACAAGAAAGTTGCCATCTCCGATCTTAACTCCACCGACATCGATGATGGTGTTGGAGCTCTTATGTTCGCGGGTGACGAGCTTGTAGCCCCTGTCCTTAGCAGGAGCGCTCTTGGGCGCGGTAGTGTCCTCCTTGATCTCAATTACTATTGCAGCCTTTGGCTTAATTGCAATTTCAGGGCGTTCTACAACGGTCGGCTCCACATCGCAGGCCGGGAAGCACCCGAGTACCTTGATAAAGCGTACGAGCTTAGTTAGATCGGCAAGTGTCGCCTTAACCAGATCTGAGTCAATATTTCCCAGGAAATCGATATAGAACATCTCCTCCCAGCTGTTGCCTGGAATAGGGCGGCTCTCAAGCTTTGTCAGATTAATTTCACGCTCCTTAAATACCAAGAGTGCCTCGACAAGAGCTCCCGGCTTATTAAGGGTGTGCATTACTATGGAAGTTTTGCTAGTGATGCGAGCATCGACCTTCTGGGGGTGCTTTGCGATCACAATAAAACGGGTGAAGTTATCCTCCTGGTTGGCGACATTACGTTGGAGCACTGAGAGCCCAAACATCTCAGCTGCCTCTGTGCTGGCGATAGCGGCGTGTAGCTTATTACCTGCCGTATGAACCAACTTTGCCCCGATAGCGGAGTCGTTACAGAACTCGATGCTACAATCGGTAAGCCCTGTAAGAAAGTTACTACACTCAGAGACGGAGAGGGCGCTGGCATAGATGCGCTCAAGGTGCGAGATGGGTGCGTTCGGCATGCCGATTAGGCAGGGGCTGACACGTAATTTCTCCTCGCCTACTATTGAAACACGGGAGTTGAGTAGAAGATCGTAGACGTCGTTGATACCACCAGAGGTTGTATTCTCAATCGGCAGAATACCGTAGTCACAGCTTCCGGCCTCAACCGCACGAACAGCCTCCTGGTACGTTTTAAATCCGATAAAGGTTGGGGTGCCCGAGGTCTTTGAGGATGAGGAGACGAAGCTCCGTCCCGCCAGGTGACAGAATGAGCCCTCAATTCCTTGAAAGGCTATGCTGCTGCTGTGCGTCAGCACGGTGGAGCCGTTTAGCTTAGCTTGTAGGTGATCGTGCTGCGAGCGAACCGCTTCGGCGATTACCTCGTGAAAGATATTGGTTACGTGTTGAGCCTCAAGTCCAAGCTCACGACCAGCAGAGATACGTTGCTGTAAGAGCTGCTGCTCGCGTGGAATATCTCGAAGTATAGCGTGTTCAGTTTCTTTGGCCTCGACTACCTGTTTTGCAATGGCACGTCGCTTTGAAAGTATGGTGAGCAATCCCTGGTCTAGGCGATCGATCTCGCTACGGAGCTCAGAGAGCGGGGTGCTTTTTATAGGGGCTGTATCTGTTGTCATATCGGTTATATTTCCAGGGGCTATATATTATATCTTGTTACTTAATGAATGTGAGAAATTTATTGTAGTCAGTATTACGACCGTAGATCGCATCTAAATACGCGGTCTTAAGAGCGAGGCTAATAGGGCCAGCTTTACCATCTCCCAGAGGCGTGTCGTCTATAGAGCCTATAGGGATAACCTCTGCTGCGGTTCCGGTAAAGAAGGCTTCATCGGCAGCGAGTGCATCCTTAAGAGATATGCGCTTTTCAGTGACCGTAAAGCCACTGTCACGCGCAATCTCAATCATCGTTGCGCGGGTAATACCAGCTAAGATCGTTCCAAGTGGTGGTGTGAGGATCTCGTTATCCTTAATCATAAAGAAGTTCTCTCCCGGCCCCTCAGCGATAAACCCATTAGTATCTAGGAAGAGCGCTTCGTGATACCGCGAACCTTTCAGCTCAAGCACCGCTAGGATGCTATTAACGTAGTGGCCACATATCTTCGCATCTGCAACGGTCGAGTCGGGATGGATACGGATATACTTGCTTACCTTGATATCGGCCGCTTCGACCGGAATGTAGGCGCCCCACGGCCAGCAGGAGATAATGACCTCCAGTGGGGCGTTGCTTGGGTCGAGGCCCATTACGCCATATCCATATATGACAAGCGGGCGGATGTAGCCCTGCTCCAACTTATTGCGCTTAAGTAGTTCGCAGGTTTTTGCACACAGCTGCTCAACGGAATAGGGGATGGCCATGCCGAGCACGCCAGCTGAATAGTGCAGCCGTTGCATATGCTCCTGTAGACGAAATACCGCCGGGCCCTGCGCGGTCTTGTAGACCCTAATGCCCTCAAATGCACCACCCCCATAGTGCAGGGAATGGCTTAGTACGTGAACCTTAGCCTCGTTCCAGGGAACGAAGGTGCCATTCATCCAGATAAATTCAGTGCTCTCCATTAACGCTTCCTTTTGACGGTTTCTAATTTTGAATTACGCTCAGGCAAAAAAAAAGGCCCTGCAGTTACGCAGAGCCTTCATTTCAGCACGTGCTGATGCTCTGCCTTAGCAAGACCTGATAAAATACCAAAATGTAGGAAGGGCAGACGATCTATTCATACCAACAACATATCCTTTGCGCCTGTTTAAAGCAAGAGAGGGAGCAATAAGCTCCCTCTCCAGATTAGGCTAGCTAAAATATGCTAACCAGCGTTACCGGTTCTACTGACTGGCGTAACTTTATAGCAAACTGTATCCGCAGCCGCGACGCTTGATCCACTTAGCTGTAAGTACACAAATCCATCTCTACCTCTACGCTTCGACTTGATAGAGATCTGAGATGTGGAGCACCGAGGTACCCCGCCAGCCGCGCAATAGGCACGCGCCTTACCGGTCTTAGAATAGGTTCCATAGTACCCAACAGCACCGGCCTTAACGCCATCTGAGTAGTAAAAATTCATAGGAAATTGGGGCGGACATTCCTCGTTGCAGATAAATGTTGGGCCAGCTGCACGGGCATCACCAGAGGGGATGTGGTTTGAGATCACAGATTTCCAGAGGAACTCGTTGCCGGTAACCTCTTTGACTGTGCTACATACGTCGCTAAAAGCACTGATCGATGCTGTTGGGTCACCCCGCCGTGCCATCTTGCGAATGGAACGAGCGCTTAAGTTGCTTGAATCGTCAGCCCAGGCGGTGCTTGATACTAACACACCTAGAGCTAAGATTGAGAGTAGGACTCGTCGTGCAGTAATCATTTGTAGCTACCTTCCTGTAATATTTTTGTTGTTAAGATGATGGGCATTTCCTAGCAATCTTACGAGCCGGAGCTCGCCAGCTCCAATTTTACCTGACTTGGCTATAAATCCGCAAGGGTAGTTAGTTAGGAAGCTTTACCCTCCCCAGAATATCTGGGGGGGGGGTAAAGCTTGTAGGGCGCTCGAGTTGTTAGTCCTATGCAACATCGTTCTGAGGTTGTGCCTCTTTCGGATCTTCTTTCGGATCCTCTTTCGGAGTCCGCTACACCCCTGCTGTAGGTGTCTGTTGCTCTCCCATAAAGCTAACATCCTTGCGCTCGTTAATTCCGTTAAGGTATGCCGCAGCGGTTTGTTGGTCTAGCTTTCCAGCCTCGGCGGATTTAGTGATGACCTCTGCCAAGCTCTCATCGGTTAGTTTAAACTTAGCGATGAATGTATTGACGTTCTTGCGCACATCATCGAGCGAGGTAGCGTTACTAAGTGCGGCGTTAGTAAAGTAGCCGATAAAATCGCTCTTAACCTTCTGATTGCCCCCACTTAAAAGATCCATCACCGGATTGAGCCACGAGATAGCGTACTTAGCGAGCGGGTTCTTAGTGTCGATCTCGTATGGTCGACGTCCCCCTAACTCCGCCCTAGGTTTACCATCAGCGCCCATGTCGTACTGCGTTCCGTTCGCCAAGGTGAGTTTATTCGACGAGTCGATCACCTGTTCCTGCACCAGCAGACCTCGCACCGAATCGCGTACCTTTTGGTCTTTGTGCTTTCCGGTTTTAATGCTACCAAAAAGCCCCCCTACGATCCCCCCAAGCGCGCCTCCGATAACGGTACCGATGCCGGGAAATATACTACCGATCGTTGCTCCAAGAGCGGCACCGCTTGCGGCACCACCTGCCGGTGTTGATTTACCCCAATTCATTATCAGGTCCGCAGCTCCCATGATTCCGCCAAAGATGCCTGCGCCCATCCCAAGGAAGCCGGTCGCCCCCGTAGCGGCAGCTCCAATGCCTGGTATTGCTGAGGTTGCTGTATTAAGAGCTGATCCAGCACCCTCTAATAGAGCGCCCGCTGCAGGGGCCTTTTGCAGCAGCTGTAAAGCTCCTAAAGATTGAGGGAGCACGCCCGTGAGAAATTGGGAGGCCTTGTCTTTACTTGAATCACCAACAGCACCACCGACCAGTTGTTGAAGTACGTTTGAAGAGAAAAGACCCTGAATACCCTGAAATCCCATATATATCTCCTTAAAATTATCTTTTCAGTAGCTGTTTGGTCAGTGGTCGCTTGGCCTTTATATAAGGCCAGAAACCACCTAGAGCGAACTTGTAGTTACATAATCGGCAGCGGCCCCCGTTTGTTGCGTACCTTGGGGCTCTAAACTGTTTTCCATTACCTACAGATCTGGGGTAGTATTAAGACCGTTAGTTTGGAGGTCTTTATGCTGCGACTGAATCTGCTTTTTACCGTATCGCTCACTATTGTCTCGATTGCATCTATCTCTATCTCTGGCTCTGGGTGTGCGAATACTACCGATTATAGTGGTAGCGGGGTCACGCAGGTTGTAGAGATCGATTCGAACGATTCAACTATCGAACTTGGAGATGGCTCGGTATTTAAGATAGACTTTGTGTTTGATCAGAACGAGGTATTTCTTGACGATGGAGAGGTGACCATCGTTGTTAAGTTCCCTAGAGAGCTTGCATATCGCAGCAGTTCCGCCGAGATTAACGAACCGGGTAGCCGCGATAAGGGGGTAGACCCCACGATACTGCGCTGCTCAAATGGCGATACATATCTTACCTTTATTCTTGATGATAACGATCTTAATCAGGCCTATATGCCTAGCGATGGCTCAGACGCACAACTCAAGATGACCCTTGATGGACGCCGTGCTGAAAATTTAGTTATCGTAGAAGCCAAGGCCGATGATGGTACCGTATTATTCGGATGCGACCAGGAGTTCGATCCGGATGAGCAGGAGGTTGTAACCGTCGGGTAATTATTTCTGGCTGGAGTTGTATGTCTGTATGGGTCCGTTTAGCTCCCTTAACGCTCTTTATCGTCTGCGTGTTTCAGCCGTGGCAGAAGCTTGTTGCGCAAGGCTCAACAATAACCCCCGAGCAACAGCGCTTTAGTAACGAGATTATAAACGAGTCGGTCAATACCACGACCCTTTTTGCATCTCAGGATACCTTCTCTACGGGGCGCTTTGCCAAGCACCGTATTGGGCAGCCAAATACCAGTTACAATACGATCCGGACGCCCTTCGAGGCTTTGCTGACAGATGGTGCCGGCTCCGTTCAACCGTTCGTGCAAGGCAGCATTGGGTTGCTTAAGGTTGTAGGCGGAGTTGCGCCGGTTAATGGAGTAGGGGAGAACGACTTATCAACCTCCGATCTTATCTCAGTGGCTACCGGGCTAGGCGCATACGTTACATTGAGTGAGGATTTCAAGTTGGCAGCCTCAATCTCGCTCGCCTATTCTCACCTCAGAAATAACTATGATTTTAAAAATGAGTATAGCCAAAAATTTTTCAAACCAGAGGATGACCTGTTGTACAACTGGAGCTTAGATCTATTGACCTATACGCCAACGATTAGGGCGCTCTATCAGAGTAAGTTTGGCGAATCTATAGTTCAGTACACCCTGGGATATAGTCATATCTTTAATGATTCAATCGCATCATCAAGCTCGGCTATCACAATTAATTCCGCAACTGGCTTGTTATGGAACAGATTCGCCTATACTCAGCCGCTCGGGATTGAGGCCATCTCTGCGCCGTTATCTCTGCGGCCCTTCTTTCAATGGAGCAATATCAGCGGAAAGGCATCCAAGGGTTTGGACCTAGTTAATCTCTTTGAGGTAGGGGCGGATCTGGTGATGGACTTTAAGGAGAAGTTTATCTGGTTCTCTCAGATTAGCTGGGGGGGGAGCTATGTGACCGGCGATAGTTTTGAGGGTTATCATATCGGCTTAGGAGGAAAGTTTTGAGGGTACTACTCGTCTCGGCTACCATGCTTGAGGTTCTGCCAACCATAGCGACAAATATTCCTAGCGCTAGCGAGATCTCTGGTTTTGGAGCAGCGGGAACTCTACTAACGAGCAAGGGGCTTGATTGTCTGATTACCGGGCTGGGACAGATGCAGTGTGGCATACACCTGACGGCGCTACTCGCACGCGAACGGTACGACCTGGTAGTACAGGCTGGAATTGCTGGCAGCTTTACCGATAGATTTCCCAAACGTTCTATCGCCGTTGTTAGTCAGGAGAGTTTAGCGGACCTCGGAGCTGAAGATAATGGGGGCTTCCTTGATCTTATGGAGATGGGGCTATTAGATCCTAATCAGGTACCATTTTCGCAGGGACGATTGATCGCCCCAGAGCTTATGATTAAAGCACTTAGCGCTCTGCCACGCGCATCTTCGGTTACTGTTAATCGAGTACTCAGTAGCGAGTCTAGTATAGCTTGGGTACGTGAGCGCTATGTTCCAGAGCTGGTTAACATGGAGGGAGCGGCCCTATTTTATGTCTGCCTTCTGAAGAACGTCCCCTTCGTCTCACTAAGATCCGTATCAGACATGGTTGGGGCACGGGATAAAGGCTCCTGGGATATCCCTGGAGCAGTGGCGGTTCTTAACGCAACTCTCGGAGTGCTTCTTGAGGAATCTATTAGCTAGTTTCGCTAGACCTTCTTCGCAATCTTGCTGAAGAAGATGCGCGCTTGAGCTTCTAGATTTCCCAACGAGGAATCGTTAAAGATAATGTAATGACTGCGCTTGATCTTCTCGTCATCCGAGAGTTGGGCCTGAATCCTAGCTCGCGCCGCCTCAGGCGAGAGCTCATCTCGCTCTACTATACGCGCAATGCGCTGCTCCTCTGGAGCGGTAACGAGGATGATTTTATTTACCTCGGGGTATTTAAAGCCTGATTCAAAGAAGAGGGGAAGTACATAGACGATCAGGTCTACAAGTGGATTGCGCTGAATTAGCGCAAGCTTCTCAAGCCACATCGTTCTGATAATCGGGTGCAGGATTGATTCAAGCGCTTTGCGACTCGCCTTGTCGGTAAAGATGATAGCCGCAAGTTTGGAACGGTCAAGGGTTCCATCCTCCAACACGATCTGAGGGCCGAAGTGTTTAATAACGGCGGCCAGGCCAGGGGTTCCTGGCGCTACCGCGGCGCGGGCGAGTAGATCTGCATCAACAACGGATGCGCCCCACCGTTCTAGGTACTTAGCAACGGTAGACTTGCCGGACCCTATTCCTCCAGTAAGAACAACCACATTGGCGGAGCGTTTTGCCGGGGAGGGTGACTTTGTCTTCATTAGGTACTTGATAACACGTTGGCGGGGCTTTGTGCAGCTAATAGGATGAGTCCTTAACCCCTAACAGATTGCAGTAAATCGTAGCAGAGGGTATTTATATGAGGACTCCCAGTAAGATATAGTTGGGGACATTTTAAACTAAGGAATCCTATGCCGGACAAGATAAACACAGAGCAACAGGTACAAGATCCAGCAGACCAGATTCCGGCGCATGAGCAACTCCTTGCCGAGGAACAGGCCCTCTCTAAGGCGCACCGGGACGGTGATCATGAGACCTGGACTAATCAACCAGCCGGAGCCGCTGCGCCGCAGGAGGAGCCCCTCGAGGAGGAGCTTGATGATGAGTATGATAATCAACCGGTCGCACGCAAGCTTATCCAGAACGGTCGGGATGTGTTGTGCGATGAGCTTCCAGACAGAGCTCAGCGAGCCAAGCTTAGGCTAAAGCCCTACCTAACCGGAGCGTTGGCCGTCGAGTTGACGAATTCTGGGGAGCGTTTCGTTTTTGATTGGCGAGGTGATGACCTAAAGGTCTCACCTCTCTCAAGTGATGTAACCTTAACTATAGGTGAGGGTAGCGATTCATCTACTGTAGAGTGCATTGTGTCATTAAACGAGCAGAGCCTTATGGCCGTTCGTTCAGGAGATTTGAATCCGCAGGTAGCTATGCTCTCTGACAAGATTAGGATTAGGGGTAAGGTTGGTATGGCCGTGTATCTCTTTAACCTGGTAGCGCCCCGTGAGCGCTCCCAATAAGAGATAGCAGTGAAGTCGCCATTTAATCTAGCATTTACTACTACGTTTTCCGGCAGTGTGGCTGCGGGCACTACCGCTGACTCTGACGTGGGTCCTGCCAATATTGATCAGGTCTTTGGGCACGATCATCTAAGGCCCCTTAAGGAGATGCAGCATAATCGCATGCTCGCAGGGCAGTCGGTGCTGGATCTCTCGATGGTCAATCCCGACCTTGCGCCACCCAGGATAATGATCGACAGGTTGCTTGAGGCGGTAACCAAGCCCGTCAGCCACCGGTATGCTGTCTCGCGGGGTGTGCGACGTCTGCGTGATGGATTTGCTGAGAAGTATGCTTATCGATTCGGTATCAATCTCGATCCGGAGCGCCAGGTATGCGTATGCCTCGGAAGCAAGGATGCAACATTTCATGCGCTCAGGGTGCTCGTTCACCCAAGGGATTCCGTAGTTGTAGCAGCCCCTGCCTATCCAGCGCTCCTTTCGGCTGTAGCCCTTGTCGGCGGCGTATCTGTAGAGTGGCGCTACTCGACAGATCCAGAGAGCGCAGCGCAAGATCCAGAGCGCGCAGCGCAGAGCCTCGCACAACTTCTAGACAGTAGTGGAGCAAAGGTGCTGCTCCTTAACTTCCCAAGCAATCCAGCCGGGACCGTCGTTTCAGCCCAGTGGTGGGAGCGGATCGGGGCCGTATGCGCTGCACGCGGCGTCACTATCATCAACGACTTCGTATACGGAGAGATGTGCTTTAACGGGACACCTGCCGTGAGCGCTCTAAGCGTAACAAAGCAGGGCGCACGGTGTGTAGAGGTGTACTCCCTATCAAAGGCTTACAACGTGCCTGGCTGGCGGGTTGGTGCGCTGGTGGGTGATGAGGCGATAGTTCGTACTGTGGCACGCCTAAAATCACACGCCGATTACGGGCTCTTTCTACCCCTGCAATACGCTGCCGCTGTTGCTCTGACAGCCAAGGAGGACCTCGTACGACAGACCGTCAGCACTTACGAGCGACGTATTCGGGTACTGACCAGCGGGCTGACTAAGCTAGGTTGGGATGTAACAGAACCGCAAGCAGGGGCCTGTGTCTGGGCAAAATTCCCACTGAGTTTGCAGACCAAATCAGAGGGGCGCTTTGGCTCTATAGCAGTGGCTGAATCCCTGCTCTCTAATGGAGGTGTTATGGTTGCGCCAGGGAGCGTATTTGGCGAGGGCTTCAACGATTATGTGCGCTTTGCCGCAGTTGTATCTGAGGAGAGGATGCGTGAGGTTGTTTCGGCTATTGCAAAGTTGAGCAATGCTAATTCACGCTAGATGTTGGGCCAAAAAAGGAGATATTCTCGCGCTATTGGGGGCTGTGTTGCTATTGGCAAGTGCTGCCCAGGCAGAGCTTCCGTGTGGCACCGCCACCGAGCTAGTCAAGCGCGGGGTTAATCTTGGGGATGGTTCGGATGCCGAGGTAGCGCTTTATAGAGAGGCCGATCTGTTATGCCCAAAGATGGCTGAGATCCATTTCAATCTAGGATTGGCGCTCCAGAAAAAAGCACAATTAAAAGAGGCAGAGGAGCAGCTTCGTAAGGCAATTGCGCTCAAGAATGAAGAGAGCTTCCGTGTTGGGCTTGCAGCCGTTCTGTTACAGAAGGGTGAGGTATCTGCCTCGCGTGAGCAGTACGATCACGTGCTTGAGCAGAACGCCAAGAACGTTCAAGCCCTGCAGGGCATCGCTGTTATTCTAGAGAAACAGCAAAAACTCCAGGAGGCTATCGACACTCTTCAAAAAGCAGCCATCTACGACCCTGTAAATCTAGCCACCTTCTTTAACCTCGGGGTGCTGCACGAGAAGATGAGACGAGATGATGCTGCCATTGCTGCATATAAGCGAGCTACAGAGATAAATTCT
>Ga0209190_1000345_pt1 | contig 34067 bp, 53 predicted proteins | sample M_140205_XF_Meta_FD_187315 | JGI IMG/M metagenome (GOLD analysis project Ga0209190, IMG submission 187315) | Freshwater microbial communities from Lake Montjoie, Canada to study carbon cycling - M_140205_XF_MetaG (SPAdes) (version 2) | ecosystem: Environmental > Aquatic > Freshwater > Lake...
AGTCAAAGAAAAAATAAAACAAAAAGCTAAACAAATATGATTAAACTACTAATAGTTATTCCAAGTTACCCAAAGATTAGCGGAGTTGATTATCATAGGTTATGGATGCCACACAATGTGATGTCAGACCTTTTCAAAGATGAGATTGAGATTAGTTTAATTAATGAAGTAGACAGCGCAACAGATGAGTTCTTAAAGGATTTTGACTTGGTAGTTATGAATAGGTTTGTTTCAAAGACAAACGAACCACAGGCATTAATTGATAAACTAAAAAGAGTTAGATTGCCTTATGTGATTGACTTGGATGATGATTATATATTACCAAAGAATCATATCTTATATTATGCAGCAAAGGATGGCAACCATACCGAACAAATTAGTTTAGCAGTAAAGAACGCAACCGCTTGCACCACCACACACGAATTATTAGCAAATACACTCACTAAGGAATTAGGGCAAAAAAATATTTACATCGTACCAAATGGAATTTATCCTGATGGACATTTTGCATTAAAAGAACCACAATTCAATGGTAAGTTAAACTTTGGTTGGAGTGGCTCGATAACTCACTTAGAAGATGTAATTTTAATGCACGATGGTTTATATTCTCTTTATACCGCAGATGACTACAAAGATAAGTTTAGGGTTGTATATGGTGGATTTGCAAGTCAATCAGATACAAGTCAAGCTATTTTAAGTGTACTAAGTGCAAGGGGCAAAGCAGATGAATCTCAATTTGGAATCTTTAAAGAAACTGGAGTAAAGGAATATGGAAACTTTTATGACCTTATTAATGTTTCACTCATACCACTTCGCAACAATCGTTTTAATAACAACAAGTCAAACTTAAAACTATTAGAATCAGGTTTTAAAATGAAAGCAGTAATATGCAGCGATGTTTACCCTTATTCGCCTGACTTGAAGCATAATGTAAATTGCCTAAAAGTAAAGCACAAAAACGATTGGTATAAGCACATGACCAAGTTAATAGACAATCCAAACTTAGTAGAAGATTTAAGGGCGCAGTTGTATATTGATGTTCAACGATACCACATGACCAATGTAGCAACAGAAAGATTTGAAGCATACAAACAAATATTAAAATAAATAATATGATAGAACTTTTAGGATTACCATTCTTATGGATTAGTTTTTTCACCGCAGGTAGTTTGCCAAGTTGGTTAGACTTTAAACCTTTTAACTGCATTGTTTGCCTTTCTTTTTGGAGTACATTATTTGGAGTACTATTATTTATATTTGCACCGATAACGCAGCCTTTTCTTATTGCATTAGGTTATGGTGGATTTGCAAGCTACTTAGCTATATTGATGAAACGACTATTAATAAAACTATACTGATGAAAACCTTTGATGAAATTTACAGTGAGATAATTTATAAAGATGAAACAATTCGTTTTTCATTGCGTGAACTCCTTCACGTTTTTCAAACTGAAAATAGTTGGATAGGTCAAACCAGTCAACTGCTTCAGCTAAAAGAATTTCAACATGAATTAACTGGAATAAGACCAGGCGGATGTTCGGGTTGTAATATTGAAGTACTGATGAATATGATTAGGTGGGTTAATAAGTATGAATCAGATAAGGCAGCGCAAGAAATAAAAGCAAAGAAAAAAAAATGATAACAGATAAGGAATTTTTAGAAGCAGAGTTAAAAATGGGAGTTGACCCATTCAATCAAGACTTTATTAACCTATGCAATGCAACCGCAAACGCAATAGAACAAGAAATAACATTTAAAACTGTATTGGATTATGGTGCAGGTGTAGGGGCTTACGCTGATGCTTTCCATAAGAAAGGTTATGAGGTGTCAGCCTTTGAATATTTTGAGGCACACCGCAACTATTTAGCAGATAAAATGCCACATATCAAAGTAGTACCTAAACCTATTAAAACTGATTTAATGCTATTTATTGAGGTTTCTGAACACATGACCGATAAGCAGATTACCGCACTATTCAAAAAGATTAAACCTAATCATATCTTATTTAGTTCAACACCTAATATAACCGATTGGGATGGGGATTGGGGTCACATTAATATCAAGACACATGATGAATGGAACGCCACCTTTGAGAAATTAGGCTATGAATTTATAAAAGACCTAACATTGCCAACAACTTGGAGTAAATTATACAAACTGAAATGAAAATAAATCTAATCAAACCGAACCCAAACAATCCGAGAATAATAAAGGATGACAAGTTTAAAAAATTAGTACAATCAATCAAAGACTTTCCTCAAATGTTAGAACTGCGACCTATTGTTATAGATGAAAACAATATCGTATTAGGTGGCAACATGAGATTGAAAGCATGCCAAGAATTAGGATTAAAAGATGTGCCAACTATTTATGCCAAAGACTTAACCGAAGACCAAAAGAAAGAATTTATCATAAAAGATAATGTGGGATTTGGAGAATGGAATTGGGATGACTTGGCGAATGATTGGGATGAGGAATTATTAGTTGAGTGGGGATTGGATTTACCAATAGGTCAACAAATTGATGAACTTGAAGATGGTGATGAAATATTATTGGAACAAGCAATTCAATTAAAACCAAAACGTGAATATGTAGTTATCATGTGCGATGAAGAAAACAGCGATTGGGATGAACTAAAACAATCATTAAATTTGCAAATGGTTAAACGTGGAGGTTTTACAAAAGATAAAACAAATAAAGGATTTATAGATACACAAAGAGTTATAAACGCTAAAGATATTATCAATGCACTTTGCAGTACCAAGTAAAGGAAGAGGTGGGATAATAACACCCACAAGAAAAATATTAAGAGGTGCGACATATTATGTACCTGAAAACGAAGTTAATGATTATAAATATAGTCATGGTGGTTTAATAGTTGGAGTACCTATTGAAGTAAAAGGCATAACAGCAACAAGAAATTGGATTTTAAAAAATTGCAGTGAAAAATATGTAATTATGGTTGATGATGATGTAAAAAATGCAGGTTGGGTTGAAATTCTTAAAATGAATGGGAAACATAGAAAACTTTTAACGCATGAAGATTGGATTGAAGAAGCAACAAGATTAGCATATCTTTGCGAAGATTTAAATTATAAACTATTTGGGATTTCAACACATTCAAGTCAAATACAATTTAAAGGATTTAAACCTTTTATTTTTCAAACTTATGTATTAGGCTCATTCATTGGACATATAAACGATGGTACTTATTATTATGATGAAACGTTTAAGGTAAAAGAAGACTATGAACTATGTTTAAGGCATATAAAAGAACGTGGAGGTATATTGGGAGGCAGAAACTTATATTGGGAGTGTGAACATTGGAAAACAGATGGTGGATGTAAAGACTACCGAACACAAGATATGGAAAAATTAGCTATCAAAAAACTTATACAGATGTACCCTGGTTTAATAAGAAAAGTAAGCAGAAAAGGTAGTGAATTTTGTATTGAATTAGAATTTTAAAATTATGGCATACGACAGAGTTAAAATATACCAACAAGCACTTGACTTAATAGAAAAGAAGAAACTTTTTTTTATTGAGGATGTGGTTTGTTTATTGCCTTGTAGAAAATCAACTTTTTATGATTTGTTTCCGATTGATTCAAACGAAATGGACACTATAAAAGAGTTACTTGATAAAAACAAAATCGAAATCAAGAATGGACTGCGAAACAAGTGGTATAATGGGAATAACCCACTTACTCAAATGGCATTGTATAAACTGATAGGAACTGAAGAGGAATACCATCGTATTGCATCAACTAAAACCGAAAATAAAAACATCAATATTGAGCGACCAATTTTTAACGGATTAGATATTAATGTCAAAAATGAAGAAAGTGAGTAAAACCGCTTGTCTTCTCGGTGGGCAAATCGCATTTTGATTTTAAAATATGCTACAAAAAACAACTGCACAAGATAAGATTGCTTCACTGAATAAACGCATTAGAATAGTCAGAGGTGGCACGAGTGCTTCCAAGACATTCTCTATTATACCTTTCTTAATTGACTTCGCTATAAAGCACGCTAATAGTGAAATAAGCATAGTGAGTGAAACAATACCACATCTTCGCAGGGGTGCTATTCGTGACTTTATCAAGATAATGACAATGGTCGGATTTTGGGATGACAGCAAGTATAACAAGTCAAGTCTAATTTACACATTCAATAATGGAAGCTACATCGAATTTTTTAGCGCAGACAGCCCAAACAAGTTAAGGGGTGCAAGGCGTGATATTCTATTCATCAATGAGTGCAATAATATAGACTTTGAAAGCTATTATCAGTTATCAATAAGGACAAAGAAATTCATCTACTTAGACTATAATCCAGTTGCAGAGTTTTGGGTTGATACTGAATTGCTGCATGATAAGGACAGCCAACTAATAACCTTAACCTATAAAGATAACGAAGCACTTGATCAATCAATCATTAATGAAATTGAAAAGGCAAAGGAAAGGGCAAAGACTTCGACCTATTGGGCTAATTGGTATAACGTTTATGGACTTGGGCAAATCGGAAGCCTGCAAGATGTCATCTTTGACCAATGGAAGCAGATTGACACCATCCCGGAAAGAGCCGAACTTGTAGGGCATGGAATGGACTTTGGTTTCACGAATGACCCAAGCACACTTGTAGCAATTTACAAGTATGAAGGCAAACTAATCATTGATGAATTACTATACCGAACAAATATGACAAATAACGACTTAGGTAACTTTCTGAAATCAATCCAATTTGGGCGCAAGGAATTGATTTGTGATAGTGCCGAGCCTAAGTCAATAGAAGAGTTAAGGTTACAAGGTTTCAATGTACGACCTGCGGTTAAAGGTGCAGATTCAATAAAGATAGGAATTGACATACTCAAACGATATGAGATACAAGTAACTAAGAACTCCACTAATTTAATCAAAGAATTAAGGGGTTACACATGGGAGAAAGATAATGAGGGCAAACTAACAGGCAAACCAATAGATAGTCTAAACCATTGCATTGACCCTATGAGATATGTAGCACTCTTAAAATTAAATAACCGACCAAGTGGCAAATATTCAACAATTTCAATTTAAACTTATATTTATAAATAATGATAGGCAATTACAACCAGTTAACGATTAAGCAGTTTTTAAAGATTAAACTAATTAGCGAATTAGAACAAGACCCTTTGCATAGAAAGGTTTTGATATTGAGTGAAATTAGTGGGGTATCAGTTGATGAAATCGAAAGTATGCCCATTGGCGATATGATTGATGCACTAAAAGGACTTGACAAGATTGAGAACCTGCAAGCGGATGAAAAGATTAAGTTAAAATTCAAAGTAGGTGGCAGGCGATTTATCGTTAAATGGAAAGAGCAAGAATTAACAAGCGAACAATTTATCGATGTAAGTCATTTTTGCAAAGAGCCTGAAAAGATATTAAGTAACATCCATAATATCTTAGCATCAGTATGTGTGGAACGTAATTGGTATGGAAAGGAGTTAGGCTACAAAGGCGATAACCACAAAGAGGTTGCAGACCTATTCTACAATGAGATAAAAATATCAACTGCATATCCTATCATGCTTTTTTTTTGCAAATATTACGAGGCATTGGGGCGAAATATCCTAACCTTTTTGGAATCGGAAGCGAACCAGGCGATGGAGAACACGAAGGAACTGATGGAGAAATTCAAACTTTTAGAACAAAGTGGGGATGGATTGCAAGCATAAACGATATATGCAAAGATGATCGTACTAAATGGGATTACTTTTTTAAGATGAATGTAATTGAGTTCTTAAACACAATGACATTTTATAAAGACAAAAGCGAACACGATAAGGAAATATGGACAAGGCAGCAGCAGCAGCAATAGGAGCAAAGTTTGGAGAGTCAATCAAAGACTATACAAAAGCAAGTGAGAATATCATTGAGGCTATTGTTATGCAGCATTGTGAGGAAGGTATAAAGCTAATGTCTAAACAGATTAAATCAAAGGCACGAACAGGGCAAGCAAGTACATTAGCAGCAAGTATGAGTAATATGCCAGTTAGGATAAGTGCAACTAAGTTTCAAGTAAACACAATTAGTACCGAGTATTATGCTGACTTTGTAGACAAGGGAGTTAAAGGAGTTAGGAATAAAGGCAAAGCACCAAGCAGCCCTTATAGTTTTAAGAACTTAGGAACATCAAAGGCAATGATTGAATCGTTTAAGGATTACATCGCAAGGACAGGAATGAAGACAGCGAAGATAGGTGGCAAAAGAAAAAGTCTTTATAAGACAAATAAAGAAACTAAAAAGAAAACCGCTAAAATGGATTTAATCGCAAAGGCTGCACAAGGTTTGGCAGTCGCAACTAAAATAGGTGGTATCAAACCGATGAATTTTATAAGCAAAGCAGACAACCCACAGAGGACAAAACAACTTGCAGCAAGTTTAGCAGCGGCATTAGGAAAGGCAATGGCAAAGAATATAAAAATATCAATCAATGGCAATTAACATCATATCAAATCCAAACAGCGTAGTGAGTGCATTTAATCAAATGGCATTCAATGTGAGTTCAACGCAAGCAGGTCAAACGAACTTTAACTTTTTAGCGGATGTATATGTGAGTGGAATTACTAACGCAGTAAGTCGAATTGCAATACCAAAACAGCCAAGTGTAAATACTTGTTTGATAGATACAAGTCCGATATTGAAGAACTATGTTAAAAATGATTTCTTTAATGTGAATGGTTCTTATATATATTGTGAACCTAACTTAAATAGTAGGGTAAAATATTATGTTCAATATGGGGAGTTATATGATGTTAGTGGAGTGCCTACAATTTATGATAACCTTAAAAGATTCCCGACAAGTGGAAGCAACACCGCAGTTAATTCGATATTTGGATTTGAGCAGTTCAACACTAATGTTTGGAATAATTATGATGTAAGCGGATTTGGTTTCTTAACTAATATACCCGAAAGAATAACAATCGAACAAGGTCAAGAATTGAGATTGAGTTTTTACGACCCAAGTAATTTGATAAGGTTTTTATATGTCGATGGTTATTCACTTGACTATATTGTACCAAATAAAGTAAGTGGTGAGTTCTTATATAACGTAAATATAAAAAACTTACTTGGACTTAATGCAATTTATCAAACCATAGGCACGCATACAATAACACTTGCTAATGGTTCTAATGTAGCAGTTAAAACCATAACCATTGAGATAGTCGCAAAGTGTTCTAAGTTCGATACAATACGATTGCATTGGTTAAATAACTTAGGGGGATGGGATAGCTATAACTTCACAAAGCAATCCATTAAAGCAATGGATATTGAACGCAAGCAGTTTAAGAAAATGATGTCAATCGGGTACTCAAAGAGTGATAGGCTAAAGACTAACTACAACACAACCATAATAGACAAGTTACAGATTAATTCAGATTGGATAAGTGATGAAATGGCTGATTGGTTTCAAGGTTTGCTTACAAGTCCGATTGTCTACTTAGAAAGAGGAGCAGATAACTTTGTTTCAGTTAATATAACCAACTCATCATACCTCATACAAGAATACTTGAATGGTCGCAAAATCCACAACTTGCAGTTAGATATTGAATACTCATATAATCGTTATAGTCAAAGTTTATAATGCAGAAAACAGAACTAAAAATATACGCAGATAGTAAGTATTTCAATGTGGACTTATTCGACAATGAGCCTATTGAACTAACTAAGTCTATAATTGAATTGACCGAACCTGAACAAAGAAAGTCAGACTATACTAAGACAATCAACATACCGGGAACAGCAAACAATAATTCTATCTTCACAAATATATTTGATGTCAATCACTCAATATTGAATGGGGACAATGCTAACTTTTATGTAGACTTTGACCCACGCAAGAAAGCTAATTGTATTTTATATCGTGAAGGCATACCGCAGCTAAGAGGCTATTTGCAAATGACTTCTATAAACATACTTGATGAGCAGAACATTACTTATGAATTAGTGGTTTATGGTCGTGTGGCTAACTTGTTTCAAGATGTCGGGGATAGGTTATTAACAGATTACGATTTCAGCGAATACACTCACTTATGGAATGAAACTAACGTACGAAACTCAATCAATACTTCAATTATCATCAATGGTGTAACTGCTTTATTCCAATTAGGTAGGGGTTATGTTTACCCTTTGATTGATTATGGATTTGATAATAACAAACAACAGACTTATAATGTAGACCAACTCTACCCTGCAATTTATGTAAAGACTATTTTAGACAAGATTTTAAAAACACATGGGTATAGATACGAAAGTACAATCCAATCAAATAACTTTTTAAATTCAACAGACTTTAAGAGGTTAATAATACCTGCAAGTGGAGTTCCAAAATTAACAGCAAGTCAAGTAATAGATAAGACTTTTGTAGTAGATAGAACAAGCGATAACAATTTAGGAGCGGCAACTAATAATGCTGTTAAATTAATCTTCAATCGCACTAAGCAAGATACAGACCCTGCAGGCGTAGCAGTTGACCATTCATCATGGGTAGTACCAACTAATGAAGGTGGGACTTATAATTTTGTTTTAAAGTTATTTTTCAATATTGAGTTGAATAGTAGTATTACTTTACCATTTGCAAGTTATATTGGTTTTGCCATGAATGTTTATATTGAAAATACAAGTGGCAGACTATTAAATCCTGGTGGTACTTCTCAATTAGTAAAAATGGATTTGAATAATAGAAGTCAAGATTTAAGTTGTGTATTTCAAACAGATAATAGGTTACTTTATGTTGGGGAAGAAATTATTGTTAAATGGCAAATTACAAAAGTTTTTATTTTGACTCCTACTGGAACTGCTTTTTATAATCCAAGCGACTTAAATATTATCATAAAAACAGGAACAGAATTTTACGACATACCGAAACCTGAACTATCTGAATTTTCTTATGTTAATCCGACAAGCGCACTACCTGAATTAAAGGCAAAAGACTTTCTTACTGCATTGATTAAAATGTTCAATCTCTATATTGAGCCGAATCAACTTGATGATAGGTTGTTAGCGATTGAGCCTCGAGATATTTACTACAATGACAATGTAGTAGACATAACCAACAACTTAGATGTAAGCAAAGACTTCATCCAAAAACCTATGGGCGCATTAGACTTCAAGCAACTTGAATTTAGCTATGCAATGGATGATGATTATTGGAACAAAGATTACACAGACAAGTATAATTATAATCATGGATTTAAGAGGTTAGAAGTAGCGAATGATTTTTTAGTAGAGACAAAAAAGATTGAATTACCATTTGCACCTACACCATTAGCAAAGCCTACAACTGATAGGATAATTCCTCAAATAGTATGGTGGAAAGACCAAAATTCAATTAATGGCAGGGTAAACAAAACAGCGAAACCGAGAATATTATATTATGGAGGTTTAAAGTATACAGGCAGTCCTTTGACTATTAACTCAAATGGAACACCTCCAACAAACACACCATATTCAAGCTATGGTTATGCAGGTCATATTGATGACCCTGCAAATCCTAACTATGATTTGAATTGGGCAACATCGCAAGAAATTTACTACACTATTGGAGGTCAAACACCGATTACTATAAACAACCTTTATAAACGATATTGGGAGAAAAATATCAAAGAGATAACAGATAAGGACAGCAAGATAATAGAATGTTATATGTACTTTAATAATGTTGAATTACAAAACTTATCATTCAGAAACCTTTATAAAATAGACCGACAATATTATAGGTTATACAAAGTTGAAACAGACTTGAATAGCAACGAGCCTGCAAGATGTCAGTTCTTAAAATTAAAGAATATCAATGTTCCATTAGCAGATCAAGTATTAATCAATGGTGGTTCTCAAACTATAACAGGCGAGAGGTACACACCGATAATCAGTCAAACACCAAATAGGATTGATGTAATAAATCAAAGAGAGAATTTCAGCATTGAAGTAGGAAGCGCAATGGGAATAACAGGTTATAGGATTGAGCCTAAATCTCAATTTATCAAAGTAGATAAAGATGTGTATTTACCACCTGCTAATGCTTCATTTGATTACGATAATAACAAATCAATAGAGATTAAAATTTACAATAACCATAATGGTAATATTAGAGTTTATACCGCAGTAGATTCGCACAACGTAGGGAGCAAAACAGGAATCATATTTTATTCAGATGGAACAAATTGGTATCATTTATAAGTCATGGCAGAAGAGAAAATAGTATTAAAAACAGAGGTCGAACTCGGTAATTCGACTAACTCGGTAAAGAGTTTAAAAGCAGAGTTAAGACAAGTAACAAATGAACTTGCAAACCTTGAGGAAGGTAGTGAAGCATTTATACAAGCAGCTAAAAAAGCAGGTGCATTAAAGGATAAAATTGGAGATGTAAAAAACACGATAGGTGCATTCAATCCTGAAGCCAAATTTAAAGCATTAGGCGATGTGGTAGGAATAGCAGCAAATGGATTTGCAGCAATGCAAGGCGCAATGGCTTTAATGGGTTCTGAAAGTAAAGAATTAAACAAAGTAATTGCACAAACGCAAGGAGCAATAGCATTAGCCACAGGATTAAATGGATTATTGGGGATGGGTGATGCCTTCAAGAACTTAAAAAGTGTTGGGATTGATGCGCTAAAAGGTATTAAAGGTGCAATAGGTGCAACAGGTATTGGGCTAATAGTTGTGGCAGTTGGTTTATTAGTTGCTAATTGGGAATCACTATCGAAAGCAGTCAAAGAAAGTTTCCCTATATTCAATAACATAGGTTCAATATTTGACAAACTTCGTGAGATTGCTTATGGTACAGGTGAGGTTATTAAGAATGCAATATTGATGCCTTTCAAAACTATTGGGAAAGCAATACAAGGCGATTTTGCAGGTGCAGTTGAAGAAATAAAAAAAGGTTATGATGTAATTGGTAATTATGAGAAAGGTGCAGAGAAAGGTCGTGAAGCGAATAGACAAGCAGCAGCAGAGGAAAGACTAAAAAATTTAATTAAAGAAAAGGAAAACGAACTTGAAGTAAACAAAGCAGCAGGCAAAGATACATACAAGGAGGAATTAGCACTCAATAAGCTAAAACAAAAGGCAGCAAAGGACAATGAAGAAGAATTAAAAAAAATACAGCAAGAAGAAAAGGTATTAATTGCAGGTCATCAAAAAGACTTAGCAAATAAAGCAAAAGAAGACCAAAAAAAGAGAGAAGAGGAAGCTAAAAAGAAAAAAGAAGAGGCTAAATCTGATTTTGAATTTTATGAAAATTTAACTAAGCAAGAAGAAAAGAAAAAGTTAGCAAGACAAAAGGAATATGACAAACAAGTAGAAGATAATAGACAATATAATTACGAACAAAAATTATTAGATATTGAAGATGAAAAGAAATTAAATCAAGAGGTTGCAAAAGACACAACAAAAACCGCAGAAGAAAGGTATGAAGCATTAAAAAAATTAAATGAACTTGGTGTATTATCTGACGAGCAAGCAAAAGACGCAAAAATAGCAATCGCAAAAGCAGAGAATGATGCTAAAATTGCGGAGTTAGATGCCTATGCAGGAGTGTTAAGTCAAGCAAGTGATTTGTTAGGTAAGAATACAGCCGAAGGGAAAGTGGTAGCAATAGCAGCGGCAACGATTTCAACGTATACAGCAATAGCCAAAACATTAGGAGCATTTGCAGGAGTTCCAATACCAGGCTATGCAATAGCACAAGCAATAATAACAGGTATTGCAGGGTTTGCAGCAGTTAAAAATATTATTGATACACCTATACCAAATCAAGGAGGTGGCGGTGGTGGCGGCACTCCTTCAATGCCAAGTATGCCTGCAGCACCTGCAATGCGACCAACAGGATTCTCAACAGGGCAACTAAGTCAAACACCTGCAAAAGTAGAACCACAAAAAGTATTCGTAGTGGAAAGCGATATAACGAACTCACAAAACAAAGTTGCACGAATTCAAAGCAAAGCAACTATTCAATAATTTAATATTTAAAAGAGTATGGCAATAGATAAAAGAATACCGATATATAGATTTGTAGTTGGTGAAGATGATGATGCAGGAGTTACCGCAGTTGCATTAGTTGATAATCCTGCAATAGAGATGAATTGGCAAGCGTTCAACTCACAAGTTAATATTATCGTATGTAAGAATTGCGGACATTCATGGGATGTTAAAGATGGTGGAGAAGACCCTTATATGTGCAAGTGTGGAACTTATAATGATGAGTTTGTAATTGAGCCAAAAGATAATGAAAGCGAAGATGAATTTATTAGCAGATGTATAGCAGTTGAGGTGGGCAATGGTTACGAACAAGAACAAGCAGCAGCGATTTGTTATAGCAAATGGGATAAAAAAAAGATGAGTAAGTTCTCATCTAATAAAGAAAAAAGGATAGTCTCGGGGCCTCTAATGGTCTCAAATTTACCAATCTATCGCAAAGATGAACAAGGCGAATATTACGGATTATTCACAGCGGAAGACATCTATAATATCCGAAACAAGTTCTTTAAAAATAACAATACGAAATCGGTTAATGAAATGCACGATCCAAATAAGATGATTGAAGGAGTGTATATGATTGAATCATTTATTATAGATAGCAAGCGAGGAATAAATGCACCAGATGGATTAAAGCTAACTGATGGCAGTTGGTTTGGTAGCTATAAAGTAGACAATGAAGAAATATGGAATGACTTTATAAAGACAGGCGAGTTTAAAGGATTTAGTGTTGAAGGTGTATTTAAGACTACTAAGATTGATGCTAAGCCACTATCTATTATTGAGCAAGCTATTGACATCATTAAGCAAATTGAAGACTAAAAAAGCAACGTAAAAACAAATTAATATTTAATAATAAAAAGAACATGACACCGAAAGAAGCATTAACAAAATTAACAATGTTGTTTAGCAAAGAGATGGCAGCACAACAAGCAAAATTAGAAGATGGAACTATCATATCGTGGGAAGGCGAATTGAAAGAAGGCGCAGCGATTATGGTGGTTGATGAATCAGGCAATATGACACCAGCACCTGATGCGACACACACATTAGAGGATTACACATTAGTAACAACTGTTGGCGGTTTAGTTACCAAAATCGAAAAGAAAGTTGAAGATGGAAAGAAGCCCGAAGAAATGTCAAGCGAATTTGAGCAAATTTTCACTAAGCACATCGAACAATTTAGCGGTGTAATTGGTAGAGTTGAAGCATTAGAAAATTCATTTGCAGAATTAAGCAAAGTAATTGCAGATTCAAAGGTAGATGTTGAAAGCAAGTTCAGCAAAGTAGTTGAATTAGTTGGAGAGATTGCAACCGAGCCAAGTGTTAGCACACCAGCACCAAAAAACTTATTATTCAAAAAAGACAAGCCTGCTAAATCAGCGATTGACTTATTCATGGAATTTAAAAAATCACAAAATAAATAAATAAAAAAAATTATGGCATTTTCAGTAGGAACATTAGACAATTATGTAAAGACCAATGAGCAGATGCTCATTATTAAGTCTTTCTTCACACCAAAGACTGCAAGTTATATGCAGAAATTAACAGGTGTAAAATCAGCAATTCAAGTACCTTCATTAACCGATGATTTTTATTGGGGTGCAGGTGGAACTTGTGGACTTTTATCAGCATCGGGAGATACTACAATCTCTGCAAGAAACTTAACCGTAGGTAAAGTAAAAATTGAAAAGTCATGGTGTATAGCTACGCTTGAGGCTAAGTACACACAGCTTTTATTATCACCAGGTTCAAACTATGAATCATTACCAGGTGGAATTGACGAAGCATTTGTAAACTTTATTTTAGGTTCACAAGGTGAGAAAGTAGAAATCGCATTATGGCAATCAGTATTGAATGGAACTGCAGTTGATTACACAAACAAATTTGATGGTTTGATTGAAGTTATCAGAGCATCAACAGGCAAGATTGATGCAAACGCATCAGCATTTATGACACCTGTAACAGCGGTAACAGTATCAAACATTATATCAGTAATGCAGGGTATTTACCAAGCTATACCTGCTGCAATTTTAGACAAAGAAGATTTAAGAATATTCGTAGGTCAAGACTTCTCAAGATTGTACCAAAGTGCATTAGTTAATTCAAGTGCAGCATTCAATGTAAATAATTATATTAACACAGATGCAACAGGCGAGTATTACTTAATGGGAACAAACGTAAAGATTGTACCAGTACCAGGATTGAATGGAACTAATAAGGCATACGCTTTAAGAACTTCAAATATGTTCTTAGGTTGTGACTTAGAAAGCGAAGAAGATGAAATGAAAATGTGGTACTCTCAAGATTACGATTCGGTATTTATGAGAATGAAGTTCAAATTAGGAACTCAAATTTCACAACCAACAGAGGTAGTAAGATTCACATTATAATTTAAGGGGGTTAAAAGCCCCCTTTTTAAACTTAAAAGGAGAAAACAAAATATGGCATGTGCAATAGTTAGTTCATACGCCTTAGACTGCAAAGACGCAGTTGGAGGTATCAAAAATATTTACATCACAGAGCTTGCAAATGTTACAGCGGTGACAGAGAATGCAAGTGGATTTGTGACAGCAATCACTAAGACAGGTGGAACAAAGTTTTATAAATATGCTTTGTTACCAAGAGCCAAAAACGATTTCACTCAAAACATTATGGCAGATGCCGCATTGGGTACGGTTGCATTTGAGCAAACCATAAACACTAATTTTACTAAGTTAGCCTATGTAACTCAATTTCAATTACAGACTTTGATTGCAAACAGATGTTCAGTTATTGTAGAAACTAAATCGGGTCAATACTTTTTGTTCGGAAAAGAGAATGGTGTTGAAGTGACCGCAGGTAGTGCAGCAAGTGGAGCAGCAATGAATGAGTTTAATGGTTATATCTTGACCTTTACAGGAATGGAGAAAGCATTAGCAAATGAAGTTAGTTCAAGTATTATCGCAGCATTACAATCTTAATTACTTATTTTTTTTAGAAACTTAAAACCACTTCATTTATTGGGGTGGTTTTTTTTTAGCAAAATTTTCAAACACTTATATATATAGGTAGTGATAAGAGTAGAATACGGAGAATACAATGTAATACTTACTTTAACTGAAAATAAAGTAGGTAGTAGTAATTATTATTTGATTGAATGCACAAATCAAGTTACTAATGATATATCATATAGCGTAATATCTAATGATTTAAGCACATATTCTGAAAGATATAATGAATTTGATATGTTTTTTGATTCAGATAATACTGCAAAAGGATTAGATAATCACATATATTTGCCTTATAGTGGATTTTATACTTATGTTGTAATGGAAACGACCTTAACATTGGCTCAATACAATTCATTAACTAAGGCAGAAGATGCTTTAAATTACTTATTAGGGCAATTAGAAACAGGATTATTATGGCTTAAACCAACTGCTCAAAATAACACAGAATATAATCCAGCAGATTCAACTACTTACGTTTACACACCACAATAAATGACAGATAAAAAAGAATATAATCCAAGTGTAATGGTGCTTAAATTTACGAATGACAAAGTACCTGCATTTGTTGAGCCTAAGTCTTCGCAAAAATTAAAGTATGTTAAGTATGGAGAGAATAATAACTACCCAAACTTTTTATTAACTTTATTCAATAGAAGCGCAAAGCATAACGCAATATTAACAAGCAAGCAGCAATACATAACAGGTCAAGGTTGGATGTTTGATGAATTAGGTATGCAAGGCGAAGAGGTAGTTGCATTAAAAGCATTTATAGACAATCCAAATCCATACGAAACATTAAAAGACTTATTAAATAAAACCGATTTAGATAATGAGATTTTTGGAGGTTGTTATCTTAAAATAGTTAGCGACAAAAAGGGTGGGATTTCAGAAATTTATCACGTTAATTATTGTGATGTTCGAAGCACAGAAGATAACAGCGAATTTTATATTAGCGATAAATGGTTAAATAGCGAAGGTGGCGAAAATACTAACATCAAAGAAGATGAATATAAGACCTTGCCACCATTCGACCCAAGTTTAAAAAAGTTACCAAGTGAAAGTATCTATTATTACAAATCGTATAGACCTAACATCAATACTTATACATTACCCGAGTATATTGGTGCAATTCCTGCAATTATTACTGATGCTGAAATAGCAAATTTTCATAGAGCCGAAATTCAAAATAGTTTCAAGGGGTCTAAAATGATTGTGTTCAAGAATGGTGTACCATCAGATGAAGAAATGAAGTCAACAGAACGCAAGTTAAAAGCTAAGTTCACACCAACTGACAATGCAGGGAGTATAGTAATTGATTTCGTAGATGATCCTCAAAGAGTACCTGAAATATTAGACTTAGCAGCAGGAGATTTTGATAAGAAGTACGAAGCATTAAACGACACGATTCAACAAGAAATATTTACCGGGCATAAAATTACATCTCCACTTTTATTTGGAATAAGAGAAAATGCAGGCTTAGGAAATAATGCAAATGAATTAGTGAGTGCTTACAATCTATTCGCAAATACTTACGTTAATCCAAAACAAAGAGTACAAGAAGAAATATATAATCTATTTGCACCAGTAAAAGGAAAGCTAAAAATAAAAGCATTAGAACCAATCATGCCAAGTTTTAGCGAGCAAACTTTAATGACTATTTTAACTAAGGATGAAATGAGGGAAATTATAGGTCGCAAACCATTAGACATTCAAACTAATGTTAACTCAACTATTAGCGATGCCTTAAATTCATTAAGTCCACTTGTTGCAAATAAGGTATTATCATCATTAAGTCAAGATGAGATTAGAGGTATAGTTAATAAGCCACCATTATCAGCCGATGCAGTTCTACCAACAGATACAACAGCGCAATTCTCAAAGTGTGAACACGATGAAATAGCAGATGATGATTTGGACTTTAGTATATTCTCAAAGTATGGTGAGCCTATTGAGAATTTTGTAAGCATAAAACATAAGAAATTCATGTTTAGCACGCAGCAATTCGCATTGAGCAAACAAGATAATGGGGTATTAGATTTAATTCAGAAAACACCTAATATAACGATTGAAGATTTAACTAAGATTTTAAAGACAGATAAGACCTCAATCATTGAAAGTTTGACAGCATTAGGGGATGAAGGTTTGATTGATTTGGACAGCGAAGGCAAGATAAGTTTAACAAGATCAGGCGCAAGAAAAGTAGTACCAAGTTTTGAAGAACTTTATATCCGTTATAGATACGTTTTAAGACCCGATGCGCCTGCATTAGTTAAAGGTGGAACAAGTAGACCTTTCTGCGAAGCAATGATGGCAAATCCACGTTACTTTTCAAAGGATGATATTGATAAAATTGGTCAAGAATTAGGGGCGATTTATGGAATACCTAATTACGATGCTTTTCGACGTAGGGGTGGATGGTATCACGATCCGAAACAAGATGTAAACTTGCCGTTTTGTAGGCATATTTGGGAACAATCTTTAGTAAAGAAAATAAGATAATGGCAAAAGCAATTTTTTTAAGTGAAGCGACATTAAAGCAAGAATCAATCCTGCAAGATAATGTAGATATGAAGGTAGTAACACCAACGATAATTGATGTGCAATCGTTTTATATTTTACCGATATTAGGAACAGCATTATACAATGATTTTGTAAGTAAAATTATAGCAAGTACATTAAGTAATTCATACAAATTATTACTTGATACTTACATTACACCTGCAATGATTTGGTATGTACGTTACGAACTACCATTGAATATAAATTATAAGTATTTCAATAAGGCGGTAGGGGTACAAAATGCAGATAATATGCAGCCTGCAAGCATTGATGAGTTAACTATGGTAATGGATAGAGCAAAAAATAAAGCCGAGTGGTATGCAGAAAGATTAACTAAATATTTATACGCAAATCAAACTACTTACCCTTTGTTTTTAACACAACCGAATGCAGACTTAGCAACTATCTATGCAAAGCAATCTAATTATACAAGTGGAATGCTATTAGATGACAATAGTTGCTGCAAAGGCCAATATAATTTTACTGATTTAGAAACAAGTCCAAGTGTAACTGGCAGAGGTTGCACATTTTGCTAATGAATAAGGGAATAAATAAGACAAATATCGAAAAGTTACAAGCATTTATAAAGCAACAAAATGAAGTTCATAACACTAAATCAAGTCCTAAACATAATAAGAACAATTTGCAGCAACCACGCACAAATAAATAGTTTTATTTTTGGGCAAATAAGTGAGATAAGTGCAAGTGAACAGGAACAATATCCATTAGTTTGGTGTGATATAAACGATAGTCAAATGAGTGAACGAATGTTTACAATGAATTTATCACTATATGTTTTAGACATTCAAAGAGTAGACAATAGCAATGAGATAGACGTATTGAGTGACACATTAAGCATAGGTAGAGATTTAGTCGCAGCATTGAATAATCCAACTTATCAAGATTATTTTAACGTGAGATATGATGTAAACTTTGGACAAGTTCGTGAGGGCTTTCCTGATATAGTGGATGGATGGAAGTTAGATATATCACTTGATTTAATGGAATTAAACGACAGATGTCAAATACCAACAATTTAAACAAAAATTTATATATAATATTATGAGTACAGCATTAGAAAAGATTAGCGGAATGGGTGGGTTCTATGTGAACGCAGGAACATCCGCAAGAACGGGCTTATCAGTAGAGAGCATAGTTGTTATGACTGATTGCGTTTTTACAGCATTTGCAATCAATGGAGTTAATCAAATGACTACAAAAAATTTGACAGGGGTTACGATTAAAGCAGGTACATATTTACCGACTAATCCTAACTTTCAAATTACTGCTTATACATTGTCAAGTGGTTCAGTAATTGAGTATCAATAATGGCAAACTTTCCAACAATAGCGATAGGTTTACCATTTGTTAAAGCAGGCGGATTTAGCGACCAAGCATTAGCATGGAAATCAAGTATAGTTGCTAATGGTGGCAGCATAACAGATGCGGAACTTGCAGCGATTGATAATAATTTCTTTAAGCCTGCGGTTGCTAATGGGTCTATCTTAACTCAATTAGATAGACTTAACATCTATGCAGGATTAAGCAATAGTATAGCACAAAGAACTTGCATAATAAGAGGTAGTTTAATCACACCTGTAAGCAGTCCAACATTTGATGTCAATGGTGTTAAGTCAAGCGGAACAAGTTACTTAAACTTAAACTATAATCCTGCGGTGAATGCAATTAAATTGACTTTAAATTCTGCAAGTCATGGTTACCTTGTTAAAAATCCACCATTCACAGCATTAGTAAGAGCAATGGGCTCACAACAAGGAATTACACCGCCAAATTCAAGGTTAACACTTACACGAGATTTAAACTTATCTCAAGCATTTAATAATGATAATAGCGGTGTAAGTAATACAAGTGTAGTAACAAGTGGTTGGGTATCTTGCGAAGGTCAAAGAATAAATTCAACAACTCAAAATTATAGTATAATAAATGGCGGTTATACTGCTGTTACAAGAACTTCAATAGGATTACCAAATAGTCCAACAACCGAACTAACAGAGTACAATGAAGCAGTACCAAGAGGTAACTACGATACTATGTATCATGGGGCTTCATGGCATGGTTCGGGTGGAATTGACAATGGAAATTTAGTAACATTTTTACGCAATACATTCACAGCATTAGGAGTATAATATGAAAGTAATAGTAGCAACACTAAAACAAAAAAAAGAACTTGAAGGGACTTATTTAAACGGTTCTATTTTAGAGTTTATTATAGATGCAAATGCAAAATATGTATGCAATATTTCAGTAATTGAAGATGAAGACTTTATTGAGATTAAAGAGAAACTTATTGCACTACCACAAATAGATTACAAACCAATTTTAGAAGAAGATGCCTCATAGATTCTTAGATATATTCGTTTCATTGCTTGGCTTCATAGCCTTGCTTGAGAAACATAATTTTTTATTCGCCTCCATTGCCTCAATATGTACGATTATTTATTGGTTATTTAGGTTTTGTAATTGGATTATTAAGGTGATTACTGATAAATCAATAGATGATTTTGAAAAGGGTTTAAAGAAATGATTCAATTTGATTATATGATATTGGGTATTTTATTCGCATTGATTGCAGGGTATTGCAGAGCCTTGTTTGAATGTATAATTTTATTCGATTCATTATTTGAGAAACATGGTTATAGTGAATGGTGGTCTTATGCAAGATTCACTCGAAATAAAAAAGGCTATTGGGATAATACATTTCCAAATGATGGTGGACATCGAATTAAGATAATAGAGTTCATTTTTGATGCCTTAGCTTGCGTTTGTTTGAGTTATTCTTATGATGAGATACTACATAATTTTATCTCGACAATGATGTCAGTAATGGTAACTTATATTTTTATTAAGTCATTTGGATTTGAGCAAACATTTAAGGAGTTGAGATGAAAAAAATATCAATTAGAAACTACTTTGAACCAACACCGAAGAATGTCAAGAAATGGCTATTAGCAATTAAATCAGTATTAGCGACCATATCGGTTTCTGCTTATGTAAATGGGAATGAGAAGATAGCTTTTTGGATATTGGTAGGCGGTGCAGTTATTGATGAACTAACAAATTTATTTAGCAATGAAAACGGGAATTAAAGGACTTGCATTAATTAAAAAATATGAGGGTTGTAAACTGACTGCTTACTTATGCCCTGCAAATATTGCAACTATTGGTTATGGAAACACTTTTTACAAAGATGGTTCTAAAATTAAGTTAGGAGATAAGATAACACAGCAACAAGCAGAAGATTTACTTATGGATTTATTGCCACAATTTGAGGCGATCGTAAACAAAAATATAAAGATAGATTTAAACCAATATCAGTTCGATTCCTTAGTTTCATTCGTTTGGAATTGCGGAAAGTCTGAAACATTATTTAGATTAGTCAATAGCAAGTCTAAGGACCTTAAACAATGGTGGCAAACAAACTACATAACTGGTGGCGGTAAGTTGTTAAAAGGATTAGTTGCACGCAGGAAAGAAGAATCAGAACTATTTTTTAAAATATAACAATAATATAAAGATGGAAGTTGAACAGATAGATATAATTGAAATACCTTTGATTGAACCAAATTATACAGACGAAGATATCTATGGAAACTTCAACAGATTTAGAAGAAGTAGTTTATGAAGAAGGCGAAACACATTCGGAAATAATATCTTCATCAACTTATGCTTATCAAATGGTAGAAACGATTGATACGGCTATGGTTTCAAATGAAGAAAAAGAAATGGTAGCAGATATTAAAAGAATGGCTTTAAGACTTGTTCACTTTTCATTGAAATCAATTTATGAAGTAAACATTGAAGAATAAATAAAAATTATGGCAGCTCAACCAACTATAAAATCAGACATAGCTAAAGAATATTTATTAAAGTTCCCAAACACTGCGAATATGACTTTAGCAAAAAAGATTTATGCAGAAAACAAAAGTGTTTACAAAGACCTCGAGCAAGTAAGAAGTCATATAAGAACTTTAAAAGGGGTTTATGGTGTTAAAAGTAAACAAGAAACTCACGTTGAATTTCGCAAAGAATTTGAAGCATTAAAGAAAGATTTACCAAAAGGCGAAAGCGAAAGAATACATCCATACAAACTACCAAAAGCAAGCAAAAAAATTTTAATAATAAGTGATTTACACATCCCTTACCACAATGATGATGCAGTATTTGCAGCATTAGAATATGGATTAGAACAACAAGTAGATACTATCATAATCAATGGGGATTTAATTGATTTTGCAACCATCTCACGACATGAAAAGGATATGCGAAAGAGGTCAGTTAAGTACGAGATTGATTGCACTAAGGTATTCTTAAAAGGTTTGAGGGCAATGTTCCCAAAAGCGTTAATAGTTTGGAGTTATGGAAACCATGATTTAAGATACGACAAGTACATAATGCAGAAAGCACCCGAGATATATGACCTTGAATTAATACAACTGCATGAACTTTTAAAGCTAAGAGATTTAAATATAATTAAAGTAGATTCAACTCAATATATTTATGCAGGTAAGTTAGCCATATTTCATGGACACGAAACAGGATTAACAAGTGGCGGTGTAAATCCTGCACGTTCTTTAAGATTAAAGTTGAACAAAAGCGCAGTCACATCGCATTTCCATCGAGAAACAAAAGACATGGGCAAGAACTTAGATGAACACCCTTACTCATGTTTCTCAATCGGTTGTTTATGCGACTTACACCCTGCTTATCTACCTATCAATATGTGGACACATGGATTTGGATATTTAGAACTAAACGACAAAGGCGATTATAATTTCAATTTAAAATCAATTATTGACGGAAAAGTTTTTTAGTTTGTAAAAACAAGTATATTTGCATCAGTAGTTTTCGTTTTTCATTTGATTTAATTATTTGGTTAAAGAGCCTCACATTAGTGGGGCTTTTTTATTACATTTGCTGCATGAAAAAAATAATATCAATACTTTGTATCACTATTCTATTTAGTGGCTGCCTATACACAAAGAAACGAGCCATAGAGAAGTTTTGCATAACTGATAGTATTCCATATTCAGTATTAGTTCACGATACAATTTACATCAAAGCAATCAAAGTAGATACATTCTTTAATTCAAGTATTGATTCATTCACAATAATCAAAGACCGTTTAGAAATTAGATATAAAAAAGTAGGCGAAAAGATATTTATTCAAGGCGAATGCAAAGCAGATACTATCTATAAGACTAAATTAGTCCAGGTCCAAGTGCCAACAAAGATTAAAAAATTAGAATGGTGGGAGATCCTATACATAAAAGCAAGGGATTGGTTTGCTGTCATTGGGTTTTTAGCGATGTTCTTAGGATTATATCTCATTATTCCTCACAAAAAGAGTGAGTAGTTCGGAAATCCCGAACAACTGAATAGCCTCAAAAGTTACATTTTGGGGCTTTTTTTACGTTTAGTCTAAAAAATATTAGCTTGATTTATAGCAAGTTATGATTTATTTTCATTGAATGTTTTGTAATGTCGTATAAAACTACGACTTTTGAACTCAGATAAACGAAACAAATATGACAACTACAATTCAAAAAGGCTCAATTTTAACTGCAACTTCAGTATGTGATTCTAACTGTAAATGGACTGCAACTGTTTTAGAACGTAAAGGCAATTTTATTATTGCTGACATACAAGGTGAAATTGTACGTAAAAAAGTAAAAGTTTGGGATGGCGAAGAGTATGCTTTATTATTAGGCTCTTATTCTATGGCTCCTATTTTTAAAATTAAATAATCAAAAGGGGAGCAGCATCCAACCAACTGCATTAATAATGACAAGAACAGAAATGACAAAGAAGAACCGAGACCAGTTAGCCACCGATTACAACTTGCGAATCAAGTTAAGTATAGATTTGGGCTGCAATGAGCGAACTATTCAAAGGTGGGCAGTAAACAATAGTCCTAAATTGACCACAGATAGTTTCCTAAGCTACTTTAAAAAGCACGCTAACTACACCGAACCATTAACCAAAGAAATCAAAATTAACCAATTAATCGAACATTAAAAAATGGAAAAACTACTAAGAAAAATCATGTATGGTGAGCAAATAACGACCATGCAGAACAAATCAAAATCAAACACTATCCTTGCACGTTACGAGCGTGTTCAGAGGCTTAGAAATATTGCAATAGATGATAACACCTTTTGCAAGGTATATCAAGCTAATAGGCTACTAAAAGAACTAACAATCAAATTAAATCAAATCAATTCATATCAAACTTTAAATCTAAACTAAAATGAACACGAACCAAACTACTAAAGAATGCCTTATACGCAACTTTCAAGAGCAATTAGACAGCGAAGAAACTTTCACAGCAATAAACTATCGTTCACTATTCTATATTGCAACTGATATGATAATTGTATTGTATGAAGTTGAAACAGCCCGAAAGATGTATGCAGATATATACGCAAGTCTATTAAAGCACGCACCCGACAAAATGGATTGGTTTATTCGAAAGATGTGGAAGCATAGCTTTGAGTTAAAACTTGACAAGTCAGATTTTGACAAGTTATTAGCAGCAATAAACATTAGCCGAACTTATGGCTTTTCAGTTGAGTATGCAGTAAGCACCATACACGATACATTAGGACATATAATTGAGGTACAATACACACCAAAGCAATCTAATTTTATATTTAATTCAATCCTTAATTATGACCAAGTATTAACAATGGTTAGCGAATACAAAGACACCGCATTGATTGACACTTGCGATTTCGGTGTACCGGAACATAAAGAGATACCAGTTATGTATGATTTAAATGATATGAGTTTAGAAGAAATATGTCAAGCATATTTAAACATAGGTGGTCAACCTTTAATAATAGAACCATAATGGGCAGACCAAGAAACATCAAAACAATAGAGCAGACCTCAATAGGTGCAAATGGTTTCAGATTACAGTATCTATATGAAAAGAAACTATTTGAAGTATGCCACAGCCACCACAACGGAAGGGCAGATGTAATTGATAGGACACTTTTTGTAAAAGAATCAGATGCGAGAAAGTACTTAGAAACACTAATGGCAGAAACCCAAGAGAGAATAAACGAATTTAAAGTAAACGAATCATTCCCTTTAATAACTAAAATAATATGAGAACAATATCAATAGAATACCGAGAATTACAAAGGCAAAAGAACCGATTATTTGAATGTCAAAGAAAGCACACCGCAGCATTAAATAGAAGATACCTATATGAGACTGATGAAGCCTACAAAGAATGCACCGAAGCACTAAATGAATGGGATGTGCAAACAGAATTAGTTGCACGATTGCAGATTGAATACACAGCACTAACAAACAAAGGAGATTTAAGCTATGAGTAGAGAAAAACAAACACATAAGCGATTAGATTATAGATATGGGAAGACAGAGCAATTAGTATTGGAAAGAGATTTAAGCAATGCTAATTATCGAATTATCCACTATAAGAAAGGTGTAGGCATAGTCCAGTACCGCTCATCAACAAAAGAAGCAACCGAATTATTTAACGAATTACTAAAAGAACTAAAATGATTGAAACTACTTTTGATACTAAATTATATGGGACTTGCTGCAACTATGCTTATTATTGTTTAAAGAAACTAAACATAACACAATATAAATCTCAAGATGTTGTCAATGAATTTTATTTTAATAATGATGTAAATAACGATAATTATAAGAATTTAATTTACTCAACTATTCGAAAATTATCATTAAAACCTCTAACTAGATATGAAACTGAATTTACACCTAAAATAAATCATGTAAAAGAAACTTTAGCGCAATGTATAAAATGTAATGAAGTTAAACCTTTGGATATGTTTTATAAATTTAGATTAAATCCTTCCAAAAAATGCAAGCAATGTATATGTATTGAAAATAATCGTGATTATAAAATAAAATCATTTCACAGACTATTGAAGAAAAATAGCAATGAAATTGATAAACTAGATGAAATAATAAATTTGTGTAACCAAAAAAAACAAGAAATATTAAAAAATGAACTATCAATTAATCAATGATTTGACCACTAATTTGAGAGAAATTTTGAACTTAATTAGGGATTACAAAGAACAAATTATATTCTTGCAGGACAAATGGAGTCAAGTACAAGATACTCAAAGTAGTAGATTGTTCTTAACTCAAATAACGAATTGCGAAGCACAAATCAAACACAATGAAACCTAATATAAACAAACAATTAAACAAATTAATGAACTACTAAAATGACAGACAAACAACAACTACCAACACTTAGCGATTTAACACAAGATGTCGAACTAAGCTACAAAAACGATGCTTTCAACTTGCTATTAAGTCAGCAACCGCCTGCAACGTGGGTAAAGAAACACCCTTACATTCGAGATTACAATTACCTTCCGATTGACAAGGTTGAACATCTATTGAAGAAAATTTTTAAGCAGTACAAAATTGAGATTACTAACCAGGGAACAGCCTTTAATGGTGTATGGGTAACCGTTAGAGTTCACTATTTAAACCCAACTAACAATGAGTGGAACTTTCATGATGGGATTGGAGCTTGTCAATTACAAACCAAAAAAGATACATCTCCTGCCGACCTTGCAAATATCAATAATGGTGCTTTACAAATGGCTTATCCAATCGCCAAGACCATAGCAATAAAAGATGCCTGCGATATGTTCGGAAACTTATTTGGGGCTAACTTAAACAGACGAGATACAATCGAATTTAAAGTGGATGCAGATACATTGAACTTCATTAAATCAAATAAGGAGAAAAATATATGATTAGCAGATTCATATTCGAAACAAAAGAGCAATGGAAGGAATACCGCAAAGGTTTATTCACCGCTTCCAACATTAACAAATTAACCGCAAATGGCAAAAGTGAAACAGGACTTTCAGTTGGAGCGGTATCTTACATATTAGAAACAATCAATGACCAGGTAGGCGAACCAAAACCCGACATCTTTAATGCAGCAATTGAATGGGGATTAGAGAATGAATCGCAAGCGGTGTTGAGATATGCTGAAGATAACGGATTAGATGTTAATGATAATGATTTTATCTATACATCGGTGGGTGGATTTGTATTCTTTACTTATATGGGAATATGTGGTGGCACTCCTGATGTAATCTTAAAAGACAAGATAGTTGAAATTAAATGTCCGAACTCCGATACACACCTCTATAATAAGTTATTTGTGAACGCTGATAACATCCAAAAAGAATATCCGATGTACTATGACCAATGCCAATTAAATATGTTTTTAACGCAAAGAAAAGAGGCTATTTTAATGAGTTACGACCCAAGAATAAAACAGCATGAGAATCAAGTTCATTATATTACTATTCCTTATGACAATGGCAGGGTTGAATTATTGATGGATAAGATAAACGCTGCTTCAAATTATCGTGATAAACTTATAAAACAACTAAATGGCTAAGTGCAAATTTTGTAAAAAACAATTCACTCAATTCAATAGCTTAAACAAGGTATGCAGTATCAAGTGTGCTATTGAGTTGGGTAAATTAAAACCTGCAAAAGTCAATTATAAGAGGGTTAATTCGCAGCTAAAAAGTGAAGCAAAAGAGAAACTTGAAACGTACAGCCAAAAGGTAAACAAGGCAAAAGTAATATTTCAAAAATGGATTAGAGAAAGGGATAAGAACGAACCTTGTATATCATGTGGGACTTTAACAGCAAACGAATGGCACGCTTCACACTTCAAGAAAGCAGAAACATATAGCGGTGTTATATTCAATGAAATTAACGTTTGGAGGTCATGCAAAAAGTGCAATGTTTTTCTTAATGGGAATGAATTAAACTATCGTGAAAGACTTGTTAAAAAAATAGGATTAAACCAGGTTATTGCACTTGAAGACTTAGCGAATGAAACACGCACAAAGAAATGGACAATAGAAGAATTACAAAAAATTAAAACCAAATACAAAATAAAATGAAAACAATAACAATAGAATACAATGGCGCAGAAAGCAATATTATTGTATCTGACGAACTAACACCCATTGAAGTATTAGGATTGCTTAGGTATCACGAAAAGAATGTCTTTGCAGGCTTATTAAATCACAATATAGAAAGGCATGAGAAAAAAGAAGTCGAACAACAAGTGTATGTAAAAGACATGGATTTGTCGGTAAGAACAAAGAACTGCTTACTTGATAATAAAATCTACACCTTAAAAGACATAGAACAATTAAGCGACAGAGACCTTTTGAGAATACGAAATTTTGGCAACAAATGTCTAAGTGAATTACAATACGTTTTAAAAAACCTAAATAAATAACAAAATGAAACCAAAAACACAAACCGAAGCAATTATCTGCTACTTGATAGCAGGCAACAACATCACATCAATCCAAGCAACGCAAAAGCAATTTGGCTATTGCACCAAGTTACCTCAGCGAATAGCTGACATTATTGCACTGGGATTCTCAATCAAGAAAGAACGAGTTACTAAATTGTCAATATTTGGCAATAGTTGCTCATTCATTGAGTATTCTTTGGACTTCAAGAAGACATCTAAAAAGCTAATCAATAGTTACCAATGATAGTCAAAATAATCATAACTATAACAGTATGGGAATTATTTGTGAAAAAATATCTATTAAAATTATTCCATTATTTCATTAAGTAGTAGTTATATTTGTAAAAGAAAATTGGAACAACAAGTTTGACACCTTGCCAAAATGAGAATATGAAGAAATTTAAAATAAGCATCGTTATAAGTATCTGTAATCCTTCATTCGGGATTGTGTCAAACAGAGAAAGTAGCGATGCTTTTTTTATGCAGCAAAATGAGCAAAGACACTTTTTACTTTAGTCACGATTATAATACAAGGAACGACCAAAAAATAAAAAAACTAATATCTAAGCATGGGTATTTAGGTTATGGTTTATTTTGGGCAATAGTTGAAGACCTTTATAATAATGCGAACGCATTGCATTTGGATTACGATAGCATTGCTTATGATTTAAGAACTACTGATGAACTCGTAAAAAGTATAATAAATGACTTTGATTTATTTGTCATTGATGGGGATATTTTTGGCTCAATGTCAATTCAAAAACGATTAGATGAAAGAGATGAAAAAAGTAAAAAAGCAAGTAAATCAGCTCATTATAGGTGGAATAAAAGTAAAACTGATGCGAACGCATTGCCAACGCAATCCGATAGCAATGCTATAAAGGAAAAGAAAGAAAAGGAAATAAAAGAAAAAGAAATTAAAGTAAATGATATAGAAGAACGCAAATTAAAATTTGCTGAAACTATCAAACCTTATTTAGAAGTTTATAAACGTGATACCTTAAAAGAATTTTATGATTATTGGACTGAACCAAATCCATCTAACACTAAATTTAAACAAGAACTTCAAAAAACTTGGAGTTTAAAGAGTAGATTAGAAAGATGGGTTAAAAACGATTTTAGCAACAAAGGACAAAATTTGTCCAATGGTCAACCGAGCAAAATGGAATCAATGGTAAATAGTGCAAAAGAGGCACTTAATATGATACACGATGAAAACTAAAATAAATGTACTTTCCTTATTCGATGGTATGAGCTGCGGACAACAAGCACTTGAAAGATGCGGAATAGATATAGAAAACTACTATGCAAGTGAGATTGATAAATATGCTATTCAGGTTACAATGGCAAATTACCCAAACACTATTCAATTGGGTAGTGTTATAAATGTTGATGGATATTCTTTGCCTAAAATTGATTTATTGATGGGCGGATCACCTTGTCAGTCATTCTCATTTGCCGGTAAGAGAAAAGGAATGGCAACAAAATGTGAAACTGAAATATTGACTTTAAATCACTATTTGGAATTAAAATCGGAAGGCTACGAATTTGAAGGGCAATCTTACTTGTTTTGGGAATTTATGCGACTGCTTAACGAATGCAAACCAAAATACTTTTTGCTTGAAAACGTGGAAATGGGTGAGAAATGGGAAAAGGTATTAAGCAAAGCTATTGGTGTGAATGGCATACATATCAACTCTTCGTTGGTTTCAGCGCAGAATCGAAAACGTATTTATTGGACAAATATTGGAATGCAGCCAAGTGGATTGTTTGGAGATTTGACAAGTATTATTAAACAGCCAAAAGATAAATGTATTTTGTTAAAAGATATACTTGAAACCGATGTTGATGAAAAATATTTTTTGACTCAAAAAGCATTAATCAGATCTATTAAAAAAAATAATACTACTATAAATAATGAAAAAAGTGGGGGTTTACTTTCTGCATATAATCGCATGGGAGGTAGAGATGAGCAATTAATAGTTCACAATTTAATGCCAAGATCAAGTAAAAGTGGTAAAGGTGGTACAGGCTTATTAAGCAGAAACGATGGCAAAACATACTGCCTTGATACTGGTAATACAAATGCAGTAGAATTAAGAAAAGTAATACAATTGAGTGATAACAATAAATCAAATGGAGGAACACAGCCATATCAACAAGATAGAATTTATGACATTAATGGAATAAGTCCAGCACTTAAAAGTCAATTACCAAAAGGCAGTAATATGATTAACACCTCACGCATTCGGAGACTAACTCCTATTGAATGCGAAAGGTTGCAGACTGTTGCAGATAATTATACTGCTCACGTTTCAGACTCCCAAAGGTATAAGATGCTTGGTAATGGTTGGACAATTGATGTTATTGCTCATATATTGTCTTACGGAGATTATGCGTAGTAATTGCAGATAAATATTAAATATAAAAATGTTTAATATAAATTTGAAGTTACACGATGAATAATAAAACATTCATTATGGCTAAAACATTATTAAAAGCATAATATAATATATAACGTAACGCAAATATAAGAAGTGGGGAATGTTACACGCAATCCGTAAAAGTTGACGAACAAGTAACGCTCTTGGGTGGCATCCAAGTTCATTTGCAGCCCGCCCCATTTCATATAACGGATTGCAGCCTTACGCTGGCGGCTTCTTTTTTCAGCCGCTTGCGTTAAGGGTGCTGTTATATGAAGGCACGGATTAGTTAGTAGAAATTTTAATTGAAGCAATAAACAAAAAAACATAAATAAATTTTAGAGCGATGGCAAAAGAAAAAAAAACACCAAAGGTAATTGAAGCAGTTATTGAATACTTGAAAGCATATAGTAACCCTGATGATGAAAAAGGAGAATACATATCAATCAAAGTGTATCAACTTATTTGCTTTGAGGTATCGTATAATTTCATTTTCAAATGGATTATTAAACAAAAGGAAATGAACGAAATTTTAGAATGGAATAAAAATTTCAAACTTGAAAATGGAGTTCTAAAATTATACCTTGATGAATACAGAATTGAATTAGTAGCAACTGATAAAGATGAAGAAACTGAATTTGGATGTTAAAGTTGGGGAGGAAAATTTATTTATGTTTTTTTCCAACGAAATGTTCAATCGGAGTAGTGATGTAGTGCTTTCATATAACTATTGGATATAAGAACTTTTTTGTTAAATAAAACATTGATTATTAAATAAAAATTTAGATATGATTGCTTATAAATTTATTAATTTTGAAGGATTGATATTTCACTCAAATAAATTTTGGATGAATGGAAAGCCTTGTAGAGTAGTATATAATAATGGCAGCAAATCGGTATTAGTAGGTAATCAAAAATTAGGAATAATAAAGCTGCGAAAAAACGCAATAAAAACAGAAATAGAATCAATTAAATTACCATTTTAAAATGAAAACAAACGACAACCACTATTTAACTGCACTCAACTCCAAACTCATAGTTGATATGCAGCAACAAGAATTAAAAGACCGAGTAATAAAGGTACTTGCTAAGACCTACATTGACTGCGGAAAGGTAATCGAATCTAAGGAACTAATCAGCCTAAGCAATGGAGTAATAAACGAAATTAAGCGATACTTTATTAATTTAAAAATTGATGAATTAGATTTATGCTTCCAAAATGGAGTCCGAAAAGTTTATGGCGAATACTTCGGTTTAAACATCGTAACCTTTCACCAATGGATTAAGTCATTTATGGCAGAAGAAAGGCGCTTAAATGCTATTAAAATACGTTCTACGCCAAGAATTGAACCTATTAAGGAATACACCGAAGAGGAAAAGTTAAATATTCAAGATGAATTTATGACTTTTCATAAATCGCGTTATCTTAAATTGCGTAATTGGGGAAGCTATGAAGCATCTATTGAAGGAATATACAAGATTTTAGTTGATACGAATGAGGTAAGTAATATCGAGTTCAATGCTAATATGCAGGAGGCTTATGATTATGTATTAGAAGACTTAGAAATGCAGTCTAAAACGAATGATTTATTATTGCGAAGAAAATTAATAGCAAAGATTGAAATGCTGACAATGGAAAGCAAAGAAGTGATCAATATGGCAAAACAAATAACAATAGAAGACTTATGGAATCAGTAAAACAAAAAGCAGAAGAATTAGTAAATTCATATAGAATTATTCTAATGAATGAAGATACGGAATGTGGTAATGAAATTTTATGCAGTTCAATAGCCAAACAATGTGCATTAATAGCAGTTGATGAGATTTTAAACATAGAACATCCTCAAATTATAATATATACTGAAATTATAAAAAATTCAATAAGAGATTATTTTCAAGATGAATATTGGGATGAAGTAAAAAAAGAAATTGAAAAATTATAACTAACTTTGCCACAATGGAAAGAGAAGATGAAATATTTGCATTACTAAACCCTGATGAATGAAACCCGATAGGCTGCATTTGGTTGATGTAATTGTAAGCGACAAGTCATTCAAAGAAATGTGCTATAAGATAAATATTCACTATGCTGAAGACATCTACCAAGAAACTATCTGCGAAATTCTAACCATATCAGATGAACGACTGCCCGAACTTAACTATTTAAAGTTTTGGTTTTACCGAGTTGCATTTAACGTAATGTCGAGAAATGGCAAGTTAGGAAAAATAGTTTTAAGGGAATTAATCGAGTTTGACATCTACACACCAAGTGAACTAAGCAAAGAGATAATGACTAAGGAAGCAGAGCAGTTTATGCTTTCATTAAACGAGTTTGAAAATCGAATCATATTATTATATAATCAGTTCGGGGATATGAAGAAAGTCCAAAGGCTAACGGGGATTAGTTATTCAGCACTTCGAGCAGTCAAAGAAAAAATAAAACAAAAAGCTAAACAAATATGATTAAACTACTAATAGTTATTCCAAGTTACCCAAAGATTAGCGGAGTTGATTATCATAGGTTATGGATGCCACATAACGTGATGTCAGACCTTTTCAAAGATGAGATTGAGATAAGCCTAATAAATGAAGTAGACAGTGCAACAGATGAGTTCTTAAAAGATTTTGATTTGGTTGTGATGAATAGGTTTGCATCAAAGACAAACGAACCGCAGGCACTAATTGATAAATTAAAAAGAGTTGGACTTCCTTATGTGATTGACTTGGATGATGATTATATCCTTCCAAAGAATCATATCTTATACTATGCAGCAAAGGACGGCAACCATACCGAACAAATAAGTTTAGCAGTAAAGAACGCAACCGCTTGCACCACCACACATAAACTATTAGCAAATACACTAACAAAAGAATTAGGGCAAAAGAATATTTATATAGTACCTAATGGGATTTATCCTGAAGGACATTTTGAATTAAGAGAACCGCAATTCAATGGTAAGTTAAACTTCGGTTGGAGTGGTTCAATAACGCACTTAGAAGATGTTATTTTAATGCACGATGGATTATATTCGTTATACACCGCAGATGATTATAAAGATAAGTTTAGAGTTGTTTATGGTGGATTTGCAACGCAGTCTGAAACAAGTCAAGCAATCTTAAGTGTATTGAGTGCAAGGGGTAAGGCAAATGAATCTCAATTTGGAATCTTCAAAGAAACTGGAGTTAAGGAATATGGAAACTTTTACGACTTGATAAATGTTTCACTCATACCACTTCGCAACAATCGTTTTAATAATAACAAATCAAACTTAAAACTATTAGAATCAGGATTTAAAATGAAAGCAGTAATATGCAGCGATGTTTACCCTTATTCGCCCGATTTAAAGCATGGGGTTAATTGTCTAAAAGTAAAGCACAAAAACGATTGGTATAAGTACATGACTAAGTTAATAGACAATCCAAACCTTGTTGAAGATTTAAGGGCGCAATTATATATTGACGTGCAACGCTACCACATGACTAATGTAGCAACTGAAAGATTTGAAGCATACAAAGAAATTTTAAATAACAACAATAAATAGAGCATTGACTACAACATTGAGTACAACATTGACTACAACACCTTAAATAAGATATATAAATAAGATATACAAATAAAGTATTAAATAAGATAAATAAAGAATATACATGACTACACAAGACAACATCAAATTTTACACTGACAAAGAAATTTCTCAAAGATTTAGAATTTCATCAGTAACGCTACATAAAATGCGTAAAT
>Ga0209190_1000346_pt1 | contig 34065 bp, 33 predicted proteins | sample M_140205_XF_Meta_FD_187315 | JGI IMG/M metagenome (GOLD analysis project Ga0209190, IMG submission 187315) | Freshwater microbial communities from Lake Montjoie, Canada to study carbon cycling - M_140205_XF_MetaG (SPAdes) (version 2) | ecosystem: Environmental > Aquatic > Freshwater > Lake...
CAACAGCAAGAATCGTTCTTATTTTCAAAATAATAAATTTAAAATGCAGAAGGGGAAAAGGACGGCAGCATGCCGCTGAACATAAATGCCTATTGGCTTTTACATTGCCTTTCACCCGAAAGCATGATGATAATTAATTGAAGTGGCAGGTCTTCTGGCTTTGCTTCCCTGAGCGCCTTCCCGTTGATTAATCAACAGTGGCAATTTGCTCAAAGGAGAGTAATTACTCTCAACAGCTTACAGCTACGGGGATAGCGCCGGATTTACACCGACTTCCCTTTTCATCTCCTGATTGAAGCAAGAGAACCACAACAGGGCAAATGTAGTGTAGCCTTATTAGAAAAACAAAAATAAAAATTTGATGTCTATACTTCATTTAATCGTTACCGTTAGTTTTTGTAAAAATCAATGGAGTAGAAACAATAAGTAAACTATAATATATTGATAATCATATGTTTATAATCTAAAATGGGAGTCATCACTTAAGAAGATTTTTTGAGTTATTTTTGCGAATATGTCAGTTACAAAATCTCTATTGCCCTTATTATTTCTGCTCCCACTCTTCTCTTATTCTCAAGAATGGGATCTTAAAAGATGTGTTGAATATGCAATGTCCAATAACATCCAGGTTCGAATTAGTGATGTGCAGGCAAAAATTTCAAGTGAAACTTATAAGCAAAGTAAATTAGGTCGCTACCCCATCATAGGTGCTAGCGGATCCTCAAGCCTTAACAGCGGTCTCAATCAGAATCCTATTAACTTTAGTCGGGAAACACAAACATACCTTTCTGCAGGACTACAACTTCAAACTTCTGCAGATATTTTTAATTTTTACAGCAAACAAAACACAATTGCAGGAAATGAATGGGAAGCCATGGCAGCAAAAGCAAATGTAGACAAGCTTCGGTATGACATTGCACTTACTGTTTCTAATGCCTATCTGCAAATACTTCTTTCAAAGGAACAAGAAAAGATTACACTAGTTCAGATAGAGCAAACTAGATCCCAGCTTAACAATACAAAAAAAATGGTAGATGCAGGTTCGCTACCAGAATTAAATGCCACACAATTAGAGGCACAACTGGCTCAGGATAGTGTAAATTATATTACAGCAAAAGGAAATGTAAGTCACTCTATACTTGTATTACAGTCAAGCATGAATCTCGACCCTGCCCAGTCTTTTGAAATTGCTACACCTCCAGTTGAAAAAATTCCAGTAGAAACTATCGCTGATCTTCAGCCCGAATTTGTATACAACCTTGCAATAGCCAACCAGCCACTCCAACGTGTAAATACCTTCAGGCTCTATGCAGCTCAAAAATATGCAGCAGCATCAAAAGCAGCAATGCTACCGAGCTTCAGTGCCTTCGGAAGTATTGGCTCCTCTTATTTTAATAAAGCACAAGAAATTGTGGGTACCAGCCAAGTTTTCGAGTCAATAGGAAATGTGGAAGTTAATAATACTACTTATCAAGTGTACCCCCTTTCCCCTTACACCTATGGAATTTATGGGAAGTCGAATTTAGGGCACCAGATATCAGATAACTTTAGACAGATGATAGGATTGAGTATGAACGTACCTATTTTCAGCGGTGGACAATTGCGTTCAGGTTATGAAAAAAGTAGACTGAATATTACAAATGTGAAACTGCAACAGGAACAAGATAATGTGAAACTGAAACAGGATATTTATCAGGCCTATACAGCTGCTGTAGTTGCCCTTCAGAAATTCAATGCCTCAAATAGATCAGTAGAAACAAACGAAAAAACTTTTGGATTTGCACAAAAGAGATATAATGTAGGAATGTTAAGCACATTTGAACTTATTACAGCACAAAACAATCTATTCAGGGCAAAACTTGAATACTCTATGAATCATTTTGATTATGTATTTAAATTAAAAGTGTTGGAATTTTATAAAGGACTCGGATTAAAACTATAAGAAAGGAAAATAAAACTATATGAGCAAGAAAACGAAATGGATATTGGTGGTAGTAATATTAATATTAGTGATACTTACTGCACTTAGGAAATTTGGCATATTTGGAAAATCAGAAATAATTAAAGTAACTGCAGAAACTGCCCAACGCAGAACCATTACTGAAATTGTAAGTGCTAGTGGACGAATCTACCCCGAAGTAGAGGTTAAGGTTAGTCCGGATATTAGTGGAGAAATTACAGAGCTTACTGTAGTTGAAGGGGATACTGTAAAAAAAGGTCAGTTGCTAGCAAGAATCTATGCAGATATTTATGACATCCAGCGCAACCAGGCTGCAAGTGGTGTAGCCCAAAGTCGTGCGCAGGTAGCTAATTCCCAGGCTGGCCTAGATGCCCTAAAGGCTCAAATGGAGCAGGCGGAAAAAACCTATCGCATGCAGCAGCAGCTTTTCAAAGAAAAAGTAATCAGTCAAAATGAATTTAATGTAGCTGAGTCTAATTATAAAAGTGCAAAGGCAACTTATAATGCTGCCAAAGAAGGTATTCGAGGCAACGAGGCTAATGTTCAAAGCGCTATTTCTAGTTTGGAAAAAGCGAATAAAGACTTGACCCGAACTTCAGTGGTAGCACCTATGGATGGAGTGGTGAGTTTATTGAATATTAAAAAAGGAGAACGCGTAGTAGGAAGTAATCTGATGGCTGGCACTGAAATGTTACGTATAGCCGATATGTCTTCTATGGAAATTCGAGTAGATGTAGGCGAGAATGATATTCCAAAAGTAAAAATTGGCGATAGTGCTAATATTGAGGTAGATGCTTATGGTACGAGAAAATTCAGAGGACTTGTTACACAAATAGCAAGCAGTAATACAGGAGCAGCAAGCCAAACTGCATTGTCTTCCGGAACAGATGTTACTCAATACAAAGTATATATTCGTTTGCTAGTAGAAAGCTATGCCGATCTTATTAATAAAAGTACCTTCCCTTTCCGCCCAGGAATGACAGCTACGGCAGATATTGAAACAAATACCCATAATAATGTATTAAGTGTTCCTATCAATGCAGTAACTACGAGAGAAATAAATGATGGCATGGAAAAGCAAGAAATAATTAAAAAAGGAAATGAGGTAAAGCAAGATAAGGTGATCAAAGAAGAAGATCTTGATGTGATAGTTTTTGTTTTAGGAAAAGATAATAAGGTAAAAAAGGTAAAGGTTAAAACTGCCATTCAGGATATTAATTATATAGAAATTACTGAAGGCCTTGATGAAGGTGCTGATGTAGTTACAGGTCCTTATGAAGTAGTAAGTAAAACTTTGAGTAATGATATGGAAGTAAAGAAGACAGATAAGAAGGAGTTGTTTACCAATAAAAATTAAAGCTTTTACTTTATACTATTTTACCTCGTACAATATTATAAAAATAAAGCTTCGGCCTTTTCAATACTACCAGGCTTACCTACGTCAATAAAGGAACTTCCGCTGTGATTGAACCCAGATACTTTATGATTGGGGGCTGCATCCAATAATACATCTAACATTGAAAATTTACCTTTTCTTTCAATAATATTAAAAATTAAAGGTTTCATTAAAGTAATGCCACTAAAGGCCCACTCTTGAAGCGCTGAAACATTAGTAACGATTCGTTCTTGTTCAGTTTCATTATTTCTCCATCCGCACAACTGCATATTTTCGTTAAATAAAAGTTTTCTTATGCCTGGCCTATTAGTAACAGCAACTGTTAGCATTGATTGATTAGAAAAATGAAAATTAATCATCTCATCCAATTTTAAATCAGTGAGAATATCGGCATTCAATGTAAGTATGATATCAGCATCGGACAATAAGGAAGCAGCTTTAAGTATTCCTCCTCCTGTTTCCAGCACTTCATCAGACTCATCACTGAAAACTATTTTACTTCCCCAGCCCTTATTTATTGCAACTGCATTAATAATCTGGTCAGAAAAATGATGCACATTCACCACAATCTGATCTATTTTATAGTATTGCAAATACTCAACATTCCTTTGCAGCAATGATTTTCCATTAACCGGAACAAGTGCCTTTGGGTGATTGTCTGTCCAAGGTTTAAGTCTTGACCCTAATCCAGCGGCAAATATCATTGCTTTTATTTTCAACTACTTATTTTTTATGATGACAGCCTCTTTTTTTTCATAGATATGCTGCTCAAGATGATTTACTTCTACAGCTACTCCAAATTTATTTCTCAAATGACGAGCCATTGCATCTGCCGCAAACACACTTCTATGCTGGCCTCCAGTGCAGCCAAAACTAATAGACAAATTTTCAAAATCTCGATCCATATAATTTTCTACGGCTATATCTACAGTATTAAATGCATGCATCAAAAATTCTTCCATGCGTGTTTGTTGAGTAAGATACTCTATCACTTCCTTATTACGTCCTGTTAATAATTTATATTCATCTATTCTCCCAGGATTTAAAATACCTCGACAATCAAAAACAAAACCTCCTCCATTATCTGATTCATCTGGAGGATAGCCCGTTTTTTTATAAGAAAAACTATTAATTTTTACCACCAACAATGTTGACTCAGTAGCTCTTTTAGTTTCAAACCTACTAACTACATCCTCTTCTACTATACGTGTTAGTATCTTTTCGAAAACCGGAAGACTGATACCAATTTGCTTGTTGCTAATAAACCATTTCAGATTTCGTAAGGCAAGGGGTAAGCTAGAAAGGAAGTGAGCTCTTCTTTCAAAAAGCCCTCGAAAACCATAAGCACCCAGTACTTGCAATAAACGAATTAACACATAACCATTATACTGTCCGATAAACGCTGTTTTATCGATAGGTTTTTTTAATAACTCAGCTACCTGATCCATATAATATTCAATCAGCCTTTCTTTCCAATCATCGCTCAGATTGGCTTTAGCCTGCCATAACAGAGACGCCGCATCGTATTGCAGTCCCCCCTTCATTCCTCCTTGATAATCGATAAAGAATACGTCTCCATTTTTTACCATTACATTTCTTGACTGAAAATCACGAAACATAAAAAATTTGTGATGAGAATGGGAAAGGTAATTGCTGAGTGCCTCAAAATCGAGAAGCAATTTCTCCTTATCGTAAGGAATCTTTAATGTATCAAGAAAATAATATTTAAAATAGAGTAAGTCATTCAGAATAGCCTGTTTTCCAAATTCGCGACTAGTAATACAACGATCATAATCGAGTACTTCATCGGCCTTTATTTGCAAAGAAGCTAGTGCAGAAAGTGTTTTTTTGTAAAGATTAAATACTTCTGCTGTCATGCCTAATCGTTCCAGCTCCGAAAGCAAAGAGTTATCTCCAAGATCTTCCTGGATATAAAGCATCTTATCATTACTTACAGCCAATATCCTAGGCACGGGTGCCTTAACAGTACTGAAGCAATCTGTAAAATAAAGAAAGGTATCATTTTCAGCAATATTCTCATTATAGGTGGCAATAAAAGTCCCTTTTTGTGAATACAATCTGAAATAAATACGATCCCCTCCACTCTGATGCAACTTGATGATTTGCTCGATAGAAGCATTATTAAACTGATTGAAGAGACTATAAATATTATCAATTACTTTTTGCATGACTACAATTGCTGTAAAAGTAATTTATTTTTAAAGAGGGGGAGGTTACTTCGATAAAATTTACAGAATACTTATTGATATTGCTAGGAAAGACCCATTAAATTGAAGCTTCTGCAAGGGGTGGCGACAAATGCTTTTCCAGCTTAGGGAAGGTAATGCGGAACCATTCGGTATATTTATCAGGAAACAATTCAATGCTGGAATGGATATCATCCATTGACATAAAGAAATGATCTCTTACTTCAATGTTGTCGGGGTATATGGCCTCATTAAATTTACCAATGAATACATGATGGAATTCAAATTCTGTAAGGCCATTATCGAATTCCATTTTATATATAAATTGAAACACCTCTGTAAGTTCTGTAGCAAAGCCCATTTCTTCATGAAGCCTCTTTACAGCTGCTTCGTGAATGGTTTCTCCAGGTTCGGGATGGCTGCAACAAGTATTGCTCCAAAGGCCTCCACTATGAAACTTGCTAATTGAGCGCTGCTGAAGCAACATTTCTCCTTTATCATTAAAAATAAAAATACTGAAAGCGCGATGCAACAATCCTTTTTGATGCACCTCTATTTTATCCATCGTACCGATGGGTATATTTTTATCATCTACTAATATTACTTCTGCCAATTTATTTATTTTTTAAAAGTTTCAAAGAAGGTAAGGCCTTTCAAATATCGGAAAAAATTCAACAAGAATAGCCCGGAAGCCTTTCCTGTAATAATTTTCTAGCGAAATGTATTCGAGATTTAACAGTTCCTAGGGGTTCATTTAAAAAAACAGCTATTTCTTGGTATTTGTACCCTTCAAAATAAAGAAGAAAGGGTGTTTTTAGGTTTTGTGGGAGATTATATACCTTTTCTTTAATTTCCTTAACGGCAAAAGTACTTTCCTGCGATCCCATCTTCATCGAATCAATATAGTCGGGCATAAAAGCTTGCGGCACCTTGTAAACAAGGTTGTTCTCTCTATTTTTTCTGCGATAATTATTTATAAAAATATTTCTCATAATAGTGAATAGCCATGCTTTTAAATTTGTATTAGTGCTAAACTTTTCACTATTAGAGAGCGCCCTATAGATAGTATCCTGCATTAAATCTTTGGCTTCGTCTCCATTATGTGTAAGTGTTATCGCAAATGGCATGAGAAAGCTGGAGTTTCTTAGCAATGAATGCTGTAATTCTGATATTAGCATAATCTAAAGGGTTTGTTTTAGAAAGTTATAGCCAATAAAAGAATATGTAAAGCGCAATTTCTGCCACGTAGAATACGTACGACGAGGTAATTAAATATGATGTATGAATTTAAAAAATAGGGGGATAATAAATCGGCTAAAGAATAGCAGGAATAAGGTGTTTATTTATTTTGTAGTATTAAATTGATAGCCTTCTTATAAGCTTCAACTACAATTTTTTTATCAAATTCACGGATTACTTTTTGCCTGCCTCTTTTACCCATCATTAATCTCTCTTCTGAGGAGGAAGAAAGCATTTTTTCCATTTTTACTGCCAGATCATTTGCATCTTTCACTTTGCAGAGATAGCCGGTTAGGTCATTTTCAATAACCTCTCTGCAACCAGGGGTATCAGTAGAAATACAAGGACGTTCCATACTAGAAGCCTCCAAGAGTACATTATTCAATCCTTCTCTATATGAGGGCAAAACAATACAATCAGCAGAAGCCATGTAGGGCCTTACATCTGTAGTTTCCCCAATATATTTAATGTTGCCTGAAGCGGTCCATGATTCCATTTCTTCTAAAGAAACGTTATTCTTTTTAAGATTTTGTGTCCAGAAAGGACCTAAAATAAGGCATTCGGCAGATAAGGATTTTTGTTTAAGAATACCTGCAGCCTGAATGAATTCGAAAATACCCTTATCTTTTACAAGCCTTCCGATGAACAAAAAGGTAAATTTTTCATTTTCTTTTGAAGGAGCGGGCGCAAAATGTTCGGCATCAACACCTGATCCAGGGATCCATTCGGACTTATTTGCTTCAGTAAATTTTCGATTAAGAAAAAGTTCCATGTCGTCATTATTCTGAAAAAAAATCTTTTTAGTTTTTTTTAGTGCAAACCGATATAAAAATCGAGCAGCCCTATAAGCAAGCCCATCATGAGTAAAAAGTGGCCCAATACCGGTAATGCTTGTAATGGTGGGAATATTTAAAATTCGGGTAATCAAATTACCCCAAATAGCAGGTCGGATAGTAAAAGTAAGGCAAACATCAGGACGAATTCTTTTGAGTTCCCTTCTCAAATTGTTCATATAATCAAATACATGAAAAATATTCTGAGTACTCGCCCCCACATTAATAACGCGAAAGCCTTTTTCAGCTGCTGCCTGCATCTGCCGGTCGTTACCTATTGTAAAAATAGTAACATCATAGTTAGCCATAAGCTCACTAGTTAATCTCTCACGCATGGTAAGGCTAGAAATTAGATTATTTTCGATGATGACAATTTTTGGCTTCATAATTACATTAATACAACTTCCTTTTATTAAACCAAAAAGTTTAGAGGTTACATTTCCAAGTAACCGGAGTTAAAATTTAAGCTAAAATAAATAATCTGTTGCCAATCTTAGCACATTATTATAAGAACTTGTTTATTAGGGACCCAAAAGAGGTTTTTGGCATTATTGCCTATAAATTCAATAGTGGTTTTTTCTAGAATTTTTTACCTGAAAAATAATCGGTAACATCGCACCTATAAGCTGGAGGAATAATGGATATATTTGACTACCTAGTTTTTATTTTTTATGTTGTCATATTCTACCTGATATTGCTTTTCAGGCAAAAGAAGTATGATATTCCTGAAATAAGGAAATACTATAAATATGGTTTTTGGGTAAAAGTTGCAGGGGCCTTTGCTTATTCTCTTTTTGTGCTCAATTCTGTTCCGGGAGATACCAGCTATTTATACTTCCCTTTTGGGATGAATCTTTATAAAATCATGCTTCATGATTTTTCCAATTTAAAGATATTTTTTACCTCTGCTGCCAACTTTGACGAGTCATTTCTTGGAGACGTTCCTAATGTTGGATATATGACCAGTGATAGCAACTTTATTATCGTAAAAATTGTAGCACTTATTGGATTTCTCACTTTTGGAAAATTCATGGCAATTAACTTGTTTTTTTCTATAATTGCCTTTACAGGAATGTGGCGCCTATTTCTATTCTTTAATGAACAATTTCCAAAACTTCATAAGGGTTTTGCCATTGCTCTGTTATTTTTACCAAATATGATATTCTGGTCATCGGGTATCTTAAAAGACACAATCTGTCTTGGTGCATTAGGATGGATCACTTATAGTACGTACCATTTATTTTTTACAAAAGATAGAAAAATAAAAAATCTAATAGCGCTAATTGTCTTTGGTTATTTACTTTTTACAATCAAGATTTATATTTTTTTAAGTTACTACCCATTTTTATTGTTGTATCTTATTTTAAAATATTTATCAATAATTAGATTGAACCTAAAAAAGGTACTTATTGTTTCTTCATTAATAGCTACTGGTATTTTTATATATTATAAATCATCTGATGCAACGGAAATAATGCTTTCAGAACATTTAACAGGCGATTTGATACAAAGTGTAATGTCGTATCAGGAATCATATTCAAATTTAGAAGTAAGGGCGGGCTCTAACTTTTCGCTTGGTGTAGAATTTGATGGCAGTGTTTCAAGTTTTATTAAAATGGCTCCTGCAGCTATGTTTGCCACTTTGTATAGGCCTTTTGTGTGGGAAGCGAAGAAAGCCGCTGCATTGGCAGCCTCAGTAGAAAGTTTATTCATACTTCTATTTACGATTTTTGTCTTTTTCCGTGTCGGGCCATTCAAGTTTTTTATAACAATAATTAAAAGACCGGTCATTTTATATTGTCTTCTTTTTGCCCTTGCTTTTTCAGTATTTATTGGTGCTACTACACCAAACTTTGGATCACTGGTTAGATATAAAACTCCCGCTATCCCCTTTTATATTATTTCATTGATATTTATTCTTTATTATAATAATAAGATTAAATCAATTCCCTATAAAAAAGAAGTTGATCCAATTCAAAATAACAATTTACTTGTCGGAAATGATAGTAATTAAAAAACTATGAGAAGAGTTGAATGAATGTAGGAACGATAACAGAGGTGTTATATTCAGCGATAATCTTTTTTCTTCCTTCGTCTCCCATTTTTTTTCGTAATTCATAGTCATATATTAATGTAGTAAAGCTATTTCTCCAGTCTTCTTCCGAAGAACATAGAAAACTATTTTTACCATTCTCAATAATGACATTATTAACGCCAACAGGACTGGCTATAGCAGGAATGCCCAATGACAGGTATTGAATTATTTTAAAGCCACATTTTCCTAAACTCCATTTATCCTGAGTTAAGGGCATGATACCAATATCCATTTTTAAAAGGTCTTCAATCTCTTTTTCTTCACTCCATTCAATATATTGCCAGTCTTTAAGATCAAAGTCGGGGCGTTTATTACAAATAACCAGCAAAGTGAAATCAAGTTCTTTCTGTAACTGATTTATCAAGACAATAAGAGGCTCAAGAAAGCATAGTGTAGAATGACTACCAGTCCATCCCACCACAGCCTTACTGGAGTGATGAGTTTTAATCATATTATGTTGCCTATCAAGATCAACAGTTGTTGGCAACAGAAATACATTATTATTATACTTACTTGCATAGTCGAATAAGAATTGATTTCCTGTAGAGACCTTATAAGACCACTTACATATATACTTTATCTTCCAGGAACATTTGAGCCATTCAGCGAATTTATTTTCAACACTTGTTCTAGGAATCCAAAGCGCATCATCGAAGTCGAATATCATTTTTTTTCTCCAAATTTTTGAAATAATAAATTCAAATATTGGAGGTCCTAAGGGTGCAGCCTGTCGGGTAATGAATACAAATTCATATCTGTGACTATCAATCAAAATAACCTTTATACGTCTCAGATACCCTTTAAGAGTACCCCAGGCTTTATTAAGAGTGCCACCACTTTTATATAATTTTCGAGATGTAGAAAGATCCATAAATGGAACAATACTATAGGAAATACCCTCGCTACGTAAATAGGGCTCATATATTTCCATCCTAAACCGCTGAGAAGGCGCCTGATGTAAAGGGAAAGGCACTAAAAATAAAATACTTCCTTTTTGCATAGTAAAATGGCACAGGTATTAATGTAGCGCCCTAAAAAATATTTAGCATGAATTCAATCAAGGCGACCCTGTAATTCTGCCGCTAAATTAGTGTAGATTTTTAATATAAAATGTATACTGAATCAACTAGATATTTGAGTAAAATTAGAAGACATTTCTAAGCCCTGAAATAGATAACAAATATAATTTTACTTTCATTTAAAGAGTACCTTTCTTGCCTCCTTCCAGGTAACCGAAATTGTAAGAAAAAAAATAAATATACAACTGATACAAACAGAAAAAGCGCCTCCCCAAGCCAGCCATCTGCTAATGAAAAAGTAATTTAATATAATGCTTACTATAATACTTGAAAGCGACAATAGTAGGATCTTTGCTTTTTCTTTATGAAAAAGTAAGAAGGCAAAAAAGAAATAGCTAACAGACCATAGAAAATAACCAATGCAAAAGAGATAAAAATAATCGAGGGCAGGAAGGTAGATTGAATTAATAAAAAAATGATAAATGAGAGGCGTAATAAAAATTAATCCTAATGTAGCTCCGGCCATTGCCAGGGTATAAAAAATAAAGTGTTTTCTAATAGAGGCATAATTAATTTCCTTTTCGGCAAGTTCAGAAAAAATTCGGGGAAATACATATTGAATTAATGCATGATGAAGTGTAAATACTACCGAAGCAAAAATTGCCGCAATACTATAAATACCAACCGTTTTATTACCATCGGTTGAAAAATGAGATAAAATAAATTTATCAGAAGAATTAACTGCAAAAAATGCCATCTGCAATGCAATGATAGGGCCGGCATAGGCAATTTCATTTTTTACATACTCCTTTTTAACATTCCCAAACAAATAATCTCTCTTAAAAAAATAGAAAATAGCAAAGACAGCTAACAGCAAATAAGAAGTGAGCAGCCCCATTATCCTGCCCTGCCAGTGCCAAGAAAATACTACCACAAGCAATACTGAAAGACCCATCTCAATAACCAACCTGCCGAGATTTACCTTCATGAAGGTCATAGGTTTATTACTACTTCGCAGTATGTTTGTAAGTTGCTCAAAACAAAAAATAAAAAAAGTTATAACGGGAATCAAAATAATAATCAAATCTGAAAATCCATATTGATCATGAAGATATCCTCTAAAAATAAAAAAGAAAAGTAATGATAGAACGGCAACTATAGCAGATAATATAAATCCTGTTGTGAAAGAATCTTTGAAATCTTTTTTACCAAGCTTAAAAAAATCAGCACTTATTGAATGAATAATGCCGAGTGTCATAACAGGCTTGAGAAAAAGCAAGGCATTATTAAAAAGACTCAACACGCCATTCTCAGCCGGAGTAATGTATTGGGGATTTGTAAAGATGAATAATAGTAAAAAGGAAGTGCTTTTGGCTAAAAAATTAGTAACCGTATAAATACCCACCGATTTTACTACCGGGTGCTTTCGCATTTCCAACAGCCTTGAGATTTTTAACATGCGTTTCAGCAGTATATTAATAAGAGAACTTAAAAGTGATTTCGTTTATTTGTCAACTAAGTATTCTGGTAAGATAATCGCCATAACCACTTTTTCTTAAATTGTGAGCAAGTTTTTCGAGCTGGCTGTCGTTGATAAATCCCATTCTCCAGGCAATTTCTTCCGGACAACCTATTTTTAATCCTTGCCTTTTTTCAATCACTCTTACATATTCAGAAGCATCATGAAGGGAATCAAAAGTGCCCGTATCTAGCCAAGCAAAACCACGGTCAAGAACAGCAACACGTAATTTTTTTTGATTAAGATATGATTTATTAACATCCGTTATTTCATACTCTCCTCTTTCACTCGGGTTCATATTCTTAGCAATTTCTACCACCGTATTATCATAGAAATAAAGTCCGGGTATGGCATAATTACTTTTAGGCTTACTTGGTTTTTCCTCTAAACTCAGGGCTTTCATATTCTCATCAAATTCAACCACTCCATAGCGTTCGGGGTCACTGACAGCATAAGCAAAGATTACAGCTCCATCAGGATTAGCAGCTGACTGAAGTATGCGACTGAATCCACTTCCATAAAAAATATTATCTCCCAAAACAAGAGCAACACTATCGTTACCTATAAATTTTCGTCCAATAACAAATGCTTGAGCAAGTCCATTAGGAACCTCCTGTATTTCGTAATTAAGGCTACATCCCCACTGGCTGCCGTCGCCAAGCAATCTCTTGAATTGCTGTTGATCTTCTGGAGTAGTTATAATAAGAATTTCCCTGATACCAGCCAACATCAATGTGCTAAGTGGGTAATATACCATAGGCTTATCATAGATAGGCATCAGTTGCTTACTTACCCCCATAGTTATTGGGTAAAGTCTTGTGCCAGATCCACCTGCAAGAATAATTCCTTTCATAATTAATATTGAGTATTGTTATATTGCCAACTACTAATAACTTCCGTATTGATCTTGATAATAATGGAGATACGCACCACTTGTAACATGCTTAAGCCATTCTTCATTTGCCAAATACCAATCAATAGTTTTTGAGAGGCCTTCTTCAAATTGAAGAGAAGGCGACCAGTCAAGTTCATTTTTGAGCTTTGATGAATCAATTGCATACCTAAGGTCGTGCCCCTGCCTATCTTTCACAAAAGTGATCAGCTTTTCACAAGTTCCAGGAATACGTCCCAACTTTTGATCCATTTGCTTACACATCTCTTTTACAAGTGCAATGTTGGTCCATTCATTATAGCCGCCGATATTATAAGTATCGCCCACTTTCCCTTTATGAAATATCACATCAATTGCAAGGGCATGATCTTCTACATACAACCAATCACGAACATTTTCTCCTTTTCCATAAACTGGAAGAGGTTTGTTATTTATAATATTAGATATACATAAAGGGATAAGCTTTTCGGGAAAATGAAAAGGCCCATAATTATTTGAACAATTGGAAATCACTACAGGAAGATTGTAAGTATGATGATATGCCCTTACAAAATGATCTGAAGAAGCCTTGGAGGCAGAATAGGGGCTCCTTGGTGAATAAGGTGTTTCTTCTGTAAAAAAACCTTCAGCACCAAGGGATCCATATACTTCATCGGTAGAAATATGATAAAATAATTTCCCTTGCATGTTATCTTTCCATGCTTCACAGGCACCCTGTAAAAGAGAAACAGTTCCCATAACATTTGTAATAGCAAAAGCAAGAGGATCTTTTATAGATCGGTCAACATGACTTTCGGCAGCGCAATGCAACACCGCATCAAAATGATGTTTTTGAAAAAGGCTTCTTATTAATTCCAGATCTGTGATGTCGCCTTTTACAAATTCATAATTAGGCAGCTTTTCAATTTCCCTTAGATTCTCCAGATTACCGGCATAGGTAAGCTTATCGAGATTAACTATTTTATAAGAAGGGTACTTAATTGTAAATAAGCGGGTGAGATGTGATCCTATGAATCCTGCGCCCCCAGTAAGCAAGATTTTTTTTTCGTAATTCATGCTCTTATTATGCTGTTTATGCAAAGAAAAGAAAAATGAACGGAATATAGGGCAATATAGTTATATATCATTGGTTTTTAATGAATTATATGCGATACTTTTTCTATAAATCTATTTCACGTGGCCTTAACTGATTATATTTGCACCCATGCATTATGCCTCCATTCGCGAAATCAGTAAATCATTCGGCATACGCAGGCTGTTTGAGAATATTTCCTTTCATATTGAACAAGGCGACAAGATTGGATTGATAGCCAGAAATGGTTCTGGAAAATCAACATTACTTAAAATCATTGACGGAGAAGAAACCGCAGATACAGGTGATGTATGGATCCATAAAGATATTCAGGTAGTTTACCTTCATCAGGACACAGATTTTAATGAGGAAAAAACAATCAGAGATAATATTCTTGCTTCGGACCATGCCATCATTAGAACGATTAATGCTTACGAGCAATTTGTTGAAAGTGGCAATCATGATGAGAAAATGCTTAATAAACTGATTGAGGCAATGGATAATGCCGGTGCCTGGACAGTAGAATCGTCATTCAGACAAATACTAGGCAAGCTTCAGTTGCACCATCCCGATGCCATTATGAAAAATATGAGCGGAGGGCAGAAAAAAAGGGTAGCCTTGGCAAGAGCTATTCTTGAAGCTGAATTACATGAAGGCATGTGTTTGTTATTACTTGATGAGCCCACCAACCATTTAGATATCGATATGATAGAATGGCTGGAGGATTTCTTATCTGCATCTGCAGTTACCTTACTAATGATTACCCATGATCGTTATTTTCTTGATTCCATCTGCAATAGGATTATAGAAATGGAGGATGAGCAAATGTATTCCCATCAAGGTAATTATGATTATTTTCTTGAACAAAAGAGTCACAGACAAGAAGTACAAAAAAGTGAATTATTAAAAGATAAAAATATTTTTCGCAGAGAACTTGATTGGATGCGCAAGCAACCTAAGGCCAGAACAACAAAAAGTAAAAGTCGCCAGCAGGCCTTTAAAGATGTAGAAAAAAGAGTGTCATTAAAAAAAGAAGATATTGAAGTTGAATTTCGAGTAAAAATGAGCCGGCTTGGTGGAAAGATACTTGAAATGAAAAAAGTGTACAAGCAATTTGGTGAACTAGAAATATTGAAAGGCTTTGATTACACTTTTAAAAAGGGAGAGCGCATAGGAATTGTTGGGCCAAATGGTGTAGGAAAATCTACCTTTCTTAAAATTGCGCTGCAATTGGAAGAGCCTGATAGCGGTAAAATTAATCATGGCGAAACCGTTGTATTTGGTCATTTCAGTCAAGAAGGATTACAATATAAAGAAGATAAAAGAGCGATAGACTACGTAAAACAGTTTGCTGAATTTTTTCCTCTTGCAGATGGTTCAAAAGTATCGGCAAGCCAGTTCATGGAATTATTTGGATTCTCTGCCATCCAGCAATACACTCCACTAAGTAAGCTCAGTGGAGGAGAAAAAAGAAGATTACAGCTGCTCAGCATTTTATTCGGCAATCCAAATTTTCTTATTCTTGATGAGCCTACCAATGATCTTGATATTCAAACGCTCAGAACGCTTGAAGAATTTCTTACTGATTTTGCAGGCTGCATCATGATTGTAAGTCATGATAGGTATTTTATGGACCGCATGGTAGACCACTTACTTGTTTTTAAGGGTGCTGGTGAGATACAAGATTTTCCAGGCAACTATTCGCAATACAGAGAATGGGCAAAGAACGAAGGCGATAAGCCCATAATAACTGAAGTAATAAAAGAAGTGAAGCCCATCGAGAATAATAAGCCTGTTGCTAAAAGAGTTTCATTCAAGGAAAAATTTGAATTTGAACAACTAGAAAAAGGGATTTCTGAACTTCAATCTGAGAAAAAAGTACTGGAACAAAAAATGGCCGATAGTCTTCCTTATGATGAACTTCAGAAAACATCAGCGCGCATCAATGAAATTTTTAAAATGTTGGACGAAAAGGAACTGCGCTGGCTAGAACTAAGTGAAAAAATATCCTAATCAGAAAGAAGTTATTTAAAGTAGTTACAATTTTACTGCATGCACGGCAGTAATCATTTCTTCCCAAAAGGCATGTACATCAACAGCTAATGCAACATTACAATTAGCAGGCAATTTGCTTCGGCCATACACATCGCAAACTGTTTGTCCCCTACTCAATAAACTTCCTCTTTCAATATCTACGCGCATTTTTCTTGAAGTAAAGGCCGATGGATTCAATACATAATAAATAGCAGCGGGATCATGAAGTGGAGGATGATCGAACTTGAATACTACTTTATAAGTATCTCTGAAAAAATAAAGCAATTCACTTATTTTTTTTGTAAAAGGAGTTTCAGCTCCAATTTTTTTCATCACCTCCGGATTAGCAAGTAAAGTATGCGTTACTTCAAGTGGAACCATAGTAAGATCAATGCCACTTTCAAAAACAATATGTGCAGCCTCAGGATCATTTTCAATATTAAATTCGGCGGCAGGGCCCGTATTGCCAACTCCCAAAGCGCCACCCATAATAGTAATGCGTATATAAGATCTGATTGAAGGAAATATTGTAATGAGAAGTGCTACATTTGTGAGACTTGCCGTACATACTAGATCTATTTCATCTCCTAACTTTATTGAAGCTGCAACAAGAGCTTCTTTCCAATCATACAACCACATTTCATTATCGGGCAAGGCGGGCAAATGTGCAAATAAAGGCTTACCATCAGGTCCATCTAAACCAGAAACTCCATGTATTTCTTCACAAAAAGGCATAGGATGTAATAAAGCTGTAGCCTGGCCACGTAACACAAGCAAGTCAGTACGTCCAATAGCAGCAAGCACTGCACGGGCATTGGCAAAGGTTTTATCAACAGCCTGATTTCCGGCTACTGTACTTACTCCAATTAAATTTATATCTGCATGTTTAGCAGCCAATATGATAGCCATAGCGTCATCATGTCCTGGATCGCAATCAAGCCAAATGGTTTTCTTCATTGTTATAGAATAAAAAGGAAAGTTAGTTTATCTATTTTAAAAATAACACTAACAGAAACCAATATCAAAGAATAGTTGTCCAATACTAAATAATTACATATTTTGAATACGGAAATATCTTACCTAATATTCTAATCAATGCAATTTTAAAAAATAATAATGAAAACATGAACTACTACTTAAATGTATTAAGTAATTTTTCTACCTTTTCTGGAAGAGCCAGAAGAAAAGAATACTGGATGTTCATCTTAATGAATGGTATTTTTAGTATCCTTGCCGCAGTACTTGACCACTTACTAGGAAGTACTTTCAATTTTACTTTTATGGGTGTTCAGCAAACTTTTCCCTATGGTTATATTTTTATAGCCTATTCTTTATTTATACTCATTCCTAATCTTGCAGTAACTGTAAGACGATTGCATGATACAGGAAAAAGTGGTTGGTTTCTTTTGATTGGACTAATACCAATTATTGGTAGCATTTGGCTGCTCGTTCTTTTTCTCACAAACAGTAACGCTGGTGATAATCAATATGGAGCTAATCCAAAGGGAATAAACTTTAATAACTAATGATTAATAAATTGGATGCGCTCATTCATAAAGAAAAACCCATTGCTCCATGGGTTTTCTTCTTTTTAATACTTCCTACTGGTATCAGCGTGGGGTTTGCTTCTGTAACACTTCCCTTTGTGTTGGCTAAACATGGATTTGCAATTGCTACCATAGCCTCTATTACTGCTATTGGCATTTCGGCCAATCTCTGGCGTTTCCTTTGGGCACCTCTTGCCGACACCACGCTCAGTTTAAAAAAGTGGTATCTAATTGGAACTACTATTTGTGCACTCGCCTTAGCCGTATTTATTTTTATCCCTCTTGATGTACACTCAGCAGGCATATTAATACCTATTGCATTTTTTTCTCAGATAGCCGCCACCTTTGTAATGAGTCCATCGAGCGCCTATTTGGCCAAAAATGTTGTTGTGGAGCAAAAGGGCAGAGCTGCAGGATGGTTTCAGGCAGGTAATCTTGGTGGCATGGGGCTTGGCGGAGGAGCAGGAATTTGGATGGCAGAAAACTGGAGTTATCAAGGGGCCATTATAGTTCTTGCAATTGCCTGCATAGCCTGCATTATGATATTGAAACTAGTTCCTGAAGGTACTCATCAAAAGGAAAAAAAATTCAGCGACCAATTTAAAGCCATTGCTGTTGATCTGCGCGATATGCTTAAATCACCACTGGCCTTATTTATTATTTTAGTAATTATTCTACCTATTGGCTCAGGGGCTGCATCAAATATATGGTCGTCGATAGCTTCAGAATGGAAAGTAAATGGCGATACGGTAGCCTTGGTAACAGGAACTTTAAGTGGCCTGGTAAGTGTATTGGGTTGTATTGTGGGTGGATGGATTACCGATAAACTCAGCAAATGGTGGAATTATTTTGGATCAGGAATATTTATGGCTTTAGTAACACTCATCATGATGGTGATGCATTTTACTCCTGCTGTCTATATCGGCGGTATTTTATTTTATGCATTTGCAACTGGTATGGTATATGCAGGATTCACAGGATTACTTTTATTTGCAATAGGTAAAAAAGGATTGGCCTCCACAAAATATTCGCTACTTTCTTCTATCGGCAATATACCAGTTGTTTATATGACTGCTATTGAAGGATGGATGCATGATAAACATGGAACAAAATCGATGTTACTTACAGAAAGCATAGCGGGCATCTTTTTTGTTTTAATTTGTTTACTGTTATTAAAAAAATTAAATATTAAACAACAAGCAGCATAAGAAAATATTAATAAAATCATATTTTATATGAAACAAAATATTGTACAGATTTCTCTTGTAATAGATGAATATGATAAAGCCATAGATTATTATACATCAGTTTTAAATTTCAAATTGATAGAAGATACTATATTAAGTGAAACAAAGAGATGGGTAAGAATTGCACCTCAGGGATCTGATGGCTTTTCGCTGTTACTTGCAAAAGCAGCCAATGAAGAGCAACAAAGTAGAATTGGTAATCAGACAGGGGGAAGGGTATTTCTTTTTTTACATACTGATAATTTTCAAAGAGATTATAAAGATCTTACAAGCAAGGGGGTTTCCTTCATTAGTGAGCTCAGAGAAGAGATTTGGGGGAAAGTTGCTGTTTTTCAAGACCATTATGGCAATCTTTGGGACCTAATAGAACCTACACAAAAATAAATTTATTTTCACGCTGCCACATAGTCAGATGAGCTGCTGTATATTTTTCTTTATAAAATATAAGCGTTTGATTGCCTATTTTTTACGTAAGAATATGCCTATTAGCAACTGACAATATTAACCTTCTATTCACCTCAATCAATTAGCAACATGACCAAGGTCTGTTGCAGTTACGCCATTTATTGATTAATTTAGATATCCTTTTCGGCTAATCTATAAGGCGGCAAGTGAAATTGAAGATTATGACAACAACTATTTATCTCCCCATTGACGGAATTGACGGGTTTGCTTGGGTTTCAGAGATTGGACACAGGCACCAGAATATTTATCGAGTGATGTTCAGTAATGAATATCAAAATGTATTCTATAAAGATATTGAGAATGGCTTTTGGATTGAAGAAGACTTAGGCTATACGGAACTTGCACAAAGTGTAGGCCTTCGCATCAATGCGCTTAAAGAAAATTCTATTCATGTTCCCAAGTTACTGGTATGGCATAAGGATATAATCAAAGGAATGGAGTTTTGCTTTGGATTCACTAGTTTTTTACAGAATGATCAGAAGCTTTACGAAATATATGACAGCAGAAAAAAATATCTGTACACATTAGTAGAGGATGATGATAACGAGTGGGAAATATTAGGAAATACAAATCTCCTTACGGGAAATATTGATCATACTTTTGTGCAACAAGTAATCAGTGCTTTAGAAGTATATACCTGATAAGGAGAACTAGAAAATTAATTTTATGGAACCCCGGGCCTCAGTGCACTTTCTCAATTGCCCACAACAACTTTATGTTTTTTAAAGCGCCTTGAGCTTACTGCGCAATATTCTTACTCATTAATTATTAAAAAATAGGTGTATCAGTAATTAATTTTTTTACCCAAAATTTAAGATTATGAAATCAAAATTTATTACTGGCCTTTTGTTGGGAGCTGCTGCAGGAGTGGTACTAGGAATATTATTTGCGCCTGACAAAGGAAGCGAAACCAGAAAAAAACTTGCCAAAAAAGGAGAAGATCTTCGAGATGATATCAAAGATAAATTGAAAGATATAAGAGCGGAAGCCAAAGAACTCATTCAAAAAGGAAAAGATTCGGGGGAGAAAATAAGAAATACTATTGAAGAGCTTAGAGAAGAAACAAAAAAGAATCTTTCTTAAAGAAAGATATTAAACCCCTTATTAAAATGAGATTCGGAAATATAGAAGCCCTTCAGGCAAGAATTCGTGAATTGGATAATATAAAACATCTCCAGGAAAGCCTCGTAGCTGCTGAATTTCAAAATCTCAAAACAAGCCTGAAACCAATAAGTCTTATTAAAGATTCATTGCAAAATATAGTAAATACTAAGCAAGATAGAAATGAATTGGTAACAGGAGTTGCAGAAATTGGCCTCAATGCCATCAAAAACAAATTACTTTTCGAAAAGAACCAATCTTTTGTAAGCGCTTTACTAGTTGCAGGAATACAAATGGCAATGGAAAGCGAATCTGGCGAAAAAATTAAAGCCTACGGCACCTCTATTATCAATAATCTTATAGTGAAAAAACAAAAGGAAGATTCATAATCCTACTATTATCTATCTCACTTCCAATTATCAGATCAAAAAAGAAGTGAAGATGCAAAATCAATTAGAAAAATTTATTTCTTTGTTTTTGCTGCCCTTATAGCTTCTTTAGCATGAATTCCTATTACTAGTCTCCCGCTAATGGCAGCTCTTTCTTCTAAAAGTAGGTCCCAATGTTCTGTTCCTTTCCAGAAAACTTTTTTCAAATCAGCCATTGCATCTGGACTGCTATTTGCAAGAGATGAAGCCAGGCGATTCACTGCTAGGTCCATTTCTTCGGCTGTATCATGTACTTCTGCAAATAAGCCCATATTACGCGCCCATTCGCTACTCCTCCAAGAAGCCGCATCTACCGCAAGGGCATTAAAACCACCGCTGCCTATTTTACGTTCAATAGCAGGACCAACAACAAAAGGACCAATGCCTACAGCCAACTCGCTAAGTTTTACATCTGCAAATTTGGTAGCGATAGCATAATCTGCTGCTGCTGCTAAACCAACACCACCACCAACACATTTCCCTTGCACCCTAGCAATTATCATTTTTTCGCAAGTTCTTATTGCATTAATAACATGAGCAAAGCCTGAAAAAAAATCCAAGCCTGCTTCTTCTGTAGTAATAGAAGATAACTCATCAAAACTAGCGCCGGCACAAAAAACTCTATCGCCACCGCTTTTCATAATAATTACTTTGGTATTATCATTCTTCCCTGCCACTCTAATAGCAAGGGCAAGTTGCTGAAGTATATTAGAGGGAAGAGAATTACTTTGTGGATGAAAAAATTCTATTGTAGTAATGCTGTTAATAGTTTCAGCTTTTACATAACCTTGTAGCAAATCTGTACTCATAAAATTAATTTATATCTTATTTTTCATTCTTACCATAGTAAGTATAGTGCCTACCCCCGTGATTTCGTTAGTATCATCAATGATTTCCACCAACCATCTTACAATTCCTTTTGGAATATCCGTACCCTTTGGATAATCTGTTCCCACCTGCACTTCTTTAAGTTCCTGTGCTATTTTTTCTTTACAAGTAAATCTTATACATATTGAATTTCCGGGATACACAGGTTTTGTAAAACGAAGTTCATCAATACCATAATTCAGCAAAACAGGATTTTTATCATAGCTATCAACAAATAACCCGGCAGCGGCACTTATAATAAAATATCCGTGAGCCACTTGCTGTTCAAACATAGTATCAGAAAAATCAGTATCGCGCATATGTGCGTAAAAATGATCGCCACTTAAATCAGCAAACTTTTCTATATCCTCAGAAGTTATGATTCGCTTATCGGTAATGATTTGATCACCAATTTTTAATTCTTCAAAATATTTTTTGAAAGGATGTTTGTCTTCTATATTGCCTTTAGCAAAGGGCTGGTATATTCCTGTGATGGCTGTAATCATATCGGGCGATCCTTGTATGGCAGTGCGCTGCAGATAATGTTTTACGCCTCTCAATCCGCCCATTTCCTCACCTCCGCCTGCGCGACCGGGACCACCATGTACCAATAAAGGCAAGGGAGAACCATGTCCAGTACTTTCTTTAGCGCAATCATTATTGAGTACAAGAATTCGACCATGATGAGAAGCCGCACCCAAAACATATTCTCTTGCCACATCGGCACTTGCTGTAACAATAGAAGAGCATAAACTTCCCTTTCCCATTTTACTTAAAGTAATAGCTTCCTCATTATTTTTATATGGCATGATGGTACTTACAGGACCAAAGGCTTCTATTTCATGAGACTCAAGACAAGAGAATGGTTTATCATTCATCAATAAAAAAGGACTTACAAAGGCTCCTTTTTCGGCATCGGCATCTACTACTGAAATGCTATCAAGGGAGCCATAAATAATGTTAGAAGCAGCAAGTAATCTCTGTACCTGTTGCCTTACTTCATTGCGCTGTTCCAATCCTGCCAGTGAACCCATTCTAACTTTTTCATTCAAGGGATTGCCCACAGTTGTTTTAGAAAGTTCTGCAGTAATCGCTTTCCAGGCATCTTCCATTTTATTTTCAGGAACAAAGATTCTTCTTACGGCCGTACATTTTTGTCCAGCCTTTACAACCATTTCTTTTCTTACTTCCTTTATAAAAATATCCCACTCAGGCTGGCCAGGCTTTACATCATTCCCTAAAACAATACAATTCAGCGAATCTGCCTCCATATTAAAAGGTACACTTTCGGATAGTATAGCAGGATGTAATTTTAATTTCATGCCTGTAACACCTGAACCAGTAAAGGTTACAATATCCTGTGAGCTTACATAATCAAGCAAATTGCCCGCACTGCCACAAATAAGTTGCAAAGCCCCATCAGGTAAAATGCCAGACTGATGTATTTCCCTTACTAAGGCTTCTGTAAGATAACAAGTAACCGTTGCAGGTTTTACCAAAGCGGGCACTCCTGCCAGTAAATTCACGGCAATCTTTTCAAGCATTCCCCAAATAGGAAAATTATAAGCATTAATATGAATAGCTACACCTTCTTTTGGAACAAGCAAATGGTGTCCCATAAAAGTATTTCCTTTACTCAATGGTATTGGATCGCCATCTATACAAAAACTACTATCAGGAAGTTTGCGTCTTAAACTTGCATTTGAAAATAAGTTACCTATACCCCCTTCAATATCTATCCAACTATCGGCTCGTGTTGCCCCTGTTTGATAACTAACAGCATAAAATTTCTCTTTTTGACTCATCAGGTGTAAGGCAAGTGCCCGAAGCATTCTACCCCTTTCTTGAAATGTCATTTTTCGGAGAGCAGGACCTCCTATTGATCTACCGTAATTGAGAATGGCTTTAAAATCAAGGTCTTTTGTAGAAGCACTGGTAATAGCTTCCCCCGTAACAGCATTATAGAGTGTTTGACCTGCTCCTTCGCCCTTAATCCACTTCCCCGTAACATAATTACCTAATGAATTCATAAACCACAATTTGATGCAAAGGTATCTCTGAAAGCGTATCGGGAGTAATTTTAGTATAACAGTATTAAGAAAACTGCCGATTATCAATCTCCTTACAGAGCATTTTGAAGATGTCATCTATACCGCCTTCGCCCTTTACTATGGCTACCTTATTAAATTGCTGGTAATACTCTGCTACAGCAGCGGTTTTGTTGTAATATTCAACTATGCGGGCCCTGATAATTTCCTCATTGGTATCATCGCTACGGCCACTGGTTTCCCCTCTTTTTAGTAGTCTTTTTACTAGCTCTTCCTCACTAACATTAAGTGCAAGCATTACTACAACAGGGGCGTTTTTTAAATCAAGGAGCTTATCGAGCGCTTCAGCCTGATCATAGGTACGGGGGAATCCGTCAAAAAGAAAGCCTTTTGACTCAATATTGGCATCCAGAGCAGAACTGATCATAGCAATAACCACCTCATCAGGCACAAGCTGCCCTTTATCCATAAAATTCCTGGCCTCTTGGCCAAGGGGTGTATGGCGCGAAATCTCAGACCTAAGCAAATCTCCTGTACTGAGATGCTTGAGTCCGTATTTTGCAATGAGCTTTTCGCTCTGCGTTCCTTTACCGCTGCCCGGAGGGCCGAATAGAATAATATTAAACATATGCTACAGGATGCAGAATTAAATTATACAATCCTCTCGCCCTATAAGGCAGAGATTGTTGTTAGTTTGGAAGGTAAATATAATAAGGGAGAGTGATATTGAAAAACCAAAATATCAGTTTAATTTTTAAACTTTACTTTTGCCGAAAACTAGTTTGAAACTTAATTTAGATTATGGGGGACCGAAAATTCAGTTATCTCGCAGAAACCTTGATTCCTTCTGAAATAGTGAAGTTGGGAGGTATTATTAAGGAAAAAATCAGCTCAGGTCATAAAATATTCAACTATACCATAGGCGATTTCGATTCGTCAATATTTCCCATACCCAAAAAGCTTGAAGAAGAGATTATTAGTGCTTATAAACAAGGATATACTACCTACCCCTCAGCAGATGGAGAACTTGATTTGAGGAAGAGTGTTTCTAGCTTCATTAAAAAACACCAAGGATTGGATTATGGTCCTCAGGAAATATTAATTGCCAATGGAGGAAGGCCATTAATATATGCACTTTATAGAACTATCGTTGACAAAAATGATATGGTGGTGTATCCTGTTCCGAGTTGGAATAATAACCACTATGTACATTTCACCGAAGGAAACCATATATGTATTGAGGCCTTGCCAGAAAATAATTTCATGCCAAGTATAGAGCAACTGCGTCCGGCAATAAAAGGTGCTTCTCTTTTGTCTTTATGCTCACCACTTAATCCTACTGGCACAGTATTAGATAAAAACGAACTAAAGGGTATTTGTGATTTAATTATAGAAGAGAATGAATCAAGAGCTCCAGAACAAAAGAAGCTCTATCTAATGTATGATCAAATTTACTGGATGCTTACTTTCGGTGGTACCCATCATTATGATCCGGTAAGTCTACATCCAAAAATGAAGGATTATACTATTTTTATTGATGGCATCAGTAAATCCTTTGCTGCTACGGGAGTACGTGTGGGCTGGGCAATGGGGCCTGCAGATGTTATTGCAAAAATGCGCGGAATGAATAGCCACATAGGGTCATGGGCGCCAATGGCTGAGCAAAAAGCGGTTGCAAAGTTTCTAGACATGCAAGATGAAGTAGACGCTTATTTAAAACATTTTAAAAAAGAAGTAGAAGAAAGGCTTAATGCTATTTACAAAGGTTTTCATCATTTAAGAGAAGAAGGATTTTCAGTTGATGCGATTGCTCCGCAGGCTGCCATCTATCTGACTATAAAAATAGATTTAAAAGGAAAAAAGACCGCGGAAGGAAATGTACTCACTTCTCAAGAAGAAGTAACTGAATATATACTTGAAGAGGCTGGTTTGGCTATAGTTCCTTTCCATGCTTTTGGTGCAGGCGATAATAGCATTTGGTACAGACTCAGTGTAGGTTGTTGTAAAAAAGAAGATATTCAAGTGGTGCTAGGGAAAGTAAAAGAAGCACTAATTAAGTTACATTAATTTCTATTCAAAATAAAAATAAAAGGGGCATCTGATTTTTTTATCATGTATCTTTTAACAAGAACAGGTTTACGCACTATTCTGTAAAGAACCATATCTATAACTTCGGAGGCAGCTGCAACATTGGCAGATCTTTCTACATCATACAACAACTCATGCAAAAATGTTACCTGCATTTCGAGTGAATGAGGATTCATCTGTTCGTCCTTGAATAATACCAAAATGTCTCGGGTCTTGCTCATTAATACAAAATTTATTACTTGTACCCAACCATACCCGATTTGTTGGGACATCCGCAATGGCCTTTTCCGGTACTGGCGCAACCTGTTGTAACCAAAGCTGCAAGAACAATAATAATGAGTGCTATTTTATGTAATCTGTTCATCATTTGTGTTGCAAAATTAAGTTATTTTCACAAAAAGTGCGAATATTTTGAATCTGGGAAGGAATATTAAAAATTTGCCGGAAGTTCGTTGCCGAATTCTGGTTGCCCCCTTAGACTGGGGTTTGGGGCATGCTACTCGATGCGTCCCCATCATTCAATGTCTGATTAGCAATGGCGCTCAGGTAATTATAGCAGCAGAAGGCAAATGTGCTCAATTGCTAAAAGAAGAATTTCCGGAGTTGAAAATAGTTCATTTAAGAGGATACAGGGTGCGCTATAGCTCAGACCCAAAAAGATTCAATCTGAAACTACTTTTACAACTGCCTCGCGCGCTTATTACTTTTATCCGCGAAAAAGCGTTCATTAAAAAGATAGTCAGAAAAGAAAATATTGATGCTATTGTTTCAGACAACCGCCCAGGTCTTTTTCATTCCGATATTCCTGCATTTTATATAACGCATCAGTTGCATATTGAAACCGGCAATAAAAAATGGGGTAGTTATGCAGAAAAAATTCATCAATTCTTGATTAGCTCTTTTAAAGAATGTTGGGTGCCTGATGAAGAAGGAGATAATAATCTGGGTGGCAAATTATCTCATCCTAAAATATTTCCTGTTGTTCCTGTTTCCTATATCGGCTGTATCAGCAGATTTCAAAAAAAAGAAACCGTGCAACAATATGACCTTCTAATAATGTTGTCGGGTCCTGAACCACTTCGAACAATGCTTGAAAATAAACTACTGCATCAAGCAGCCCATACATCATTATCTATTGCTTTTGTTAGAGGTTTACCCGGAATCACTAAAAAGATAAAGGTGGGTGCTAATATTTCAATATTTAATCACCTTCCTTCAAATGAACTGAATGAATTAATAGAAAGTTCAGGCATCGTATTGGCGCGATGCGGATATTCTACTATAATGGATCTTGCCTTGCTGCAGAAAAAAGCCATTCTAATTCCAACACCAGGACAAAAAGAACAGGAATATCTTGCTACTTATTTGAAAGAAAAAAAATACTTCTATACTGTTGAACAGAAAAATATGGATATCAGCAAGGATATAAGTGAATTGAATAAAACAACATACCTACTTCCAAAATTAAAGGGACTGAATGAAGAAAAAATAATAGAACGACTAAAGCACTATGGTCTTATTAGCAAATAACAAGACCCTTCTTCTCCTTATCACTACTTCCTATAATACTTCCTGCGCCTGAGGCCCTGAAAAAATAATGAGCTCCGTTTGGAAATTCAGTGATTGTATCAATCATCTCTTTAAATGTAAGCGGATCTTCATTAAAGACTATGATACTTGATGTTGTTTTATTTTTCTGTAAAGCAGCCTCTTTTATAAATTTTCCGGCCTGCTTAATATCAAAGCATTTTTCAGGCTTAATATAAGGAGCGGAATGAAAAAATAATTTTTTAGTTTCATCAAACTGACTCACGCTACCTAAAATAAAAATTGATGCTACATTATCTATAGAAGCTTTTTTTACTGAAAGAAATAACTTTCTGGTTGATGCCGCAATTTTACCAAGAAAAATAGCAATATTCATTAAAAAAGCCCTGAAGCCCTTAAAATGCTTCTTCACATAAAGAGACATGGCTCCATAAAAATTATCTGTATATTTTTTTGTATTTTTAGATGTACTTTCTCCTTTGAAGTGAATAACAGAAGTAGTGCCAAGATAATAATTATGGTAGCCGGCTTGATGGATGCGATAGCACAAGTCAATATCTTCTCCGTACATAAAAAAACTGTCATCAAAAGCACCCACCTTATTAATGACTACGCTTGAAGCCATTATAAATGCCCCTGACAGCACTTCTGTAATTCCAATTTTATTTTGCTGTAGGCTTTTATAATAATATGATGAAAACAAGTTGCTTTCAGGAAACAAATTACTCATGCCTGAAAGTTTATAAAAAGATGCTAATGCAGAAGGAAATGATCGTTTGCTTTCTGGAAGAAAGTTTCCCGATCCATCTATCATTCTTACGCCAAGTGCTCCACAATCATTATGAGTTTCTAAAAATTGCAAACAATTGATAAAACAATTTTCGGGTACAATAGTATCAGGATTTAGAAAAAGTAAATAGCGTCCTCGTGCCTTTTCAATAGCCTGGTTATTGGCCCGAGAAAAACCCATATTATTTTCATTTCGAATACATGTAACTAAAGGAAAGCGGGAAGAAAGAAAATTAGGGGTACCATCAGTGGAGTGATTATCTACTACAATTACTTCCCCATTAATACCATTCATAGCCTTATTTACTGAGAGCAGACAATGCTCCAGAAAATGCTTCACATTAAAGCTTACTATAATAACGGAAAGGTCCACAGACTATCTTTATGCGAAATACGATTATTTATTTCATGCTTCAAAATAGCAGCTCGCGAAAATGGGTATCTTTGCGGCATGTTAGCAACATCACTTAGGCAGGCCGCTGAGGCAGGCGCCCGCGAACTAACGAAGTATTTCAACGGCGATTTTAAAATCAGCAACAAGGAAGGAATCAATAATCTGGTTACAGAAGCCGATCATGCGGCGGAAAAAGCCATTATTGAAGTGATCAAGCGCGACTTTCCAGATCATTATATATTAAGTGAAGAGGAAGGCGAGATAGCAACCAGTAGTAATTATAAATGGATTATCGATCCTATTGATGGCACTGTAAATTTCGCAAATGGGATACCGCTTTGTTGCGTAAGCATTGGCATTGAAAAAGATGGCGAAATGGTTTTGGCATGTATATACAGTCCTTTAATGAATGAGTTTTATTTTGCAGAAAAAGGAAAAGGTGCCACATTAAACGATAAAAAAATTCAGGTAAGTACTAAAAAGGAAGTTATAAAAAGCTGCCTTGTAACTGGTTTCCCTTATACTTATCTTGATACACCCAATGGACCGCTGCAAGTATTTGAAAGATTAATTAGAAAAGGTATTCCGGTGAGAAGGCTGGGAAGTGCTGCCATTGACCTTTGCTGGGTAGCTGCGGGTCGGTTTGATGGTTTTTACGAACACAAATTACAGGCTTGGGATAGTGCAGCAGGATTTTTACTTGTTGAAGAGGCTGGAGGAAAAGTAACAGACTTTGAAGGAAATAAATTTTCGCCCTACCAACCACATATAGTAGCTACTAATGGAAGTATCCATAACGAATTGCTACAATGGGTAAATGGTAGTATTAATAAAGACAACAATAATTAATATCAAATGGAAGAAAGAACAGAAATATCGTCACTAGGTGAATTTGGGCTTATCGATCATCTTACAATAAATAATGAAACGCGAAACGCCTCAACGGTTCTTTCGGTAGGTGATGACGGAGCCGTTATTGATCATTTTGGCCGACAAACTGTTGTATCAAGTGATATATTGCTAGAAGGCATCCATTTTGATCTTTCTTATACGCCGCTAAAACATCTAGGATATAAATCTGTAGTCGTTAATTTGAGTGATATCTATGCAATGAATGCTACTCCTACTCAAATGGTAATTAATATAGCATTCAGCAATCGTTTTAGTTTGGAATCGCTCAACGAAATTTATGAAGGAATATATGCAGCTTGCGAAAAATATAATATTGATTTAGTCGGTGGCGATACCAGTTCTTCTAAACAAGGATTGATAATAAGCATTACCGCCATTGGAGAAGTAGCCCCTGGTAGTTTCATTACTAGAAGTGGTGCTAAAGTAAATGATCTGATTTGTGTAAGTGGTGAATTAGGTGGCGCTTTTCTTGGACTTACGCTTCTTGAAAGAGAAAAAAAGATATTTTTGGAAACAGGGGCACAACCTACTCTTGAAAACCAAGCTTACATTGTAGGCCGCATTCTAAAACCAGAAGCCAGAAAAGATATTATTGAATTTTTTGCTGCCAATAATCTTTTACCTTCAAGCATGATTGACATAAGTGATGGATTGAGCAGCGATGTACTTCATATTTGCAAGCAAAGTAAAGTAGGCTGTGTGCTATATGAAGACAAGTTTCCTTTTAATGATGAAGTCAAAGAATTTGCATACAAACTGCAGATTGATCCCACCGCCTGCGCCTTGAGTGGTGGCGAAGATTACGAATTACTATTTACTGTCAGCCAATCTGAATACGAAAAGATAAAGGCTAATCCCAGCATCTCTGTTATTGGATATATTACAGAAGAGCAAGAAGGCACCCATCTAATAACTCGCGGAGGCAACAGACATGCACTCATTGCACAGGGATGGAATCATCTCAAATAATTTTTCATCGATATACTCTATGATTCAGTTGCTGAAGAATACAGTTGATGGCAACTTCCTGATTTTTCAACGAAGCAAACTCCTCGTTAATGCTATGAACACAAGAATGAAAGGCAAGTACTCCCCTTTCCTTATTATTGATAAGATCTGAAAGATTTTTGCTCACCGCCAAATAAAGAACTCTTCCAGTGAAATTTGTTTGATAAAGTACTTGATAAACCCTCTTGCGATCATCATTAATTATTTGAATATAGGTATAAGGATTTTGGATATTAAAGCGGTTTGTTTTTTCTCCATCAATTTCTTCTCTACTTACTTTAATAATACTAAAATTATCTTCAGCAATAATTTTTGGAGATACAGTTGAATTTTCGCCAATAGAATAAATCTGTGACTTGGCATTAAAATTCATTGCCATAATTAAAAGAAAGAGTGGTGCAGTTTTTTTATTAAGCCCTCTTCTTACATATTTGATTACCATAAATACATATTTTGATAAAGAAATAATGAGGTATTAATTAAAACTTAATGGAATAACAAGTTCATTCTCTTTTTCATATACAGGATAAATGCCCCCTTTTATCCATACAGGTTTCTCCGAATCTGGTACAGGAATTTCAATAGCACCCTCTTCCATTTCAAACTCTGTAAGCTTCTCACCCTTAAACATCTCATCGTCGGCTAGTGCTAAAGGAAGATGCATTTCTACTTCACCACAAGAAGATTTAATATAACCGTTAACAGTGTTACCATCTAGATTAGAACCAACCGATTTACCTCCCAAGCAAGGCTGGCATCCGACTGTAATTTTACTAATCTTTAAACACAAGCCAAAACCACTTTCACAATTAGTACGAGGTCTGTGAAAATTAGACTTATCTATATAAAAGGTAATCATTTGTCCACAGGGACAATAAAAATTAGTTTGGGCAAAGCTAAATTTGAAGCCAATCATCATGCCAATCATTAGAATTTTTTTCATTTGTAATAGTTTTTTATGCTTACTCTTAAATAGCGGTTTTCGGCATACCCGCATCATGATCATTGATGCAACAAAAATGAGATGAGATAAGACATAATAAAAGTTTTAACACCGAAGTAGTTTCAGCCTAGTCTTATAATTAATCAGTTTTGATGAAAACCACCAAAATGAAGATTATTTTCTTTCCAAAAAACGTTAATAATCTCTTGTGATGAAATGATGTATGGCTTTATGTTTACAAAAAATATTTTATGCAACAGACTACAACATTAGAAAGAGAATACAAATTAAAAATTGGAGGCAATGTCCGTAAATGGAGAAACCTCAAAAGTATCAAACAAAAGCAACTCGCTTCCTATCTTAAGCTTTCAGAAGCAGCTGTTAGTAACATTGAAAATGATATAACCAATGTAAATCTAAGGCAGCTAGAAGATATTGCCAATGCAATGGACGTAAGAGTAGACCAGCTTCTTTGTGATCCTGAAGAGACTTATACCACTTCAAATCAAAATAATTCAATGCCAGTAGTCTATGAAAAAGAATTACTGAATGCAATAATTTCAAGTTTGGAGAAAAAAGATGAACAACTTCATAAGATTATGGAAAATGTCATTCACACAATGTCTTCGGTAATGAAGGAAGGCAAGCTAGTACGATAATTGATCCGTACCCTATTACATCTAAGATCAATAAAGAGATTGCCGGTATATTGACCAATAATGGTTAATTTCACTGGCAATTTTCTTTATATGAGTCCAAGGGCAGTTGTTTATCTTTTATTAATCACCTTCACTATTTATTCCTGTTCTTCCGGGAGGCATTATACTCCTGCCAAAAAAATACCAAAGGATTTACTTGAGAAAGACTATATATTATTACGAAAAATACTTGAAAGCAAACATCCCTCGCTTTACTGGTATACATCAAAAGACAGCATGGATATTTACTTTAATAAATATCAAACATTGATAAGCGATAGCATGACCGAGACACAGTTCACTTGGAAGGTGCTTGCTCCCTTGATTAATAAAATCCATTGTGGACACACTAGCCTGATTGCGAGCAAAGGTTATGCTGCCTGGTCCGTTAATAAAAAATTCTCTTCTTTTCCTCTTTTTTTTAAAATATGGAAGGATACAATGGCCGTATCAGGTAACCTAAATAAAAATGATAGTCTTTTTAAAAGGGGTACAATAATTACAGCCATTAATGGGCAATCGTCACAGCAAATGATTTCAACAATTTTTGACTATCTGCATCAAGATGGATATGCCAATAACCTGAATTATATCCGAATCAGCAGTAATTTTCCATTTTTTCATAAAAATATTTATGGCCTGTCAGAAAAATACAACGTTTCTTATAAGGACAGTACAGGATTAGTTCAATCAGCTGTTATCCCTTTATTCAAATTTTCAGATACTACAAGAACGAAAGACACTAACATAATTCATCAAAATAAATTTCAGATCAGTAGGAACAAAAAACTCGAAACCCTGCGTTCTCTAAAAATAGATAGCACCAAAATTTTTGCTACTATGATAGTGAATACCTTTCAAAAGGGCCATCTCAGCAGTTTTTTTAGGAAATCATTTAAAAAATTAAGAAAAAATAATATTAACCAGCTTATTGTTGATATTAGAAGTAATGGTGGTGGAAAAGTAGCCTCTTCAACACTGTTTACAAGATATTTAAGCAGACAACCCTTTAAGGTTGCGGATAGTATTTATGCAGTTACTCGCTCCTTGTCGCCCTATACTAAATATATTAAAGGAAGATTTTTAAATAGTATAGGCATTTCCTTAATTACCAAAAAAGAAAAAGACGGGAAGTACCATCTTAAACATTTAGAAAACAAGACTTTTACACCAAAAAGAAAAAACCAGTTTAAGGGATCTGTATATGTACTAACTAACGGGCCTACTTTTTCAGCAGCTTCTTTAGTTTGCAATCTGATAAAAGGCCAGCCTGGCATTCTATTAGCAGGAGAAGAGACAGGTGGTGGATGGCATGGCAATGATGGAATTTTCATTCCCAACATTACACTTCCTAATACAAAAATTAGAGTACGATTGCCCTTATTTAGAGTGATACAATACAAGCATGTTCCTAAAACAGGAACAGGCGTTATGCCAGATTTACAGATTCCGCCCAATTATGATGCGCTGTTGAGGGGAGTTGATAAAAAAATGGAAGTAATAAAAGCAATGATTTTGTCGTCGGAGAAAAAATAATCTTAGGGCTCTATTCTGAACTGATCCGCATCTTTCAAAAATGGAAATTTAGATCTTGCTTCATCCAATATATGTCTGTCGAGTGTAATAGTAAAAATATCTTCATCATCTACTACATTATAGAGCACTTCTCCAAGCGGATCTATAATTAAGCTGTTCCCACTATAATAAATATTATTG
>Ga0209190_1000347_pt1 | contig 34049 bp, 26 predicted proteins | sample M_140205_XF_Meta_FD_187315 | JGI IMG/M metagenome (GOLD analysis project Ga0209190, IMG submission 187315) | Freshwater microbial communities from Lake Montjoie, Canada to study carbon cycling - M_140205_XF_MetaG (SPAdes) (version 2) | ecosystem: Environmental > Aquatic > Freshwater > Lake...
TTCTTGGCGCTCTTGATCGTCGATACAATGCCATGCTCTTCGAGCTTGTTGTAAAGGAATGGTTTGAACAGCTCGATCGCCATCTTTTTCGGCAAACCGCACTGGTGTAGACGCAAATCAGGACCCACAACAATCACAGAACGACCGGAGTAGTCGACCCGCTTGCCGAGGAGATTCTGACGGAAACGTCCTTGCTTACCTTTCAGCATATCCGACAGGGAACGCAATGGGCGCTTGTTCGGACCTGTGAAGACCTTACCCCGACGACCGTTGTCAAACAGGGCGTCCACGGATTCCTGAAGCATACGCTTTTCGTTGCGGATGATTATGTCTGGAGCGTTCAGTTCCATCAGGCGAATCAAGCGATTGTTCCGGTTGATCACGCGACGGTAAAGATCGTTAAGATCAGACGTCGCAAAGCGACCACCATCGAGAGGCACAAGAGGCCTCAGGTCCGGAGGAAGGACCGGAATGACGCTCAGCATCATCCACTGTGGTTTGGCGTGAAACTCGCCGCTCTCGTCCTTCTGGTTAAAAGCGTCGATCACTTTCAGGCGTTTTTGCAATTTCTTGCGTCCGGCCTCTGATGTGCTGACGGCTAGATCTTCACGCAGTTCCCCTGCGAGATCTTCGATGCGAAGGCCCGCAAGAAGTTCCTGGATGGCTTCCGCCCCGACGCTAACGCGGAACGCGCCGTTGCCCAATTCACTGAGCAGACGCTCGTACTCGTCATCACTCAAGATCTGGCCAACCTTCAGCGCGGTCTGATCCACGTTGCCGGGATCCAGAACCACGTAAGATTCGCTGTAAAGCACGCGTTCTACATCTTTTAGAGCCATATCCAAGATGGCGCCGATGCGGGATGGCAGCGACTTCAGGAACCAGATATGAGCAACAGGAGTTGCAAGGTTGATGTGACCCAGCCGCTCACGCCGAACTTTGGAATGAATGACTTCGACGCCACACTTGTCGCAGACGATTCCACGGTGCTTCATGCGCTTGTACTTGCCGCAGATACACTCAAAATCACGCACTGGCCCGAAGATCTTGGCGCAAAACAGACCATCGCGTTCCGGCTTGAACGTCCGGTAGTTGATGGTTTCTGGCTTTTTAACTTCGCCGTACGACCAGCTGCGGATCTTCTCTGGCGATGCCAAAGAAATCTTGATGGCCGTGAAATTCAACGGATCCGTAGGCTTATCAAAAAAATTCAGTAAGTCTCTCAAGGTAATCGCCCCGCTTTCTTACTGCACTGGCTGTTGTTGAAGGAGACCATCGAGCGTCATTTCCTGACCATCTTTTTTCAGCAGGTTGACATCGAGGCCCAAACTTTGCAGTTCCTTCACCAGAACGTTGAAGCTCTCGGGCAAGCCCGGGGTCATCATGTTCTGGCCCTTGACGATCGACTCGTACATGCGTGTACGACCAAGAACGTCATCGGATTTCACTGTGAGAAACTCCTGGAGCGTATATGCCGCACCGTAAGCTTCCATGGCCCAAACTTCCATCTCCCCGAGACGCTGGCCACCAAACTGCGCCTTGCCACCCAGCGGCTGCTGAGTCACGAGCGAGTAAGGACCAATCGAGCGGGCGTGAATCTTCTCGTCAACCAAATGGTGGAGCTTCAGAACGTACATAACGCCAACCGTCACCTTGTTGTCGAACTTGTTGCCGGTCCGGCCGTCATACAGGTCCACCTGGCCTTTGGCCGAGACATCACCCAACTCAAGGAGTCCGCGAATTTCAGCTTCGTTTGCACCATCAAACACCGGGTTGGCAAAGTGCACGCCTTCACGGTACTTGCGAACAAACCTACGCAGGTCATCGTCCGAGCTCGACTTCAGGAAAGAGCGAACTTCCGCGTCATCCCAAATGCCAAGAATCAATTTTTCAAGGTTTTCACGGCTATTCACTTCGTCAACGATGCGATTAAGCTTCTCGCCGATAGCCTTCGCCGCAGCACCCAAATGAACTTCCAGAATCTGGCCGACGTTCATACGGGACGGAACACCCAACGGGTTCAGAACCACGTCAACTGGACGACCGTCTTCCTGGAAAGGCATGTCCTCTTCCGGAAGAATCCGGGAAACAACACCCTTGTTACCGTGACGACCGGCCATCTTGTCACCAACAGCAAGCTTCCGTTTAATGGCAACATAGACCTTGACCATCTTGATCACGCCCGGGGGCAGCTCATCGCCCTTGCGGACTTTTTTGATCTGCTCTTCGGTCATGTACTTGATCAGATTCACCTTTTCGCGAAGGTTTTCGAGTGCTTTGCGAAGGATGCCGTTTTTCTCCGCGTTCTTGACGGCAAGATGATCCCAGTGGATGTAATCCAGCGTCGCGAAAAGAGATTCGTCAAGAGTCGCACCCTTTTTGGCGACGACTTCACCCGACTTGTCCTTAATGTCCGCAACAAGAGACTCGCCGGAAGAGATCTTGACGATCTTACCTGCAGCAGAATCCTTGATGATTGCAATCCTGTCCGCCTCGTCCTTGCGAAGTTTCGCAATTTCCTGCTCTTCGATCTGAAGGCTACGGTCATCCTTCTCTGCTCCTGCTCGTGCGAAGACCTTGGCACCAATAACAGTACCAACAACTCCAGGGGGAACCCGCAGTGACGTATCGCGAACGTCGCCAGCCTTTTCACCGAAAATAGCGCGCAGGAGCTTCTCTTCCGGAGTCAACTGAGTCTCGCCTTTTGGCGTGATCTTGCCGACCATCAAGTCGCCGGGCTTAACTTCTGCACCGATGCGGATGATGCCGGAGGTATCCAAATCCGCCAGCGCTTCTTCGCCGACGTTTGGAATGTCACCCGTAATTTCCTCGGCACCAAGCTTGGTGTCGCGGGAAATACATTCAAATTCCTGGATGTGAACACTAGTGAAAAGATCTTCTTTAACCACCCGCTCACTAATCAGGATGGAGTCCTCGAAGTTATACCCACTCCAAGGCATGAATGCCACGGTCACGTTCTGCCCGAGAGCAAGCTCACCCATCTCCGTCGCAAAGCCGTCAGCGATGATATCGCCTTTTTGAACGGACTCGCCCTTAACGACGATCGGGCGCTGATTGATACAAGTATCCAAATTGGAGCGCTTGTACTTCTGAAGGTTGTAGATATCCACGTCGGCGCCGACTTCTGTTACGTCGCTTGCAGATTCTGCCTCTGTTGTCTTAACGACAATCCGCTCAGCATCAACCGCAACAACCACACCCTCACGACGGGCCACCACAGTGGCTCCAGAGTCGCGGGCAACGATACGCTCCAACCCAGTTCCCACGAGAGGCGCCCGGGTCTTCATAAGAGGGACAGCCTGACGCTGCATGTTTGCGCCCATGAGTGCGCGGTTGGCATCGTCGTTTTGAAGGAACGGAACCAGCGAGGCCGCAATTGAAACCAACTGGTTTGTTGCAACGTCCATCAGGTCAGCTTCTTCAGCGCGAACGATCTCACTTTCGCCGCGGCGACGGGCCGCCATGAAATCATCGGGCTTGTGGGTGCCAGCCGGGGCAGCCTGCGCAATCACGTGATCACGATGCTCTTCCGATGCCGTGTAATAACGAACAGCCTTTTTCGGGTCCGTTTCCTTGAGATCCCGATACGGGGTCTCAATAAAACCGTACTCATTCACGCGGGCATAAGAAGCCAACGATGCAATCAGTCCGATGTTCGGACCTTCAGGGGTCTCGACCGGGCAAATACGACCGTAGTGTGTCGGGTGAACGTCGCGGACTTCAAATCCCGCCCGTTCGCGACTCAAACCACCGGGCCCAAGAGCCGAAAGGCGACGCTTGTGCGTCACTTCAGACAGCGGGTTGGTTTGGTCCATAAACTGGCTCAGCTGGGAACTTCCGAAAAACTCCTTCACAACTGCCGATGCCGGCTTGTTGTTGATGAAGTCATGAGGAAGGAGGGTATCTACATCCTGCAATTGGAGGCGTTCCCGGATTGCACGCTCGATACGGAGCAAGCCAATGCGGTACTGGTTCTCAAGCAGTTCGCCCACGGCACGCACGCGGCGGTTACCCAAGTGGTCGATGTCGTCGATGTCCCCATCGCCGTTCTTCAACTTAAGCAGATACTCAATCGTCCTGAGAATATCTTCCTTGGTAAGCGTACGCTGCTCCAAAGGAAGATCTAAACCAAGACGCTCGTTCAACTTCAGACGACCAACAGCACTAAGATCGTAGCGGTCTGCGTTAAAAAAGAGATTGTCGAAAAGAGTCTGTGCAGGTTCGATCGATGGAGGATCACCAGGACGCAGGCGTTTATAGATCTCGAGGATCGCTTCCTGACGCCCCTTTTCACCGTTTGGAATCTTGTCAGCCACAAGAGTGTTGCGGAATGAAGAATCAACGTTGAGATTATCAATAAAAAGAATTTCGAAAGACTTGATCCCGGCTTTGACGATTTCCAAGAGGTTTTCTTCAGTCAACTCAGCATTGAGCTGAACCAAAACCGTTTCATCCTTGGCCGTGATGTTCTGGGCAGCAATCTTGCCGATAAGATCTTCCGCTGCAAGCGTCTGATACTCAAGGCCCGCTTGTTGCATTTGCCGGATAGCACCGACCGAAATACGGCGGTTGCGTTTTACGAATACTTTACCCGACCCAGGGTCAACGATGTCCGAAGATGCCCGCTGACCACGAAGAAGGTCGAAATTGAGTTTCTTTTCAAATTGACCCTCGCGGATGCGGACTGTTTCCTTGCTGTAGAAGTAGTCAAGCATCTGCTCCTCGGTGAAACCGAGGGCGCGAAGGAGAATCGTTGCATGCAACTTACGACGACGGTCGATGCGGACATAAAGCATGTCCTTGGCATCGAATTCTAGATCAAGCCAACTACCGCGATAGGGAATGACCCTGGCCGTGTAAAGTAATTTGCCAGATGCGCTGTTGCGCCCCTTGTCATGGTCAAAGAAAACACCGGAGGAACGGTGAAGCTGGGACACAACAACACGCTCGGTGCCGTTGATAATGAACGTGCCATCACCGGTCATCAGCGGAAGTTCGCCGAAGTAAACCTCCTGCTCTTTGACATCGCGAATGCTCTTAACGGCGCTGTCTTTATCAACATCCCAAACAACGAGACGAATGATCACCTTGAGAGGAGCGGCAAAGCTCATCCCACGCTGGCGACATTCGTCGACTGTGTATTTAGGCTCCTCAAAGGAGTAACTGACGAATTCAACCGACGCCGTGCCCGCAAAGTCTTGAATCGGGAATACAGAGCGAAACACTGACTCAAGGCCAACGTTTTTGCGCTTACCCGGTTCAATCTCAGCTTGCAGGAACTGGTTGTAACTCGTCTTTTGAATTTCAATTAAATATGGAAGATCGACCGAAGACGGGATCTTCGCAAAACTTTTTCTAGGCCGGGTGAAACTCGCAGCCAGGGAGGTCATCAGGCACTCCTTAGAACAGGGATCAAAAAAACATCAAGCGACGAGACCCCAACAAGCACCAGCTCGTGGGGTATGCTGTTAAGCAACCTAAGCCATCATGCGAGCAAGCCGCTGGTGCAAAACTGGTTGATCGTGCTCGGGCAGCCCTTACAACCACTCAGCACCAGCGGCCATGCCGCTGGGCGAAAGTTACTTAACTTCGACTTTCGCACCGGCTTTTTCAAGGACGTCCTTGATTTTAGCCGATTCTTCTTTGCTAACGCCTTCCTTAACAGTCTTCGGCGCGCCTTCAACGAGATCCTTGGCTTCTTTCAAGCCAAGACCGGTGATCGTGCGAACTTCCTTGATCACGTTGATCTTGTTAGCGCCGCAATCCTTAAGAATGACCGTGAACTCGGTCTGTTCTTCAGCTGCAGCAGCAGCAGCCGGCATCGCGGCAGCTGCCATGGGGGCAGAAGCACTAACGCCAAACTTGGTCTCGAGTTCTTTTACGAGCTCAGCAGCTTGGAGCAGCGTGAGATTTTCCAGGAACTGGATTACTTGTTCTTTTGTTACGGCTGACATGGGTCTTCCTCCTAGAGCACTTCCGTCCTTTTAAGACCAGAAGATTAATTATGCGTTCTTTGTCTCTTTAATTGCATTGATCACTTGCACCAAGCTCCGTGGTACGCCGTTCAAAACAGTCAGCAGGCCACGATGTGGCGATACCAATGTTCCAACGATCCGCCCGAGAAGCACCCCTTTGCTTGGCAACTCTGAAATCGCTTTGAGATCGTCTGCCGTCACCCGCACAGCATCCATGACGCCGGCAGTGACTTTAAACTTCTCACCACGATCCTTGCCGAATTCCAGCAACGACTTCGTCGCTGCTGCAAAATCTCCGCTGATCAGGACCAAACCTATCGGACCCTTGATGTCCTTAAGGATGGCCGCTGTCTTCGGCGACTTGGCTTCAATTGCTTTTTTGGCGACCCGGTTCTTGAGAACCCTGAATTCCGCGCCAGCAGCACGAAGCTTCACGCGCAACTCAGTCAGGTCAGCCACCGTCAGACCGCGGTACTCAGCAATTACTGCTCCGCTAGCCTTCTCAAAGCGCTCTGCGAGACTGTCTCTTAGCGCCGCTTTTTGTGCACGATCCATAGCCATGGTTCGATTCCCTTCCTCTTCCTATAGACCGATCAATCAACCACGGAATGGCGCCGGATCAATCTTGATACCCGGGCTCATGGTCGAGGAAACACTGATTTTTTTCAGGTACATGCCTTTAGCCGTTGATGGCTTGGCCCTCAAAACCGCCTCAAGTACAGCGCGGATGTTGGCCGCCAACTTGTCGACTGGAAACGCTGCTTTACCCACTGGACAGTGCGCAATGCCCGCCTTGTCGACCCTGAACTCGGTCCGACCAGCCTTCAACTCGTTAATGGCTTTCGTCACTTCGAAAGTAACCGTACCCAGCTTTGGGTTAGGCATCAGACCGCGCGGCCCCAGGACCCGACCAAGCTTCCCGACAACGCCCATCATGTCCGGGGTTGCGATCACTTGATCAAACTCAAGCCAACCGCCAGAGATCTTAGAAGCGAGGTCATCACCTCCAACATGCTCGATTCCAGCTGCCGATGCCTGAATGGCAGCGTCACCTTTTGCGAACACAACGATCCGTACGGTTTTACCGAGACCGTGCGGCAGCGGCGTTGTGCCGCGGACGTTTTGGTCTGCGTGGCGGGGATCCACACCCAAGTTGATGGCAAGATCTACTGTGCCATCGAACTTTGAATAGGAAACTTCTTTGAGGAGTGCCACCGCTTCATCAAGTGGATACTGCTTGTTGCGATCCACTTTCTCGGCGACAAGGCGATATTTCTTGCCTCTGGTTGTCATATCATTCTCCGTAGTTCGACCGAGCAGACACCGACGTCCGCTCTCCTACTATGTATAAACGTTAGTCGATAACCTGAAGGCCCATACTGCGAGCTGAGCCAAGGATCGTGTTAATAGCCGACTTCTCCGTGAATGCGTTGAGGTCAGCCATCTTCGCCTTCGCAACTTCTTTCACATTGGCCATCGTGACCGTTCCACAAGTCGCCTTGCTGGGCGTCGAGGAACCCTTCTCGATTTTGGCGGCCTTCTTCAACATGTCCGAAGCGGGTGGACTTTTCGTCATAAACGAAAATGATTTATCCGCATAGACAGTGATGATCGTCGGCAGATTGTCGCCAACCTGCTTCTGAGTCCGCGCGTTGAATTCCTTGCAGAATGCCATGATGTTGACACCACGCTGGCCAAGAGCCGGGCCAACTGGAGGCGACGGGTTCGCCTTGCCTGCAGGGATTTGAAGCTTGATTAGTCCGACTACTTTCTTTGCCACAGATGCCTCCTAAAAACGGCTTCCCGTCTCTAGTCTTTATATGAAGAGCCCCATCGTGTACGGGAAACGCTTTCGCGTGTCAACGATTTTGAAGGGCTAATTTTTAAATTTCTACTTAACGCTTTTTTCAACCTGGATGTAGTCAAGCTCGACTGGGGTCTCCCTGCCGAAAATGCTAACCAGAATCCGGAGTTTCATCTTGTCAGGACGAACCTCATCCACCACACCATCAAAGTTTGTAAACGGTCCATCCTTGACTTTGACCGTCTCACCCTTCTCAAATTCAATCTGAGAGACAACCTTGCGAGCAGCTTCTGCCATGGCCTCAGGCGAAGTCAGACGCAGAACTTCCTGGTCAGAAATCGGCCGCGGCGTCCTAACATTACCAACAAAGCCAGTAATTTTAGGGGTTTCTCGAACCAACAGGCTAGTGTCGTCGCCAAAAGTCATCTCAACCAGGATGTAACCTGGAAAGGACGTTTTTTCGACGCGCTTTTTCTTTCCGCTCTTCAGCACCTGTTCGGTGGCTGTACGCGGAACGAATATCTGGCCAAATTTTTCTTCCATCTTAAGCAGTTTGATTCGCTCGAGCAGACCCTGACGAGCCTTCTCCTCAAACCCCGAGTAAGTATGGACGACGTACCATTTTTTGGTAGCGGTCATGACATTCACCTTAAACGCCTCTTCTTCTATTCGACTTAATCTATACGATCAGTAGCTTGAGCAATCTTGCCCACACCACATCAAAAACAGTCAGGATGATCGAAAAAATCACCACAACAACACAGACGATCATCGTCATCTTGCGCGTGTCATCCATACTCGGCCACGACACCTTACGCAACTCCCCAATGCAACTCAGGAAGTATTCGTTCCGCCCAGAATCGGACCGGAGCCACCAGGCAGCGACCCCACCAACGAGCAGACTCCCAATCACGAGCGCCGCTGGCAACCAGGCCTCAAACCGCTCCGTCCAACCGTAGCTCAGAGAAAGAGCGGTAAAACCCTTCCAAACGACAAGCGCAACACAAAGTGCAAAGCCAGTAAGAGCAATATTCAGCCAGGTTGAGTCGTCTTTTTGCACGTCGGCACCTTTACCTTGAGGAAAACTGGCAGGCGAGGTGGGATTCGAACCCACAACCTACGGATTTGGAATCCGCCGCTCTACCGTTAGAGCTACTCGCCTTCCCTTTGTGACTGAGACCCCGCCCTAACCTATATAACCAGGTCAGATGCGGGGTCCTTAAAACAAAAACATTAAATACTGTTGTTACTCGATGATCTCAGCAACAACACCGGCGCCAACAGTACGGCCGCCTTCGCGGATTGCGAAGCGAAGTTCCGTATCCATTGCGATCGGCGTGAGAAGCTCAACTTCCACGGCGATGTTGTCGCCCGGCATAACCATCTCCACATTGTCCGGCAACTTGATCGAGCCAGTTACGTCAGTGGTACGGAAATAGAACTGCGGACGGTAACCTTTGAAGAATGGGGTATGACGACCACCTTCTTCCTTGGTTAGAACGTAAACCTGTGCCTTGAACTTTTTGTGCGGGGTAATGGAACCCGGCTTTGCAAGAACCTGACCGCGAACAACTTCTTCACGCTTGGTGCCGCGCAAGAGAATACCGCAGTTGTCACCAGCGCGACCGTCGTCCAGCAGCTTGCGGAACATTTCTACGCCGGTACAAACCGTCTTGGTGGTAGCCTTCACGCCGACGATCTCAATTTCGTCGCCAGCCTTGACAATACCGCGCTCGATACGACCAGTAACAACCGTTCCACGACCAGAGATCGAGAACACGTCTTCGATTGGCATGAGGAACGGACGGTCAATTGGACGCTCTGGCAGCGGAATGTAGGAATCGCAAGCCGCGATCAGCTCAACAATTTTCGAACCCCATTCGCTGGCCGGGTCACCGGATTCAAGGGCCTTCAAAGCGGAACCACGGATGATCGGGGTCTCGTCGCCAGGGAACTTGTAGGTGGTCAGCAGCTCGCGAACTTCCATCTCAACGAGATCGAGGAGTTCAGAGTCGTCAACCATGTCACACTTGTTCATAAACACAACAATCCGAGGCACGCCAACCTGGCGAGCCAGAAGGATATGCTCGCGGGTCTGGGGCATCGGACCGTCAGCAGCGCTAACGACGAGAATTGCTCCGTCCATCTGAGCAGCGCCTGTGATCATGTTTTTCACATAGTCAGCATGGCCTGGGCAGTCGACGTGAGCGTAGTGACGCTCTTTGGACTCGTATTCGACGTGCGAGGTCGAAATGGTGATGCCGCGCGCTTTTTCTTCCGGCGACTTGTCGATCTGGTCAAACGCCATGGCTGTCCCACCGTGAGCAGCTGCCATCACCCTGGTGATTGCAGCGGTCAATGTGGTTTTACCGTGGTCAACGTGACCGATGGTACCGATGTTGACGTGGGGTTTCTTCCGCTGGAACTTTTCTTTTGCCATTTCTTCCTCCGGCTATGGCGCTCTGCTCGCAAATACGATTCAAGCAAAGGTTCTTTATTAAGGCGCAATCACAATTTAAACACAATGTACAAATTCGTTCTGCAAGCAAGTTTACTGGAGCCCAGGACGGGATTCGAACCCGTGACCTCGTCCTTACCAAGGACGTGCTCTACCGACTGAGCTACCTGGGCATTCTGGAGCGGGAAACGGGATTCGAACCCGCGACCCTTAGCTTGGAAGGCTAATGCTCTACCAACTGAGCTACTCCCGCCCAACAACCAGAACCTACACTCACGCCACAACCGACTAAAAGACTTCCTCCCGAAGGAAGTGGTGGAGGGAGAAGGATTCGAACCTTCGAAGACTTGCGTCAACGGGTTTACAGCCCGTCCCCATTGGCCACTCGGGCACCCCTCCTCAATCTTCCACGCGGTCATGGAGCCAGCTTTTTTGGAGCTGGCGATGGGACTTGAACCCGCAACCTGCTGATTACAAATCAGCTGCTCTACCAATTGAGCTACGCCAGCGTAGGCTCCATTCTTCGGTCCTACTGGTGCAGTTTTTGAAGACGGCACACAGAATTTCCCCAAGAATGCTGTGGGGTGATACTAGAACTACGGAGATCAGTCAACGACTTGTACCCAGCTGTTGCATGAGGATTCCAGCCGCCACGGAAACGTTTAGCGACTCCAGGCCGCCCGCCTTTCCAAAAATACTCACCATCCGGTCGCACTTTGAGCGAATGCCGGGCGCCAGGCCAGACTCCTCAGAACCCATGACCAGTATGATTTTCCCGTAGTTTGAACTACGAATGGCATCGATCGTTTCACCGCCCATGTCCGCCCCGATGATCCAGTAGCCAAGCTCCTTTAACTCCTCGAGGGTGCGCCCAAGATTTACCACGACAACCAGATCGCATAGGGCGAATCCCCCCTGGGCTGTGTTGACTGACGCATTTGCCAGCAGAGCCTGGCGGCGTTCAGGAACTAAAACCTCTCTAATTCCAAAAAAGGCTGCGGTCCGGACCATTGCCCCGACATTTCGCGGGTCCACCACGTGATCCAAAGCCAAAATCAAGTCCTCCTTTTGGCCCTCACGCTGCCTGACCCTCGCAAAAAAATCGCCTTGATCCAGAGATTCAAGTGCTATCTCTGCCCAAACTGGAGAATTGCGGCCCGCCGACGGAACTTCGTCCTTGGGCGGCACAAAACGCTTTGGAACCACGCCAAATTCCTGCAAGAGCGGAGCCGCCTCCCGCACCGCCGCATCCGTGCAATATACGGCCTTAACGATCGTTGGCTTGTGCCGCAAGTATTCAAGAACAGAGGCAAGACCATCGACGCGAAAAACATCGCTTGAACCAGAGCTGCGTGCTTTCATGATTCCAGCTTTACCTTCTTCATATCAACCCCCCAAATCTTGAGTTTCTTGTGCAAATGGCTGCGTTCAATGCCGATCACTTCGGCCGTTTTGCTGATGTTCCATTGATTTTCATTAAGACGATCCATCACAAAGGATCGCTCAAAATCTGACTTTGCCTGCCGAAGGCTGGGAATCGATCCCACAACCCCTGACGCCAACACCACTCGCGCCGCTGGCGATTCAGACTCCACATGCCTCACCATCGCCTCTGGCAAATCTATGGCATCAATTTCCTGACCAAAAACAATGATGCATAAACGTTCAAGCAAATTTTTCAGCTCCCGGACATTGCCCGGCCACGGATAGTGCATGAGGATCTCAAACGCATCGTCCGTCAGGACTTTACGAGGTTCCTTTAGTTCAAAGGACAACTGATCCAAGAAAAAGTCGACCAGATAGGGAACATCTTCGCGCCGTTCGCGAAGTGGTGCGATATATACCGGAATAACGTTAATCCGATGGTAAAGATCCTCACGAAAGCGACCAGCCTTGATCTCGTTTAGCAGGTCCTTGTTGGTGGCTGCTACGACGCGCACATCAACTTCCAGGGTTTTATTGTCTCCAAGGCGCTCGAAACGCTGCTCCTGCAAAATACGCAGAATTTTAGCCTGGGTGCGCAGGGACATGTCCCCAATTTCATCCAAAAAAAGCGTCCCGGCGTGAGCCAGTTCAAACTTGCCCTTTTTCGCTGCAAATGCCCCCGTAAAAGCCCCCCTCGCATGCCCAAACAACTCGCTTTCAATCAGTTCCTCGGGAATTGCGGCACAATTCACCGCGACAAATGCCTTGTCTGAGCGGGAACTTCCATTGTGGATGCAACGGGCGACCACTTCCTTGCCGGTTCCGTTTTCACCAGTAATCAGCACCCAGCTATTGCGCGGCGCCACCATATTTATGGTCCGACGAATATTTTCAGTCGCCGGAGCGACTCCACGAAAGGCCGTCTCAACACCCCGCTTCACGGAAACCGAACTTTCGCTGACAAACACTGATGCCGTACCTGCGGGATCGCTCCCAGGAAGGGACCCATTGCGCCGCTTGTTCATTTGGACGGCATGGTCGATCATGGGCAGGAGTTTTTCCATCGACAATGGCTTTTCCAAAAAATCAAACGCGCCGAGTTTTGTGCATTTGACCGCCGTATCAATAGTTCCATGCCCGCTCATGATGACAACTGGAATGTCATCACGTAGCTGCTTCAGACGTTGCAAGGTCTCAATCCCATCAAGGCCTGGCATCCAGACATCGAGTAAAACCAGATCTGGAGCCGATTTCTTGAACGCCTGTATTCCTTCGTGACCAGAAATCGCGTAACTAGCCTGCCAGCCCTCATCCGAAAAGATTCCCGCGAGGGTCTGGCAAATACTAATTTCATCGTCGATGATCAACGCGACTGGCTTGGAATTCGTCTCACTCATTTCTAAGCTCCTCCTGCCGGATCAAGGCCAACTCGCGCCCCAGCGGCAATTCGATCACAATGGTGGTTCCGCGCGGCTCAGTGTCGTGAATCCTGACATAACCGCCATGATCAGACACGATCTGACTCACGATCGCAAGACCCAGGCCCGTGCCACTCTCGCGCGTCGAATAATATGGCTCCAGTACCCGGTCTTTTATGGCATCTGGAATTCCGCAACCGTGGTCGGCAACGACAATTCGAACGGCATTCGCATGCTCAATAAGCTCAGAAGTAAACTCAATCCTTGGCTTCTCTTCAAGTCCTTCAAATGCGGCGATGGCATTTGTCATGAGATTAACAAACACCCGGTTCATCTGTTCGCGGTCAATAGGTACATCGGGCAACTCATTCAAACCTTCCGTTACCAGGATTACCTCCGGGTAACTCATCCGGTACAGATTAACGACATCCAGAACCACGGCGTTGATGTTCCCCATCCTGGGCTGGATCGAAGGCAATCTGGCAAATTTCGAGAATTCGTTGACGAGATCTCTCAACGAATCCACTTGAACAACGATCGTATCAATGCAGGACTCAAAAACCTGACGGTCATCACCAGTGAATTTTTCGTTAAACCGCCGAAGCAATCGCTGAGCGCTAAGTTTGATTGGTGTTACGGGGTTTTTGATCTCATGGGCAATGCGGCGAGCCACCTCCCGCCAGGCGGCGACGCGCTGAGCCTTCACCTGTTCCGTGGCATCGTCAAAGACAACAATCGATCCGCAGTCTTCACCATTGTCATCGTAAACGCGCGTCGCCTCAGCCAAAAGTGTCACGGGCTTGCCCGCTGTATCCAACTCAAGTTGACCAGAAAAAGTGGAGTGCCTGCCAATGCGCGCAGCAATAGGGCGCCAAAAGTCCTCATACAAAAGTGGGCTGATGGCCTCTCGCGCAAGTTTGCCGATAGCCTTCGAAGATTCCATGCCGAGAATGCGCTCCGCCGCACGATTGACAATCGTGATCCGGTCTTCAGGATCCACGGCGATCACGCCTGTGTTGACGTTCTTGAGGATCACCTCCATGTAACGCCGGCGCTGGTCAATTTCCACATTGGCCTTGCTCAGCGTTGCCTGAGACGCCTCGACCTCTTGCTTGTGTCGCCGAAGGTCCTTGGCCATCTGGTTAAAGGAACGCACCAGTTGTCCGATTTCATCATCATTCTTTGGCACAATTGAAATCGCATAATTCCCAAGCGCAATCTCGCGCGTGGCCTCGGCCAGATTTTGGATAGGTCCAGTGATGGTCCGGGCAACATAAAACCCCAACCAAACAGCGGCAAATGTGATCATCAGGACCATCATCACCATGAGGATCAAGAAACTGACACGGATAAGCTGGGCCCCAGGACGTAGCGCCGCGAATCCCGCCAGAATGGTCTCGATACTATTCAAGATCTTGGTCTCGAAATATTCCTCGATAATGACTGCTCCGGCAAGCTCCCCTGTGTCCCGGTCACGAACTGGCGCCATTCCGCGAACAATGTCACGACTCTCATCTGCCTCCACCATGCTGGTCGAAACTAAACCGGGTTCATCCAAAAACCGGCTGAGGCTGTCTGAAATAAAAATATCGGGCGCTCTTAGCCTGGACTTACCACTCACCTCACGGACCAGCGACGCCCCGGGATCGACAACTGTGACAGACTTGATTCCGTACTCGCCTTCAAAACCATCAAGACGGCGCGTACTGAGTTTCCAAGCCGGCATTCCAACCACCCAACCAGCACGTTTCGCCTGCACACGCTCGATGGCGATCCGGGCGAGGCCCTCGAGACGCTTTTGATCCTGGCGGTAAATCTTGGCTCCCGCTTCACGGGTCTCCTGCATGGTCGTGCGCACCCGCTCAGAAAACCACTCATCAAAACTACGAGAGATGAATCCTGTAGATACGTAGAAAAGAACAAGGGTTGGCGCCAACGCGAAGAACGCAAGGATGGCAACCAGCTTGGTCTTGAGTTTGGACCCAAGAACACCCCGGCGCCGGTCAACCAGGAGTTTCACGACATTGCGAAAAATAAGAAAACTAAGAACAAGAATCATCACCACGTTTATGTTGATGATCCCGAAGTAGATCACAGTGCTGATGAAATGCCGGCTGCGGGACAGATTCTCACTGAGCTGGAAAAGCCTTGTTTCAAGACTCGCCGTCGCAATCAGAGTCAGCCCGGCAATGGCCATCGCCAGAACTTCAATAAACCTGCGCCGGCGCCCTGGTCCTAGAAATCGTTTGCGGCTCTTTTTCAAAAATTTCCTCAACGGGCATCAACTCCCGAGCGCTTTAAAGGCAGGCGAATTTCGCCAAATACCCGTCCGCGATATTTGAATCGCAAAGAACCTCCACCCGCAGCCTCGACCTCGACTTTGGCAGGATCCGGGATGTTTGAACGCACACTTTCCAGCTTGATCTGGTCTGAAGGCTTCAGATTCAATTTGCCGCCCTGCTTCACGGTCACAGGACTTCCATTGACCAGGACGACCGCATAGTCAAAGCGTGGATCCGCGACAACCAGTTTGATTTGGCCAAACAGCCTCTCCCCCGACCGGACCGCCACTTTGAATGACTTGCCCTGCAGGAGTCCGGTATTGATCTCGGTTCCACGAACATCCAGACCCGAACCAGTCACGCCTCCAGTCGCCGCCCGAAAACCCTCCAAATCAATCGCAAGGGTCGACGCATTGACCCCCGGCTCGCGGGACTCTGCCCGAACAAATACAATGTTATCACCGCGGTAGACGTTTAAGGTTTGGCCCGCGTGTACTGCGGTTTTTTCACCATTTATCACCACCGTGACATGGCTCAGTCCCGGAGAAAATTTGGACTTGGTGGCACCAAAGGCCAAACCACCTGGGAGCATAAGGATCATTAAGACGACGGTAAACTGGTGCAACATTCTCATGTTGACGGGCCCTCCCTCTCAGGCAACGATAGCGGAAGCATGGAAAATCAAACTAACAATTTAGCTGCAGACCCAACTGGCAATCTAGCTTTTGCGGATTTCCCCGCAAGCCTGAAATTGCGGGGCAAGCAGCCCTCGACGATCGAATCATACACCCGGGATGCCAGCCGGTTCCTTGAATTCATGCATGAAAAGAAACTTCGCCTCGGGAATCTGGAACCCGATACCCTGTTGGCCTACGAAAACTATCTGCGCCACGATTGCGACGGGCGGACAAATTCCGTCCGACGCTCGATCATCGGCATCCGTCAGTACTTCCGTTTCCTTGTGGACCGCAAGGTCATCCGGGAATCTCCGTTTGACTTTGTCCCGCTTCCGGCAAGGGATGACGGCCTCCCCGACCAATTGGATGAAGAAGATGTGGCCATGCTGATTGAAGCGGCATCAGCCACGACACCGCCAATCAAAGCAGCACGTGACCGGGCCATTGTGTCCCTTTTATCTTTCGAGGGACTCAAGGCCAGCGAATTAATCACACTGGTCTGGACCGACTTGATGCTAGACGACAACTTGGCCGTCTGGGGTAGCCTGTCCATCCCCGGTGATCGCAGTCGCACCATCATTCTGGGCCCGGAAAGCGCGGCTGCCTTGGACGCCTATCGAAATTTGTTCCGGGAGTGGTCGGCGCAGCGCCCCGGGGTTATCAGCCGGATGTTCATATCATTTAAAGGTCGGGAATCGGCGGTTTCAACCCCAACCATGACACGCCATGGCCTTAAGTTCGTAATGTACGAACTGGGCGATAAAATTGGTGTTTCAGCCCTGAACTCGGAGCTTCTCCGCCACCATGCGATCCGCCACCAGCTAGCCCTGGGAAAAACCCCGGAAGAACTCATGGGCCACCTCGGCCTGAGGCGCCTTGGGAACATCGCTCGCCACAATGCATTGCCCGTGCTAGAACCCGCGCCAGCCAACGGCTTCAAGGGCACCGAGGACTTAAATGACGAACGCAATGATGACTCACACGACATACATGACTGAGGCCCTGAGGCTGGCAGAATTTGCAGCGACCATCGGCGAAGTCCCCGTCGGAGCTGTCGTTGTCATGAACGGCGAAATCATCGGCCGTGGCTACAATCGCCGAGAGATCGAAGGCCAGGCGACCCGCCACGCTGAAATTGTGGCAATGGAAGAGGCCTCCGACGCATTGGGAGCATGGCGCCTCTCGGGCTGCACCCTTTATGTGACCCTTGAGCCCTGCCTGATGTGCGCAGGTGCCATTTATCAATCCCGCGTCGATGAGGTTATTTTCGGCGCCATGGACACCAAGGCCGGAGCCTGTGGAAGCCTCTACCGGATCCACGAAGACGCTCGCCTTAATCACCGTTTTTTGGTAAGTCACGGGGTTCTGGAATCGGAAAGTCGCGAAATGCTGCAAAAGTTTTTTCGCCGGCGGCGCCAAAGGAGAGATGGCCGAGTGGCTGAAGGCGCTAGACTCGAAATCTAGTATACGTTAACGCGTATCGTGGGTTCGAATCCCACTCTCTCCGCCACTCCGAATCCTTGCATGCCCGATCACTCCCCGATCACTCCCCGATCACTCATCGATCAGATCCACCCGCAGGGATTTCAGATTCCCTTGATAAACAAATGGTGATTCGTAGGCATCCGTAACAGGAGAACCAGAATCCTCGCCTACATCAAACGTATCCGCGATTCCAAAAGCCTTGGGCACCGTGCGCGGAATATTTGCCTCTCCCACCAGTTTATCACCATAGAAGATCGCACCCTTTCCTTGATTTTCTCCAGTCCGGATAAACTCGAACCGGACGGTGACTGAGCCTGCAGGGAGTTCCTCACTGGCACTGAAGCCGTACATTGCCTGTCCCAAAAAATTATGCACGTAATGAACTCGCTTGCCCTGGACGTAAAGGGAATAGCCGCCAAACCGGCCACCGCAAGCCACGAGAACGCCGTCAGCATCGCCCTCGGGAACGTTTAAGTCAGCGGTCACCGTGTGGGATTTATTTTTGACGGGTGGCGATACCGCTTCGGAAATCCGAATGTCGCCCGGCTCGTACTTGAACTGCGTTACCCCGGCGACGAGATCGCGGTAGGTACTGGCAATGCGGTTGGACGTCGAATCATCCAGTGGGTAAACATTATATTTTTTTGCTTCCCGATCAAAAATCACCTTCATTTCTTCGAGTTTTTCAGGAAATTTCGCAGCAAGATCGTTTACCTCTGAAAAATCTTCGGCGAGATTAAAAAGTTCCCACTTGTCGTTCTGAAAATCAGGATTCGACGTCACAGTGTCCCAAGGCATTCGCCCGTGAAATGCGGTTGCCTTCCATCCATCGACCCAAACAGCCCTGTTGCCGAGCATTTCGAAATACTGAATCTTTTTTTCAACCAACGCGCTTCTATCATTTATCGATGGGACGAAACTCGTACCCTCAATCGGTGCCTGAACAATACCCCGAACCGCCTCCGGCATTTTCACGCCAGTCAGTTCGAGCAAAGTTGGCGCAACATCTGTCACATGTGTGAATTGACTTCGAACCCCACCCGGCTCCTTGAACCGATTTGGCCAAGCAAGAATCATAGGATCGTGGACACCACCTTCATGGGTCGTCTGTTTCCAATATCGAAATGGCGTGTTACCCGCCAACGCCCATCCGGCCGGGTAATGATTATAAGTCGTTTTGGTTCCGATCTCGTCGATATGGGCTAGATTCCAATCAAGATCATCCGGAATGCCATTGAAGACCAAATTTTCGTTGATGCTGCCATGCAAGCCGCCTTCACCACTCGCTCCGTTATCTGACGTAATTAGAATGATCGTGTTCGCCAAATCCCCTGCACGCTCAATCTCTGTGAGAACCCGGCCAAATTGAGCATCAGCATGCTCCAAATACCCAGCAAACGTTTCCTGCATCTTCGAATAGAGACGCTTTTCTTCTGAACTCAAGCTGTCCCATTTTGCAATTTCTTTTGGTCGTTCGCTCAGCAGCGTTGAAGGAGGAGCCACACCTAATGCTTTTTGGCGTTCGAGGGTTTCTTCACGAACCCTGTCCCAGCCGTGATCAAACTGACCCTTGTATTTAGCGATGTACTCCGGAGGCGCATGGTGGGGCGCATGAGCGGCCCCAGTTGCGAAATAAAGGAAAAACGGCTTCTCTTGATGTGCCTCCCGCTGCACGCCCAACCACCGAACCGCCTGATCAGCCATATCCACTGAAAAGTGATAATTCGGATTTTTCACATGGGACTCAACGGGGGTTGTGTCGTCCCAAACGGTTGGTTCCCACTGGCTCACGTCCCCGGCCATGAATCCATAGAAGTGTTCAAACCCCATGTCGGTCGGCCACTGGTCATGTCCGGTTCGCGGCCCCCTCAACTGATCTAGGGGCGTATTGTGCCACTTGCCAAAGGCAGCAGTGGAATAGCCGCTGTTTCGCAGAACTTCGACAATCGGAAATTTACTTTTCGGAATATGACTCGTATAGCCAGGATCCTTTGTGGCGATTTCAGTGATCACTCCGGTACCGACTGAGTGATGGTTTCGCCCGGTGAGCAAGGCCGCCCGTGTCGGCGAACACAGGGATGTTGTGTGAAAATTATTGAAACGAAGGCCCATCTTTGCCACCCGATCAATATTTGGTGTATTCACCGGGCCACCAAAAGCTCCGATATGCCCAAATCCGACGTCATCGAGCAAGAAAATCAGAACATTCGGAGGTTTCACACGCAATGGCCATGGAGCGAATCCGGCAACCGCGAGCGAAATAACTGAAATCAAAGATCCGGCTGATATAAGACGCATTTTTCTTGAAGTCATCCATGCCTCCCTGATTTGGAACCTGAATCCGATTTGAAATCTTTGACACAACGAAAACCGGTATTGGATCCAGCGCTATCTGTGCCGCCCTTGCCCCGTGACCCCACCAGATAACGAGTGCAATACTGATCGCTACAAAGGAAGGAACCTCCACGCTGAACTCGCTTGAAAGATCCTGGATCAAAAGGGTCATGGCTCGTTGAAGGCCCCCGAGGATTGCGAACGATGCCGGCTGTCGCATCCAAACGATAAGTGTCTGCCCGATACCAATCAGACGTCCACTGCCAGACGTTACCGCCCATATCGTAAAGTCCGTACCCATTCGATGGAAACGCCCTCACCGGTGAGGTTCCGGAATAGCCATCCTCGGCAAGATTCTTACTGGGAAATTCACCTTGCCAGATGTTCGCAGCCCATTTCCCCCGCGGTTTAAGCTCATCACCCCACGCGTATTTTTTTCCATCAAGGCCTCCGCGTGCTGCATACTCAAATTCAGCCTCAGTCGGCAGTCGCATGCCAATTTCTTCGCAATATGCTTGAGCATCGGGGAAGGCGATATGAACGGCCGGATGATCCGGACGACCAACAACATTCGTCGCTGGACCTTCAGGATGACGCCAATTCGCACCTTCAACATATTTCCACCAGGCAAGGGCGTGATTAAGCGACACAGCAGACCCAGGCGGGGAGAAAACCGCAGACCCGGCTACAAGATACTCGGGACGGACCGATGGGTAATCCGCTGGATTTGGTTTCGTCTGGGCTATGGTCCGATATTTTGAACGTCTGACGAATGCGCTAAATTGAGTATTCGTTACCGGAGTCTGATCCATCCAAAAGGAGCTTAGCTCCACCTGATGTAGCGGTAGGGCATCTTCAAGATTGCAGTTTCTGCACCCCATCTCGAAAAGGCCGCCCTCGATCAGCACCAAATTCGATGATGCGAATCCAGCATATCCGTGCACCCATAAAACCAGCGCGACCCAACGATACAACCTCATGTCCACTCCCCCGCAGAGCATCACCGGTTGTCCAGCCGATTCACCCTTGCGACATCAAAGCAAACATGAGACCAAGAATTGCAATAAGAGAAGTTGAACAGCCAGGAGCACCAATGAATTTAAACAAAAAATTTATGAACCTAAGATTCAGGGCTCCGATGATGGCTACAATTATGGCTACGACCTTGTTCGGAGGTTTCCTGCCGACACAGGCACACGCAGCAGAACCTGCTCCAAGTTCCTCGCGAAATTCCGCAATTCCATCGAACCGAAATGGACGCGTCGTTGCTGTCGCTACAGGAATCGGCTTCGTGAATGGCATCGCAATGTTTGCTTCGGCTGGATATCACATCAACCCGGATTGGTTGATTGAGGCGTATTACGAGAAGTCTGACACTTTCTTTTTTGGAACGTCTAGGGCACGTGCGATCCGCTCAAAAAACTTTTGGAGTCCTACCCTCTACACCAATGTAGGCGTCCTCCACCGTCAAACTTCAGGACGCAATGAATTTCTCGACGTCCTCACATCAACCTTCACTGGAAAAGAAACCCACTATGACATCAATTACTGGGACATTGGCCCCGGATTTTCTATTGGCAATCAATGGCAGTGGAGCGCATTCCACGTTGGATGCGACTGGGTAGGCGTGTATTGGCCCCTTTATGCGTCCTCAGCAAAAATCACCAAGAACGAAGACGGCATTATCACAAAGAAAACAGCCGATGATGATTTAAAACCAGAGGCCTCGGCACGACTGTTGCGCTTCTACCTTGGAATATCGCTCTAACACCCGCTCCGAATTAAAATTCATCGACAAAATTTTGACACCATTGGGCATCAACGGCTCCACGGCATCAGATCTTTCTGGGCCTCTACGCCCCATTGTCGATACACGTTTAATTCACGTAAAATAATGGAGTAACCCCAGCCTAAAATTTCAACGTAAGGATTCATTTGATGAAGAACAAAAGAATAATTTTCAGCCTGACCTGCATTGCCGTCCTCGCACTTTCTCTAGCTCGTTGTGGAAGTAGTTCGTCGTCCGACACGATCACGTCTTCACTTCCTTCAACGATCTCGTCGAGCGTCAAGTAACATTCATCTTTTCAAAACCGGAGTACTTAAATGAGAACAGGCCTTCTGTTATCTGGTCTTATGGGATTGTCACTGACCCTAACTGACACTGGGATCTCAACGAGCGCCCTCGCGCAATCTGCGCCATCTGGGCCATCTGCGCCGCCATCAACCGGCGCAAGTGCCAAGCCAAGCGACGAATGCCACACGGCATTTGAGGCCGTAATTTCGGCCGCTCCCAAGAGAGGCGACTATACAAACGCTGTTCTAGACCACCTCCACGCCGAACTCTACCGCTTCAACAAAGTTGAAACGGCAGACATCGAAATGATTTTCTGTCGCCTCAGCAAAATCATGGGAGTCGACCCAGACCTGAGCAATCTCCCCCAGACGATCTCCAAAACCGATCCTCGCGGATCGACCATCGAGGTCACGATTTCTGCTCCGACCGAAGCCTGGGCTGTGACGGCCGGATACCTTGCCAAGGCCACCATTAGCAGCGATGCGACGACTTTTATGACCCTCTGGTGGGCAGGCAGTCAGGACTCTTCGAAAGGCTACGTCATCCAAGGCTCCAATCCCATGGCCAAAGACAGCATGAAGCGCCTTCGCTATGCACAGTGGGACCGCACGGGAACAACGCAGACGGTTAAAGTCTACGGTGCCAAGTTTGCAACCACGTTCCTCGGTGCCGTTGCTGGCTCTTCAGATACGCAATCTGGTGGCGATAACGCCCACTATGGTCGAGTGAGCTACAATACGGAGACCAAAGCCATCACCGCCCAGTCGATCGAAATCCGCGCCGGAAGGGACGATGCGACCGCGTTTAAATGTGTCCGGACCAATTTCGACGGTACCATCGACGGCACCATCAATGGCTACCGTCCGGCTCAAGGAACAGAAGAAGCGACCAGCGGGACCAACAAAAACGGCACTGGGATGGACGGGGAAATTGGGATTACCGATGCCACGACGACAGTGGATCATTCAGGCACACCTTCGCCCGGCAGCGCTATGACAACTACGTTTGACTGGAGCTGCAGCGACGTCAATTCTGGCGGCACAGCCGATCATCCATTTGCCAGCAATGCGGTCAGCTTTACCGCTAATCCAAGTGCGATTTTCCCGAACTAAACGGAAACCCGAGCCTCCAGTCATCCTGAGCACAGCAAGGGATGACTGGGGCCCTCAGGAAACCGATCACGAAATAAAAGTTATTCTCTGCTTCTCTCTTTGCTCGTCATTTTTCTACCGACGATCTGCAGCGTCGCGCTCATCCCTTGATGCCTTTGACCTTCACTGACAAACCTTTCAGTCTTCTGAAACACCTCAAGGTGCAGCGGAATCTCCTGCCGAATTTGAGATGGATCATACAAGAGTTCAAGATCTGTGGGACCACCCGTACCAAAACGGAGTTGATCCGGCGTGTAGCCTTCGGCCACGTAAATCCCGCCCTCGTTCAGCCACTCTGAGAGTTTCGCATGAACTTTGCGACGCAAGATTGCAGGAAGGTGGCACCAAACCGAAACCACTGCATCCCAAGTCCCTGAAGGAAGAGATTGGCCAAGATCCAACAAAAGGTATTCGGCCGAAAAATTTTCGCGAGCAAATGACGTCAAAGCACGGTCCCGCGCAACCCTAGAGGCATCCACGCAGGTGACTTGATGTCCCAGCCGCAGCAAGTGTAATGCATTGCGGCCTTCACCCTCACCGAGGCAAAGAATCCGAGACCCGGGCTTTAGAAGGCCAGCAGCCAGGCGCACAAAATCATTTGGCTCTGTGCCGTATACATTGATCTGATTACTAAATAGGCCGTCCCACAAAGCTCCCGTCTCACTCGAATTAGCGGACATCATGATCTCCCGATTTGATGAAACGCCTTAAAAAAAGTACAGCGTTGAACCCAAGGCTGCCACAGCTGGGAATAGAACCAAAGCAAAACTCCTATCGGAGAGATCGAGCTGAGGGTAGCGGACCTCGTGGCGTGGTGCTCCAAAATAGGCCTGAGACATCGCGTTGATGATCAATAGTTGAATCAAGATGGCAATTGTTCCACCCAACACCGTCGCAACATGACTAATTTCAAAAGCGGCCTCAAGAACCTGATCTTCACCGCGGAAGGCAGATGTGAAGGGAAATGTGACGACGGCCAGTGAACCCAGCAAAAATAAAACCGACGCCCTGGGAAAGGAAGCAGCAAATCCAAGGAACCTGGAATTGGCGACCGGACGCTTGCGTGACTCCATAAAAACGAGGGCCAGATTCAACAAGATAATTCCGCTCCCCGTTCCCGCAAGGGTCGACAGGCAATTGTACGATTGCCCCTCGCCGCACATCCAAAATGCTGAAACCAAGAGCAATCCGAGCCCTTGAAAACCAGCATTCATCCGCCAGCCAACGGAACGGGTCTCGTCCCCAAGCAGGAAAAGAATGATTGTTGGCACGATGATTGATGCACTGCCAAATACCGGACGCAGAATAGAATTAAAAGCCGGAAGGCGACTTGAAAAGAGTGCGGCAATGATAAATGCAAATCCAACGGATACAAGACCAAGAAAGGACGTCCTCTGAATCACTCGCAGGCTCACAAAAGGGATCACAATAGCAATCGCCGTCAACGCAACGGCTGGCATTCCTGCCAAACCGGCACCATTAACCTCACCCGCAACACCAACCACTGAAATAGCCGCCATTGGAATCAAGAGCCAAATTCGTTTACGAATCTGACCCAATTTCTGAACTAATGCAGAGGAAAAAAACCTAAATCTCGATATGACGTAACGGCCAAAAAAAAGATCGACATAAAACTCATTCATCGCTGCCAGGTACAGCGCACTCGACCATTTACGTCGCCCGCCTGCCGCAAACGGATACGAACGAAAATGAATTCCTTCGCGAAAATGCTGCGCAACCGCGGAAGGAGATGACAACAGGTGATAACACCGCAGCAAGGCATGAAGAACCATATGGATGACGGCCAGTACATGCCAACCCAAGGCAAGTTCGCAAAACATCAGGCCGACCTGAGCCGTCGAAGACCAAGCTATATGGCCTTTTACGGTCGGTTGAACCGAGGCTGTAATCTGCGCCAATAGTGCTGATAAAGCACCCCAAGCAAAAAGCATATAGCGAGCAGACATTGACTGGCCCCAAATCGCTTCCGTCCTCAAAAGCAAATAAACGCCACAGTGGATGGACAACGAACCGTAAAAAACGGCACTGGATGCTGTTGGACCCTCCATGGCACGTGGCAACCAACCCGAGAATGGAAACTGAGCCCCCTTGCCTGCTGCAGCTAAAAAAATCAGAAAGCTCAAAGCCAAAAGCATCATTGGAGTCACGCCATCAGTCGCGACCGATCCAATGCTCCGGCCATCAATGACCTCAAACATGCCCGAATGATACAGGGCATGAGCCAGGATCGCGCCGATCAATAAACCGACATCACACAATCGGTATGTGAGAAAGGTGCGTAGAGCGTGCCGTGCCGCCTTCGGACGCTCCACATAAAATCCGACGAGGAGGAAGGACGCCAGTCCCACAATCTCCCATCCGATAAAGAGGGTATCGAGAGCGCCACCTAAAATAATCAACGAAATACCAAACAAAAAAATCATCAGGCAGATGAAGAAACGCCGGTAGCCCGATTCGCGATGCATATAGCGCTCAGAATAAGAAACAACGATCCAGCCAATAAAACCGACGAGGGCCATATAGACTGCGGCCGTCCAGTCCAGAAACAGGGGAACTCCTGGAATTGAAAACAGATGAAATGGATGAAATCCACGATCAACGAGTGCCGCTACGACTCCGAAAGAGGCAGCCAATTGCAGGCCAGCCGCGTAACGGGAAACCTTTGCAATAAAAGACTCACTGATTTTTTTTCTAAAAAGGCTATCCAGCGCAAGGATCACAAACCCAACAGCCGGAGACGCGATACAAAAGATCAACACGACCGACAAAATCGCCCGGCCGGAGGTATGGATATCCGAAAGCACTGAAATCGGATTCATGGCAACACCTCACCTGGGGTCCAGGGCACAATACCCTTCGCATCAAGGAACGATACTTCTCCACTGTCTGGATCTGCACAACAAACCCGGACCCAACGATGATCAACCCAATTTTTCAAGAGTGGCGAAGCATCAATAACCTTGCGAACGACAACAGGATTCTGGTCAATAATAAACAACAAACGAACCGGGTCGTGGAGTTCAACCATCTGCGAAGGCAAACCAGTTTGAAGGTCATCATCAACGCCATTGGCTACACCGATCATACCCACCACATTGTGGGATAACTTGGACCCGCTGCCATAAACTTGATTATCAACGCGTGAGAAGAAGTAATCCAGATTAACTCCGCCACACACAGGTATTGCGGCACCAAGTATCCCCGCCAAGAAGCGGCCATCCGGATCTTGAATAGGATCATACGATGTCAGGAAGGATCTCCGGTTGAGCGACAGGCCTGCAGTGATCTCACGACGACCCACGACACAGGCAGCATTTGTGGCATGGCCAAGTTCTGCCCGCGGTTCAAACAATGCCGTAGCGCGTAGCCTGACCTCTCGCAGGGCCTTGCGGGGGGTCAAGTTTCTTGGAGCCTTCTCAAATCTTGCACAGCGCTCAATTGCGTTCAGTCCAGCCGCCTTGCGCAGCAGCTTCCTTATGCCAACCAGGGCCAAGGCCGCGGGCGAGCGCGTTTGCTCAGGCCTGGACAGATCATCCACATCGTAAAAACGAAAATCGTCCCTGGCCGTATCATGGAAACATCCAACAAACCTGGTCCCATCAGGAATCAGGATTCCACGCGCGGCAAGCAACTTGCGGACCTCCGGGTCATTTGCCATTCCTGCAAAGACCCTGGCATTTGGAATCCCCTGACGCCCTGAGCAAGCGGCACAGTCATAGGCTGCATAGTACGGATTGTTCATTGCAGATGAACCGTGGGCCACGATCAAAACCAAAGGAGCAAATTTCTCGGTCGTACCCATGGAGCGAAGAGCGGATTCGATCCGGTCGGCCATTTCATTATGCGTGTAGCCCAACTGGTATCCAAGGAACTGCTCAAAACCACCAGATTTATTGGGAACCTTGCCGGAGGCATCAACCCGGCGGGCATGGAACATAATTTTTGTCGCTGACGATTCCGCCGAATCCCTCATGCTTTTCGCGTGCCATCCCGGTGCCATCCAAACCTGGAACAGGCGTAACGGAGCAAGGATCGCGCGGGGTTTTGAACCCTTTTTTAATCGCCTCAACTTACTCTGAGATAACCCTGAAATGCCGGACAAAATATTTTCTTCAACAACGATATGCTGTGGGACCATTGGAACAGGGCAATATTTTTCTGGATATTGGCGACCAGCCCCCACGAACATCATGTCGATCCCAAAAAATCCAGGCATCCCATAAGTCCGAGCCCCCGGCTCCAGTTTTTCAATGTAACGGCGCATGGAGCATTCCCGGTCATCCAGGCAAAAAATCATTTGCACTGACATTGCCGGTCCATCTTTCGGAAGTGGGGCAGAAACTGTTTTGGAGTTATCTGCAATGGCCTTAGCCCGCGGAACCACTACCCCCAAGACTGAATGATAGTAGGTCGACTCAAAAGCCTCATGCCACGTCCGTTCCAGATCGATATCGGAAATATCAACCAATAACGGAAATATTGAATGCAACCAGCTATCCCGATCTGATCCTGCCATTTTACCGGGAATTGACCTCGCCAATTCGAACAGATCAAACAACACAATCAGTCTGGCCTCTTCAACGGTCAGCGGATCATTGGTGGCAAACGGCACTTCTTGCATTGCGGAATCGGGACCACAAAGAAGTGCGGAAATTCGATCTTTGACACCATAAATCCCACGCACCATTGCATATTCGACCAGCAGAGAGCATGCCACCAGATCACCAAGGTGAATTTTCCGGCGCTGTTGCAGGCGCTCGCCCTTTCGAGCCAATTGCGCAACAAGGCTGCTCCATCCAGGGCTTCCCAGAATTATTTCCCGCAAATACGTCGACCAAAGGGATTTATCGCCGACTAGCTCGGCCAAAATAGCGAGAATTGAATCGTGGACGCTCAGTTTAGAAAAATCTATGCCCCCAGGATCCGGGATCATTCCGCTGAAGAGCAGCTTTCTGGCGGCCTCAAAAAACGTTTCTGAAGTCCCTGGCAATTCCCAAGACGCAACACCTTGATCCAGAAACCCAGCCAGCATCCGGTAAAACAGCGGATTTACAAGCCTGTCAACTCGTTCCCCAAGGCGGGCAGTCCACAGATCCCGCAAAGGGTTACGCCCATCATCTGACAAGCGGGAAGATGCCTCGCGAACCCTCCTTGAGTCAAAAATAGATTGTTGCCTGGAAGCATCTTTGAAGAACGACAGAGGAAATTCTTGATCGATATGATTCCAGACGGCCCGGTCGCGAGGGTGTAAATCGTGAATGGCAGCCAGAACCTCACTTGGATCGTACAAGCGATGGGATATTTCAAGGGCTGTGGTCCAGACCTCGGCCGAAATTCCGTCGCTGACCCGTTTCGCAACAATCCTCTGCAGAACTTCCCTTGAGATCGCGCCGTCTTTCATCTTGGAGCGATAGAATGCGAGAGGCATATATGGGCGGGCACCGTAAATATTACGAGCCTGGAACAGGGCTTCCTCAAAGGGCGATCCAAGAAAAGCCTGCAACGTATTATAATGAATGAACTCACCGATCGGCTCGACCACAGGCAGAATCGCCGAATAGTAATTCAGCAAATCGTGCAAGGACTGGAGGCCAAATCCTTCGGCCTCCCGTGAACCCTCATGCACGTCTGGTTGCAAGTTCATGGTTTGACACGCTCCGAAGGTTATCCAATCCAACCATCTCGATGGAACGATGGCCATTAGAGCGCTTCAGTCCATGAAGCCTTTCAAGAGTTGTATGATCTACAAACATGGCTGCAGAGAAATCGATAAGTATTTTGTCGACTTCCTTGGGAGCAACTTCGATAGACTTTTGAATCGCCAAGAAATTAGAGAAAACCGCCGAACCCCGGACCGTGATGGTCAGTGTCTTCTCCTCCGTATGTTCTTGGATGTCAGCGCTGATAAAATCCCGAAAGTGCAATCCACGTGCAAGATGCAGGAGCATCTTCAGAACAACACCTCCAATGACCCCAACCAGCAAGTCAACACAGACCGTCAACACCATGGTCACGACAAAGATCGCGAATTGATCAGAACCAATTTTAAAAACCTTCGCGAATTCTTTGGGAGAAGCCAGGCGGTATGCGGTCACCAGCAACATCGCCGAAAGCACCGTCAGAGGAATAGTATTGAGCAATCCCGGAATCAAGAACAACGCAGCAGCCAGAAAAGCACCATGAAAAAAGTTTGACCAAGACGTCTCGGCACCGTTGTCGATATTCGCCCGGCTCCGGACGATCTCTGAAATCATCGGAAGCCCGCCGCACAACCCGGCAAGCAAATTACCAACCCCGACCGCGATCAAGTCGGCATCGACATCTGATTGGCGTTTCTTAGGATCAAGGGAATCCACGGCCTGAACCGTGAGAAGGGATTCTGCACTACCAATAAGCGCCAACAGAAGAACATACTTCCAGGTTGCAAGGTCAACCAAAGCACCCCAATCGGGACGAGAAAGCGAGCCAAGGATGCTGGCAGGCATTCGAACCAGGTATTCAGGTCCGACATGAACATGGGTTCCAGCGGCAATCAGGTTGTGTGCGTGAGAAAAATCAAGGAAAAGGGCAACCGGAACAGCAATGGCCAAGGCGACAAGCTGAGAGGGAACCTTCCTGGAAATCCGCGCGGGGAGGTAATTAAAGCCAATGAGAACCCCCAACACCAAAAACCCGATCCCTGCCACAGCAGGATTCAGGTTCATCACCGAATGCGGAATCTCCTGGATGAGCGCCATCGGGGACTTAGCCATCGGAGCAGCCCCGAGCAAGACGTGCGCTTGCTTGGCGAAAATAATAACGCCGATACCAGCCAGCATTCCATGGACGACCGAGGGCGGAATCAGCGAGCTGAAACGTCCCATACGGAGAGCACCAAAAGCGATCTGGAACATGGCTGCCACCGCAATGGCGGTGAGCATTCTGGAGTAACCAACGGAGGCCGAACCACCACCTAGCTCCATGACACCGGCCAAAACAATGACAATCAGCCCGGCGGCAGGTCCTTTAATGGTGAGAGGAGAACCACCCAAACGGCTTGCGACAAGTCCGCCAATGATCGCTGTTACGATGCCCGCTGCTGCGGGAAAGCCGCTGGCCATCGAAATTCCGAGGCACAGCGGGAGTGCGATGATGGAAACCAAAAAACCGGTGCGGATTTCATTAGAGATATGGAATCGATTCATCACGTAGAAGTCCTTTCCTAAAGGCATCCTGATCCGTTTCCCAAACTCGTTCAGACAAGTAAGGGACTTCAAAAACGAAGCGTAACGAGATTAGATGCGAGCGGGAGGACTAGTCGCGGAGTGAGCGCCGAAAATGACGTCCGTTGCAATTTGAGGGAGTAAAGCAAATGCCAACTCAAAAACAGGCACCAAGAACGGCGCGCAATCGGACAGGACTTCTGAAACGTAACCAAAATCAAATGACTGGGACCCAGCAGCAGAGGAGGGCGAACGATTTTCGACCTTGCTTCCTTCAGCACCAAGTCCTTCTGAAAACTCTTCCACAGCCTTTGCTGACCAATCCCATCCCCTATCGGCTACCGATAAGGCAGACACCGCAGAAACTCCCGCGATCCCCAAGGCGCAAATCAGCGCAACAAGGGAATTCCTGAGCTTGCTCAAGGGAATTTTCTTAAGGATTTCAGTGACATCAATCATCCAATAATAATACTATCAACCGACTGAATTGTCTAGTTTTTCCGTTAAAATCATTACTATCAAGATCGCAATTAAAATCAGGCCGCCCGCAATCCCTCAGAAGGCACATCGTTCATCGCAACGGAGGCTGGCTGATCAAAAACACGGGTAGCCACATCCACCACGACCTCTGGATCCAGAACAGAAATCACACGATTTTCCAGGATAATGCTGCCCTTGACGCATGCATAACTTCGGTTCGTCTGGAGCAAATCATCTTCAATGGTCAAAAAGTCCTTGATGCGATCCACGACGCAACCGAAAAACTGACCCGCCCTCGTTCGGAACACCAGAACAAACGCTCGCTCGCGATTGTCCATCTTAACTGGCTCGGGTTTGAAGCGCCCGTTGATTCCCGTTTTTAAAATCACGGAGAGATCAACAAGGGGCATGGCCTGATCGCGGTATACGACAATGCTGCGATCAATAGAATTTCGTACCTGATCCGGGTCAAAATCCTCAAGACGGTACACTGAATCCATTGGAACCCCGAAATCCCCCGGGACATCGATATCCACCAAAAGCACATCATTTTTGCGATTCACCGCAACAACCCTGGAGGATTTGCTGACGTCAGCAAACTTCAAATGAACCTCCGACAATTCAGCGATTCCATCCACATTTAAAATAAGTCCAACTGTTCCATCACCCATGAATGTCGCGCCCGCGAAAGCCTTGCGACCCTCGAGTTGAGCCCCTACCTTTTTCATGACAATTTCTTCAGAATCTAAAATTGCGTCGACAAGGCATGCGTACAAACCGCCTTCGGCTTGGATTACCACGAGGCTAGCAAGATCAAGCGCATTTGACTCAAGAGAAGGCATTTTCTCGCGCAATTGAAGAACGGAACCGAGATCCACAACCGGGACCAAGACCCCATGGAAATCGAGCACCACGCCACCCTCCACCGTTCGAACCATGCCCTGTGCAAGGGCGTCGGTAACGCGAATCAATCGGACAATCTTGTCTTGGGGCACAGCAAATGCCTGCCGTTCCGCCTGAACCAGAAGGGAACTGACAATCAGCACCGACTTTGGAATGGGCAGGCGCAGTGTGAAAGACGTGCCAACCTTCCACTTGCTATCGATCTCGATTCGCCCACCTAATTTCTCGACTGAACTCTTCACCATATCTAGCCCAACACCACGACCTGAAATTCCCGTGACTTGAACTGCAGTACTAAAACCTGGCTCGAAAATTGTGGAAAATAACCGAACATCGCTGAAGCCAAGAACTTCCGCCTCCGGAATTTTGCCGCCAGCAAGCAACTGCTTTCTGATCCTCGCAGAGTCAATACCCAAACCATCGTCACGCACCACGGCAAATACTTCCTCGCCATCCTCACGCAAGGAAACCTCCAAGATCCCTTTTGAATCTTTCCCGGAAGCGACCCGTTCTGCCGGAGTCTCGATCCCATGATCCATTGCATTCCGGACCAGGTGGACCAAACTTTCGCCAAGAACCTGTGCCACCGCCGTATCGAGGCGGAGCCCCTCACCGTCTAGCTTGAGTTCAATCTGTTTACCAAGAGCCTTCCCCAACTCCCGAACGGCACGCGGCAACGGCTTTAAAATGCGACCGGCAGGAACCTTTCGCAGCTCTGTGAGTCGTCCTTGCACACTGCTATTGATCTTGTGCATTTCGTCAAGCAATTCGCCCAAAAGAGAGACATTTCGGTTGCCAGGTGTTTCCTTTTCAATAACCCGGACCAACTTGTTGACCATATTTCGAATGACTGTGATTTCGCCACTGAGCTCCATAAACTCATCCAGCATCTGAACCGGCACCTGGATCGCTTCACGAGTCTTGGAATTTGCCTTTGGCTCATCGAATTCTCGTGGCGCGTCTGCGACGGCATCCACTGGGTGGGCTGATTCGAAAACTTTATCGGATGGCGCCTCCACTTCGAACATTTTAACGACCTCCGAAAGTGTTCCATCCCATTGAACATGACGACTTAAAGAATCAAGCATCTGACGTGTCACATCCAAGCCTTTCAGCATGATCGTCACACTCGCAGGAGAAACAGGAGTTCTGCCAGATTTCATTTTGGACAGGACATCTTCAAATCCGTGCAGAAACTCAGGAATGGGATTTGAATCAAAAAATCCGCTGGAACCTTTAATCGTGTGAATATTACGAAACACCGTATTCAACGCTTCTGCATCGCCTGGATTCTGCTCCAAAGACAAGATCAACGGTTCGATTTCTTCAACCAATGCATTGGCTTCCTCTATAAAGGCTTGCTCCAATGACACCCTCTCTTCAATCTGTGCAATGCGTTCGGAAATAACACAGAGTGCGTCCGAAATGACCGCCGACGCTTCCATTGATGGCGTTACAACGAGAACGGTGAGGGCAATAGGAGGCGCAGCGTCGGCGGAAAAATGCTTCAATAAATCATGATTCGCGACAACCACAACAAAAGGTGTCGCCTTTTCTTCACCCTTCAGTTGCATCAATTCCCTGGCAAGGCCGACTGGATTTTTCTGGAACTGCTTGTTGACTCGCAAGTCGAAGATGCAGCCAACGACATCACCTGGATTGTCACGAATCAAAAGCGCCGTTTCGGGAAGGCTTTCAACCGCGACCGTAGCGCATTTTCCAGCACTCGAAAGATCCCCGGCTAGACCGCGCATTGACGGGTCATCCGACCACACAGCCACTTTAAATCTCGATGACATTTGCCACTCTCCGGAGAATCGATGGTTCAGGAAAACTAACTTCAACTCCGTCATCGGTGACAAAGGCAGAAGGGTGAGCGGACACAGCAAAGCATTTAGCGAACACATCAGCAAAAAAAAGCAGACTCAACAAACAAAAAAAACAAGCTCTACTGCGTAGATTTGCAAATTCTATTCGCCGGTGCCTAGCATAGAGAACATCGAATCAAAAAAAATTTTTCGACACCGGGGTCCGCCCATGAATGCTGAGCATGAAATCTCGAATGACGGCGCACGGCAGGTCCGCCCTGGCCTCCAAGCGAAACAGACGCAATACACGACATTCGTCGTGGGAGGACATCTCTATGGGGTTCCCGTGATACGTGTGCGCGAGGTGGTGCGCCCACTACCCCTCACCAGCGTTCCCCTTGCTATCCCATTTGTTCACGGGCTTCTCAACCTCCGGGGTCAGGTTGTCACCGCAATCGGAATTCACCGGCTCTTCAACATCGGCTGCCCGGACCCAATGACCTTGATGAATGTTATCTGTGAAAGCGG